>Ga0256839_1001141_pt1 | contig 33008 bp, 31 predicted proteins | sample 354166metaG_FD_185968 | JGI IMG/M metagenome (GOLD analysis project Ga0256839, IMG submission 185968) | Hydrothermal vent microbial communities from Mid Atlantic Ridge, Atlantic Ocean - 354-166 | ecosystem: Environmental > Aquatic > Marine > Hydrothermal vents | place: Atlantic Ocean: Mid... | reverse complement strand
CCGTAGAGAGATCTCGGTAGCGCAGGACGCAGTCGTTCAGGTCGCGGTCACGGTTGAGATCGCGATCGGGCCCGGAGCCGAAGGGCAGCTCCGGGGTGGGAAACACCACCACCGAACCCCAAATCGGCGGATCCCCCCCCACCGGCGGCGGAGGCGGAGGAAGGTCGGCGGCGGCAAGGTCTGCATAGCTGGCCAGATAAAAATCGTTGTTCGTAACGGTAGAAAGAAGGAAGGAAGCGTCGGGATCGGGATCGAAGTCCCCACCCGGGATCTCCCCGTGCCCTGCAACGTACACGTTGATTCCATCCAAAGCAATCTCCATTAGGTTGGTAAGATCGGCATCGGGATCCCCGAACGAGAAAGCCCAACGGAAGTCCCCAAGCGAATCGTAACTGGCTAGGTAGCCTAAGCGGCGGGCAGAAGTGAGGTCCCACACCGTATCCGGATCGGGGTCGAAGTCTACGGTCGCATACGAGAAGAATCCGGCAATATACACGTAGCTCCCTTCGACAGCGAGGTCATACGCTCGATCCGTGTCGGGCCCCCCCAGGCTGAAGGCCCAACGAAAGCCGCCCGAGGCGTCGTAGCTCGCTAGGAGAATGTCGTCTCCTCCGGCCGAGGTCAGGGTGAACGAGTCGATAGGATCGGGGTCTACGTCCAACGTGGGGACAAACGCTCCGAAGAATCCAGCTACATAGAGATTGTCTGACGCATCCACTGCGAGGTTCATGAGGTAAGCATCCTCGGGCATAGCAAAGGCCCACTGGAGCTGGCCGGTAAAGTCATAGGTGGCGAGAAACGCTTGCGACCTTGGGCTGGGGGGCGCTGTCAAGATAAAGCGGGTGGAAGGATCGGGATCGACATCCAACGTGATGTCGTTAAAAAGGCCGATGACGGCGATACCGGAACCGTAAACGGCCAGGCGGGGAAGGGCGGAGGCCCCCGTGGTCGAGAGCCTCTCCAAGGCAAAGGCCCAGCGGAAATTGCCTAGAGCGTCATAGCTCGCCAGGAAGCCATTGGTGCCGGACGTGGAAAGCAGGAAGGTGACACTGGGGTCGGGATCAAAGTCCACGGTAGCGTCGGAAAACCTACCGACAATGTAAAGGTTTCCCGACGCATCCAGAGAGATGTCATAGCCTTGATCCGTGTTGGGTCCGCCCAGGCTGAAAGCCCATCGCAGGGTTCCGGAGGGATCGTAGCTGGCCACGAAAACATCGTAATCCCCATTAGAAGTAAGCAGAAAAGAATCCGATGGGTCCGGATCCACGTCGATCGTCCCGTTGTAGTAGCCTACCGTATACAAGTTGCCCGCATCATCCAATGCAATCTCAGAAAAGGTCACGCGTCCGTTCGGTGAATCGCTGCTTACATTAAACGCCCACCGGAAGTCCCCGGAAGAGTCGTAACTCGCGATGAAACTGCTGTATACCCCCCTGGGGTCCAGGATAAACGTTCCGGCGGGATCGGGGTCGAAATCCATGGATACGCCGTGTCGTGCTGTGGCATACACCGCTCCTCTCGTCCTGTCTACCACCAGATCCGCGATATGGGCAGCATCGATATCCGCTTGAGAGGTAGTCGGATCGATGAGGGATTCGAGAACGAAGGCAAAGCGAAACTCCGGAAGGGTACCTTCTTGGGCGTAGGTCCGTCCGACCATCCCTAGCAGGAAAACGAGAGTTCCGAGGAAAAGGGCCTTGCCCCCAAAAGTGCGATTCCCCATCGTGAATGCCTCCTGCCCTTGCTTCCAGGGGTTCTTTTTGCTCTCTCGGTGTAATTCTTACATAAGCTCCTTACCCGTGTCAAGCCCCCTTATCCGCCTGAGCCCCGGTCCTCGCAATCCCCTCACGGCCACGGCAGGGGAACCGCTCTGCCTGCTCGGGGGAGACGTAGTCGCGGCGAGCGCGAGCGGCTATACTAAAGACGATGAGACTCCATCACATCGGGATCGCCGTGGAGGAGCTGGAAGAGGCCGTCGCGCGCTTCGGGCTCTTAGGGCTCAAGGAGACGGCCCGCGGGATCGTCGAGGAGTTCCGCGTGGCCGTAAGCTGGCTCGGGGAGGAACCCCCTAAACTGGAGCTGATCCAGCCCTTGGGGGAAGGACCCGTCCAAACGTTTCTGGAGAGGCGGGGAGAGGGGCTCCACCACCTCGCCTTCGCCGTCCCCGACGTCGAGAAGGCCCTCCAAGAGCTCCAGGCCCAAGGAGCAAGGCTCGTCGACGAGAAGCCCCGACCGGGGTTCGGAGGGCATCGCGTCGCGTTTGTCCACCCCAAGGGGTTTCACGGCGTATTGGTGGAGCTGGTGGAGGACCCGTCAACGGACGGGGGAACGGAGTAGGGGAGTGGGCCGTGGATCGACCCGCAGGGCCGGCTACGCGCGGTAGCCCCAGACGGTTTCCTCCCCCTTGTCCTTCAGCTCGATCCCCAGCTCGGCCAGCCGGGCCCGAATGGCGTCCGCGAGCTCGAACTCCCTCTTCTTGCGCAGCTCCTTGCGCACGTCGAGGAGGAGCTCGATGAGCTGCTCCTGCAGCTCGCCCTCGGCCCGCTTCCAGGGCGTCTCCTGAAAGAGCCCCAGGGGGCTCCCCAGCTCGCGGATCAGCTCGAAGGTCTTTCGGAGGAGCGGAAGGTCTTCGTCGGCCACCTCCCGGCGGAAGAGGTTCGCCTCCTTGACCAGCTCGAAGAGCACGCCCAACGCCGCCGCCGTGTTGAAGTCCTCGTCCATCTGCTCCAAGAACTCCTGCCGGGTGCGCTCCAGCAACTCCAAGAACTCCCGACCCCGCTCCGTGAGCGCCTCCGGCTCGATCTCTTGGGCATGCGCGTTCCGGCGGGAGAGCTCCTGGTCGATCTCCTCTAGGAGGTTGTAGACGCGCTCGACGGCCCGCCGGGCGTCGGCCATCGCCTCGTGGGTGAAGTTGATCGGCGTGCGGTAGTGCTTGCTCAAATAAAAGTAGCGCACGGCCTCCCTGCCGTACTTCGCCACCACATCCCGGGCGTACTCGAAGTTCCCCAGGGACTTGCTCATCTTCTCGCCCTGGAACTTCAAAAGCCCATTGTGCATCCAGTAGCGCACGAAGGGTTTTCCGGTGGCCGCCTCGCTCTGGGCGATCTCGTTCTCGTGGTGGGGGAAGATGAGGTCCTGCCCGCCGCCGTGGATGTCGAGCGTCTCCCCCAGGAGCCCCATGGACATCACCGAGCACTCCAGGTGCCAGCCGGGTCTTCCCTCGCCCCAGGGGGCGGGCCATTTGGGCTCGCCCGGCTTGGCGCTCTTCCAGAGCGCGAAGTCCATGGGGTCCTCCTTGCGCTCGTCCACCTCCACGCGGGCCCCCGCCTCCAGCTCCTCCAGCGTCTTGCCGGAGAGCTTCCCGTAGCCCTCGAACTTGCGCACCCGGAAGTAGACGTCCCCGTTCTCCAACACGTAGGCGTACCCCTTGTCGATCAGGGTCTGCACGAACTCGACCATCTGGGGGATCCACTCCGTCGCCTTGGGCTGGTAGTCGGCGGGGAGCACGCCCAGCTTCTCGAGGTCCTCCCGGTAGGCTTGGGTGTACTTCTCCGCCACCTCTTGGGGCGAGATCCCCTCGGCGGCGGCCCGGTGGATGATCTTGTCGTCCACGTCCGTGATGTTCTGCACGAACGAGACGCGATACCCGCGGTACTCCAAATACCGCCGGACCACGTCGTAGAAGATGAACGGACGGGCGTTTCCGATGTGGAAGTAATCGTAGACGGTGGGTCCGCAGACGTACATGCGGACGTGTCCCGGCTCCCGGGGCTCGAACTCCTCCAGCCTTTGGGTGAGCGTGTTGTAGATTTTGATGGCCATCGCAGTCCTCATGGATTCCGGATGGTTTGGACCTTGAGTATAGTCGCTACGGCGCGGGCGTGCAATTCGGGTACAATCGGGGCCATGGGAGGCGAATCGCTCCGGGAGGCGTGGATCGTCCTGGGGGTGGCCGCGCTGCCGGTGAGCGAGCTGCGCGGGGCCATCCCCCTGGCGATCGTCCACTATGGGATGGCCCCCCTCGTCGCGTTGGGGCTGGGCATCGCGGGGAACCTGTTGCCCGTGCTCCCGCTGCTCTTCCTGCTGAAGGGTCTGCTCGAAGGGCTCTCTCGAGCCCCTTGGCCCTGGCTCCCGAAGCTCTTGGACCGGTGGATGGGGCTCACGCAAGAGCGCTTCCGGAGGGGAATCGAGCGCTGGGGTCCGTGGGCTCTGGTGCTCATCGTGGCGATCCCGCTCCCCCTGACCGGGGCGTGGACCGGGTGCGCCGTGGCCACGCTCTTCGGCATCCCCCCTCGAAGGGCGCTGGGGCCCATCGCCTTAGGGGTCCTGCTCGCAGGGGCGGTCGTGACCCTGAGCACCGTGGGGGTGATGGGGTGGGTCAACGGATAGAGAGCACGACACAAAAACAAAAAGGAGAGGGGCCGGATCGGCTCCGGCCCCTCTTCCGTTCCCTAGGCGGGAACGCTTGCGACCGTCCTTGCGATGCGATTAGAAGCTGACCGTGAAGTTGAGGCTCCCACCCACGAGGTAGGCCGTCTCGGGGTTCGTGCCGCCCTCGTCGATGAAGAGCGAGGACTCCACGGTGATGATCCCCGCCTCGGCGACCATGCCGAAGGTCAGGTCGTCGAAGTCAAAGCTGCCGCTCGCCACGTCCCAGTCGATGTCCGCGAAGAAGCTCAGCCCGGCCCGCGCGATGGAGAGCCGCCAGTCCATGAAGGCGATGCCCGGCGTGCCGATCACGCGGATCCGCAGGCTGGCCGGGTTGGTGTCCGGGTTGATGGTGAAGTTCGCCTGCGCGAACAAGAAGGTGATCGCCAAGTCCGCCGGGTCGATGTCCATGATCAGGAGCAACGGCCCACCGGCGGCGAGCACGGTGATGTCCGAGAGGGACGCCGGACCGAGGATCTGCTCCAGCAGCGTGGAGATCTGGATCAGGTTGAAGAGCGGCCCACCCGTGATCGTCCAGGTCGAGCCGGCCTGGCACTGGAAGAAGGTGGGTCCAAAGGGGTTCGGCTCGGCGCTGCCCTCGAGGCTGCCGCACAGGACCTGGATGTCCACCGAGATGCCCGCGGCCAAGGGGATGCCCTCGATGAAGAGCTTCTCGAAGCTGAAGACCACCGGCGGCTTCACGCCCTGGGAAGCCGCGCCGCTGACGCAGTCGGAGTTCACCCGGTAGTCCCAGACGTGCTTCTTGGTGGCGTTGACGAGCTGCTCGGCGCAGATGCCCGTCTCTGCCCGCACGGTGATCCCGCTCGGGGTCTGCCCCTCGATGAAGACGACGTCCCCGAAGCCGAAGTTCTGGGACTGCGCACCGTAGTAGATCGGGGTGTCAAGCCCCTTGATGGCCGGGACACAACCCGCCAGGTCGTACAGGGAGGCCGTCACGTCCCCGATGAAGAAGTCCACGCAGTAGTTGGGGAAGGTGACGTCCTCGAACATGGCGAGGTTGCTGAAGGTGACCCCACCCAGGCTGATGGAGGCCTCGACCCGCTTCTTGACGAAGAGGGTCTGACAGGAGTCGTCCGCCGTGGCCGGGGTGTCGCCCGGCTCGACGATACAGAGGTTGAGGACCTGGCCGTCGGGAGCCAGCCCGATGGCGAAGGGCTGGGCGAAGACGAACATGCTGGTGATGTCGAGGGCCCCGAGGGTGGTGGCGAACGTCAGAATGATGTCCTCGAACCCCGTGGTGCCGGCGTGGGAGTGGATGCTCATCGTCAAGCCGCTGATGGTGACGTTGACGTTGAGGTCCGTCTGCAGGTCGAACTTGTAGACGGTGTTCTCACAGGGCTGGTCGGCGAAGGGGAGCGGGGTCGGGGCGGAGGCATCGGGGTCCATGAGGACGAGCCAGCGGCAGTCGATGGGGGCAAAGGCCAGGTTGACGCCGAAGCTGCCCGTCACGTCAGCCTTGGCAATGGTGCCGAAAAAGCCGAGCGCCACTACAAGGGCTAACGCGCAGCTGAGAACCTTAAACTTGCTAGACATGTAGCGACCTCCTTTTTTCTACACGGGTTTGGTTGGACGGTGAAATAGCCTGTTAAACCCCTAGGGATTTAAACCGACTTGTGGTTAACTTCGCCTAGGCGAACCACCTCCTTGTGGTCTTTTTCATCTTCCTGAGCAGGCGTAATGGTAGCACAAAAGACGGGGATTGTCAAGACCCGGACCCGTTTCCTTCTCGAACCCACCGACTTGATCTCCGGGCGGGAACTCGGTAGTATGGGGACCGTCACCGGGGCCCGTAGCTCAGCTGGGAGAGCGCCTGGATGGCATCCAGGAGGTCAGGGGTTCGAGTCCCCTCGGGTCCACCCCCCTCAGCGCAGCACGACGAGCTTTCCCACCGTCCGCACCCGGTGCCCTTCCGAATCGCTCTCTTGGATGACATAGAGGTAAACGCCGTTGGCCCGGCGGCGCAGGAGCCGTTGGAGCTGCGGGAGCCGGGGCCGGGAGATCGCGGCGAGCCGGCGGCCCCGCGCGTCGTAGATCCAGATCGTGTCCGCATTTTCGAGCCGGAGGCCGTGGAGCGAGAGGGGAGGCGGGGAAGGAGAAGCCGTCCCTCGAACGGGCGCTCGGGCCACCCAGGCGTCGATGAGGGCGAAGAAGACCCCGTCGGGGAGGGTGCCCTCGATCCAGGCGTCCACGGCGGCGAAGAACTCCGAGTCGTCGATGAGGCCGTTCCCGTTGGCGTCGAAGGCCCCTAGGCCTGCGGGGGGAGCCGGGGAAGGGGAGAGCACCGCCTGCAGCGCTCGATACGCGTCGACGCGGGGAAAGTACGCGTTGGCCCTCGGGTCGAAGGCCGGGACCCCTGTGCTTCTCAGGACGCGGACGACCTCCGGAGCCGTCAGCCGGGACTGCGCGGAGAGCAGGAGCGCCGCCACCCCGCTCACGAGGGGGGCCGCCGCCGAGGTGCCGCCGAAGTCCGGGGCCGAGGGCGTGCTCACCACCGTCCCCGGCGCGACGACGTCGAGGTACGGGGCCACGTCGGAGTAGCAGGTCACCCGGTCGGGGGCGGCCCGGTCGGCGCAGGAGACCTGTTCCGACCGGAAGACGGCCTCCCCGGTGAAGTCGTAGGTGGCCCCCACGCTCAGCACCTCAGGAAGGCAGGCGGGGAACCGCAGGCCCCTTTTGAACCCGTCGTTCCCCGAGGCGGCGACGAAGATCACCCCTCGCTCATAGAGAGCGCGGATCGCTCGGGCCAAGGGGTTGCGGGGGTCTTGGGCGAGGAAGCCGCAGGGCTCCCCATAGAGTCCGTCCCCGGAGGCGAAGCTGAGGTTCACCACCCGCACGGGCAGGTCCTGCAGGAGCACGTCGTTCAGGCAGTCGGCAAGCTCTTGGGGCCCCGCCTGGGCGAAGTCGAGCCGACAGAACCAGAGCGTCGCCTCCGGCGCGGCCCCTCGGATCGTCTCCGCCACCGCCTGCCCGTGGACGTAGCCCCGCTCCGGACGGAAGGTCCAGTCGTCGATCACCAGCACGCCGACGCCCGCTCCCCGGATCCCCAGCTCGCGGTGCACCCGATCCAGCCCCAGGAGCCGCAGGCTCTCCGCCAGCTGGGCCCGCACGGAGCGGGGCCCGTACGGTTCGTACGGGAGGACGCGTCCCTGCCCCTCCATCTGGGCCCGGACGCCGTCGGGAAGCGCCCAAACCGCGAGCGCGAGGAGGCTTAGTATAGCCGGAAGCCGGAGGCGTGCCGGGGTCGTCCGATCCATGGCGGTGCGCACTATAATGGGCTTTGCCGCGCGCTGCAAGCCCTTGCACACCCCTCGGCGGCGCGGTAACGTATAGGATCGACGCGGGGACGGGAACGGATGCAAATACGGACCCGACCTGCCTGAGAGGAGATCGATCGAGAGCGATGGCTCGACGCAAGGACCTTTCGCCCGAAGAGGAGCCCCACGGTCGCGGGGAGGGAAGGGAGAGGGAGCGCGGTTCCCGTCCCGAGGACGGTCCCTTCGTGCTGGAGCCCCGGCTGCGCGCGCGGGCGATCCTCCGCGAGATCCTGGCCCGCACGCCCCGAGACGACGCTCGCTGGGAGCTCTTGGAGCTTTTGGACTACCAGCTCCAGGCCGACGAGCGGGCGATGGAAGAGGCCCGCGAGGCCTTGGCGCAGTACGAGGAGGCCTACGAGAAGCTCACCTCCCCGGCCAACCGCATCGGGACGTACTTGGGCTCCCCCGACGAGGGGATCGCCTACATCGCCGTCGGGGACGCGGAGTACTACGCGAACGTCGACCCCCACCTCGATATCCGCCAGCTTCAGGTGGGGACGCGCGTCAAGGTGAACGAGGCCTTCGCCGTGGTGGGCGATCTGGGCTATCACCCCGAGGGCCCCATCGTCAAGGTCGCAGAGGTCCTCCCCGACGGCAGGTTGCGCGTTTCCTTGGACGGCCACCAGCTCTCGGGGCGGATCATCCTGCGCTCCTCCGCCCTGGAGGACGCTCCCCTAAAGCCCGGTGACGAGGTGCGGCTGGAGCCTTCGTTGCGGGTGGCCCTCGAGCACTTCCGGAAGAGCGAGGTCCGCGGCTACTACCTCGAGAAGATCCCCGAGATCCCCTGGGACCGGGTGGGCGGGCAGGAGGAAGCGATCAAGCTCATCCGGGACACCATCGAGCGCCCCCTGCTCTATCCCGAGCTCTACAAGAAGTTCGGCAAGAAGCAACTCAAAGGGATTCTACTCTACGGCCCGCCGGGGTGCGGGAAGACCCTCATCGCCAAGGCCACCGCGTATAACCTCACGAAGTCCTACCGGGAGAAGACGGGCCGGGACGTGCGCGAGTGCTTTATGCTGATCAACGGGCCGCAGCTCTTGAACATGTGGCTCGGGGAGACGGAGCGGATGGTCCGCGAGATCTTCGCCGCGGCCCGCGAGCGGGCGAAAGAGGGGAACCTCGTGTTCATCTTCATCGACGAGGCCGACGCCCTGCTTAGGGTCCGCAGCAGCGGGAGGCATTTGAACATCGCCAACACGGTGGTCCCCCAGTTCGCCGCGGAGATGGACGGGCTGGTGGAGCTGGAGAACGTGGTGGTGATGCTCACCTCGAACCGTCCCGATTACATCGACCCGGCGCTGCTGCGCCCGGAGCGGATCGACCGCAAGGTGAAGGTCTCCCGTCCCGACCGGCGGGCGTCGGCGGAGATCTTCCGCATCTACCTCCGCAAGGGCGTGCCCCTCGACCCGGAGTGGATCAAGCGGCACGACGGGCGCTGGGAAAAGGCCCGCGAGGCCCTCGTCCAGGAGGCGACCGAGTACCTCTTCCGGAGGAGCCCGGAGACGGCCTTCTTGGAAGTGCACCTGCGAAGCGGTCGGCGGGAGACGCTCTACTGGAGCGACCTGGTGAGCGGCGCGCTCATCATGAGCGCGGTCGAGCGCGCGAAAGAGTACGCCATCCAGCGGTGCATCGACCGCGGCACGGACGAGGAGGGGATCGGCCCGGACGACCTCTTCGAGGCCCTCCGCCAAGAGTACAAGGAGAACGAGATCTTCCCCAAGACGGACTACCTCGAGGACTGGCTCAAGCTCCTCGACTACGACCCCGAGGACGTCGTGGAGGTCCGCCCCATCCGCGAGGGCGACCGCCGTCTCCCGGCCACGGAGTCCGTCGTCTGATCCCCTATGGACCGCCTGCTCGGCCTGGAGACGGAGTACGGCCTCTACATCGAGGGCGTCTCCGTGGGGGAGCTCACCGCCGAGGCCCGCCGGCTCGTCCAGACGATCTCCTCCCGGGCCGTTTGGGATTACCGCGGCGAGAGCCCCCTCCAAGACGTACGGGGATTTCGGGCCTCGCGCCTTACGACCCACCCCCAGGACGAGGAGATCGAGCGCCAATCCCGACACGCCCGGGGGCCGGAGCCCCGCTCCCCCCGGGAGGACCACGTCGACCGGCTCTTGCGGAACGGGGCGCGCTTCTACCACGACCACGGCCACCCGGAGTACAGCACGCCGGAGTGCCGCTCCTTGTGGGATCTTTTGACCCACGACCGCGCCGGGGAGCGGATCGTCTGGGCCGCGGCCTGCCGCTACCGCCAGGAGACCGGACGGTACGTGGCCGTCTACAAGAACAACAGCGACTACCACGGGATGAGCTACGGCTGCCACGAAAATTATTTAGTGCGCCGAGATCTCCCCTTCGAGCGGCTGATGGCCGGACTCCTCCCCTTCTTGGTGACCCGAATCCTCTACGCGGGCGCGGGGAAGGTCGGCTGCGAGACGGGCCCGGAGCCGGGGGCCAAGGTCTATCAGCTCTCGCAGCGGGCGGAGTTCTTCGACGAGCTGGCCAGCGTCGACACCCTCCACCGGCGGCCCCTCATCAACACCCGGGACGAGCCGCACGCCGATCCCGCACGGTGGCGCCGACTCCACGTGATCTGCGGGGACGCCCTGATGAGCGAGTACGCCGCGGCCCTCAAGGTGGGCGCCACCGCCCTGGTGCTGGGCGTGCTCGAGCGCGGCTACGGCCCGCCCGTGGAGCTTCGGGACCCCATCGGAGCGATCAAGGCCCTCGCGCGCAACCCCGAGGGGGGCTGGACGGTCGAGACCCGCGAGGGGGAGACGATCCCCGCCGTGGAGGTCCAGCGGGCCTATCTCTTGGCCGCTCAAGAGCTCTTCGAGGGTCGGGATCGGGAGACGGACTGGGTGCTGCGCGAGTGGGCCCGCACGCTCGACGACCTCGAAGCCGACCCTAGGAAGCTGAGCGACCGCTTGGACTGGGCCGCGAAGAAGGCCCTCCTCGACTCGTTCTTGGAGTCCGAAGGGCTCGAGTGGGAGACGGCTCCCCTGGAGCTCCTGCAGAGCTTGGAGCTGGAGTACCACAGCCTCGACCCGCACCGGGGGCTCTTTTGGGCCCTACAAACCGAGGGGGTTGTGAAACGGATCCTCAAGGAGAAGGAGATCGAGCGGGCGAGGCAGCTCCCGCCGCGGGACACCCGGGCCTTCCTGCGGGGGCTTTGTCTGCAGCGCTTCGAGGTCTCCGCCGCGAGCTGGGGGCGCCTCTCCCTGAAGCAGGGGCGCCGGACGGTCGAGTTGGACCTCACCCGCTGCGTGGACGAGGCGATCGACGGGCGCGAACTCCCCCCGGACGCTTCCTTGCACGATGTGGTAGAATGGACCCGACATCTTACGGACGACGCACAGGCGAGGACGAGGAGGTGACCCCGATGCCCGAGCGCACCACCCGACCGGCGCCCCCGGAGCCGCTCACCCGCCCTCAGGAGGACGGGCCGCGCACCCCGGACGTGGAGCGCCCCAACACCAAGGACCTGCTGGAGCGGATGAAGCGGGTCGACCCGCGCCAGGCCCGCCGCTACCGCCAGCGCAGCGGCCAATAACACGGAACCATGACGATCGAGTTCGAGCCGGATCGCACCGGGGGCGATTTTCGCCGACTGTTGGAGCGCGCCGGGGGCTCCGCCCCGGCCCCGCTCTCGCCCGTTCCCGCGGCGGGGGCTCCCCAACCCGAACCGCGCCCTGGGGCCGGGGTTCGGATGCGAGATCGGGAGCTCCCCTTAGGGGGAGAGGCCCACGGCACGACGGTCATCGCCCTCAAGTACCAAGAGGGCGTGCTCAACGTGGCCGACCGTCGGGCCACCGCGGCCACGGGGATCCTGTACGACGAGGCGGAAAAGATCTTAAAGCTGGACGACTACACCCTGATCGCGATCGCGGGCTCCTACGCTCAGGCCGCCGAGGCGGCCCGGTACCTGCGCCACTCGTTCAAGTACTACGCCCGCAGCCAGCTCCAGGAGATGAGCCTGGAGGGGAAGCTCTCGGAGGTCTCCAAGGTGCTCGCCCAGAGCGTGCCCTCCCTTCTTCAGGGGATCGGGGGGTTTGTCCCCATCGTCAGCACCTATGATGCGCGCAAGGGCGAGGGACGGGTCTTCTTCTATGACATTTTAGGGGCCCGCTTCGAGAGCCGGGAGTACAGCGCGGCGGGCTCCGGGGCGGAGAAGATCCGCGGGGCGTTGGAATATATAGCCCGCGCCAAGAAGCCCTTCCCCGAGATGTCGCTCGACGAGGCCCTGAGGGAGTCGTTGCTCCTTCTGGACGTAGCAGCGGGCCTGGATCCCGCGACCTCGGGGCTGGCGGGCTACCCCCCCTTGGCGAAAATCATCACTGCCCGGGGCATCGAAGACGTCCCCGAGGAGCGCGTCCGGGTGCTCAAGAGGGAGTTGATGACGGGGGTGTAAGCCGTGCCGGAGGTGAAGGGAGAGGGTTGGCCCTCCCCAGACCTCCCGCTGACGATGGGGGAGGCCTGGAAGCGGGCGCTGGCCCTCTATCGCAAGAACTTCCTTACGTTCTTTGGCATCGCCCTTATCGCCCGATTGAGCGGAGAACTTCTGTACTTCCTGCTCGTCTCTGAGTCCCAACCCCTTGAAGTGAGTCTGCTGGCGCTCCTGCCGGGGATCTTTATCACGTTCCTAGGATCCTACGCGCTGTCCAAGGCGATCCTCGACCGCATCCAAGGGCGGACGGCGAGTCTGCAGGAGGCCTACGGGTTCGTGCTGTCCGAGATCGGTCCCATCCTGGGGACCCTGGCTTTGATCCTCGGCTTAGAGGTCGCCATCTTCGTGACGGCCGTGGGACTCACCGCTCTCATCCGATTCATCGGACTGCTCTGGCTGTATGCGGCCTTGTTCGCCTTCTTTCTGGTGCTGTTGTTCACCGCCTTCATCGCCTTCGTCTTCGTCGAGGAAGGAGTCTACGGTTGGGCAGGCATTCGGAGGAGCTACGAGCTGGTGCGCAGGGATTGGGGAGCCGTGCTCGTAGTCCTGCTACTCATCGTCTTTCCCTCGCTCCTCTTGGGGCTTCTCTTCCCGGAGTCCTGGATCGTGGCCGGGATCGAGGCCCTTTATGATCCCCTCCCCTTCGGTGTCCTTGCGTTTCTCTACCTCGACATCCGGAGGAATATTGGGATGGGGTGACCCCCTCTGAGCCTTAGACGAGCGCTTTGGGTGCAGGGAGCGGGATCGTCTTCCTGTGCCTGCGTGTGGAGAGGGCCGAGCTGGCAGGCTCGGCGGGGATTCGTTATCGTATCGGGACCCAACGTTTCGCCTTCACATCGAAGGCAGGAGAGGAGCGCGATCCGGCGAGCATGGCCTACACGCCCTACGACTGGCAACAGACCCTCCGCCAGAAGGCCGATTACGTCGAGGACCGCCTCCGCGGCGGAAGCCCCGTGGCCGCCCTCAGCTGTCGAGAGGGCATCCTGCTGCTGACCACCCGCCGCACCCAGTCGAAGATCTTCGAGATCTATGATCGTCTGGCGTTTGCGGGCCTGGGGAACCCCTCGGATCTCGAGGCCGTCCGCCACGCGGCGGTCGACTTCGCCCACGCCGAGGGGTACCAGCGCAGCGAGCAGGACGTCTCCATCCAGCGGGTAGTGGGCTTCGCCATCAGCCCCGCGCTCAAGCGCTCCTTTGCCGACCCGTTCCGCACCCCCCTCGTGATCCGAGGGCTCTTCGTCCAGGTGGCCGAGGCCCCCTCGGAGGACCTGTACTACGTGCTCAACTACGACGGGGAGTTTGCGCTGTACCACGACTACGCCGCCGCGGCGGGGACGGACTTCGCCGAGGTGCTCATGGAGCGGGTTCTCTCCGGTGAGGGCTCCCCGAACCCGAAGCGCAAACCCCGCAAGGCGCTATCCCTGGAAGAGGGCCTGCAACGGGCCCTCCAGGCTTGGTCCACCGGCCGCTGGGCCCTGGAGGAGGGGACCGAAGCCGAGCCCGAGCCCGAGGAGTGGGAGAAGGCCCCGCTGCCCCCGGAGGAGGAGCTCCGCAACGTGCTGGCCGAGGCCCTCGAGGGCGGGGGCGAGCGGGTAGAGGCGGCCCTCTTGGAGCGGGACCTCCGCCGGGAGCGGCTGCTGCGCTTCCTCCCCGAGGAGGAGCTGAACGCGTTTTTGCCCTGATGTTGCGCAGAATCGTCGGCATCGAGACGGAGTTCGGCTGCTTCGTCCGCGACCCCGTGTTGGGGAAGCCCGAGGAGGTCGTCGAGCGCGTGAAAGATCAGGCCTTCCGGGACCAGCGCTGGGGGCTCATCGACCGCTACGCCCGCGACGCCTTCTTCGAGCCCGCCGAGGCCGGGGGCTTCCTCATCAACGGCGGAAGGCTCTACATCGACGTGGTGGGCAGCCACCTCGAGTACGCCACCCCCGAGTGCCTCACCCTGCGGGACGTGATCGCCTACGACAAGGCGGGCCAGCGGCTGATCATCAAATTGTTGCAGGAGCTGGGCTGGGAGGAGCGGGTCAGCTTCCACAACAACAACGTGGATCACTACGGGGGCCATACCTTCGGCTGCCACGAGAACTACTCCTTGAGCCCCGAGACGCACCCCTACGGCCAACGGCTCGCCCCCCTGATCCCGTTTCTGGTCACGCGCCAGATCTTCGCGGGCGCGGGGCGCGTGGGAGGCCATCGCTTGACGAGCGACCCCCGGCGCATGATCCGGGGGCTGAGCCGCCACCGGGTGGACTACGCCTTTCTCGACCAGATCTACGGCGTCGAGCCCGACCCCACGGTGGACTTTCAGCTCTCCCAGCGGGCGGATCACATTCTCTATGTGGCCTCCGGGCGGGTGCGCTTCAGCCGCGCGCTCATCAACCCCAAGTGGGACAGCTTCCAGGACGCCTCGCGGGCCCCGCGGCTGCATATTTTGTTTGGAGAGTCAAACATGTCGGAGTACGCGGAGTTCCTGAAGATCGGGACCACGGCCCTGGTGCTCGACGCGCTGGAGGAGCACGCCGCCCCGCAAGATCTGCGGTTGGATCAGCCCATCCACGCCCTGCGGGAGATCTCGCGGGATCCCACCTGGCAGTGGCTCGCCCGTCTCGAGGACGGGCGGACGATCCGGGCCGTGGACGTCCAGCGCCGCTACCTCGAGGCCGCCCAGCGCTTCCGGGGCCGCGACGAGGAGACCGACTACTTGCTCGACGAGTGGGAGCACGTCTTAGACGCCCTGGAGCGCGACCCCCTAGAGCTGGCGGACCGCCTCGATTGGGTGGCCAAGTACAAGATGCTCCAACTCTATCGCGAGGCGGAGGGCCTCGACTGGAACGATCAGGCGCTCCACAGCCTGGACTTGGAGTACCACAACATCCACCCGGAGCAGGGGCTCTTCTTCGCCCTCGCCGACTCCGAGGGGATCCGCCGCATCGTGGGGGAGGAGGAGATCGAGCTGGCGCTCTACCAAGGCCCGGAGCACACCCGGGCCAAGGCCCGCGCGCGGCTCGTCCAAGCCCTACGGGCCCTGCCCATCCGGGACTACCTCATCGAGTGGGACGGGGTTACGGTGGGGGCTAAGCGGGCTTTGACGTTTGAGGACCCCTTCGACACCTACGATCGCGCGGTGGAGCGCTTCCTCCGATACCTACGGGGAGCCCATCGGCCCTAGCCGCTAGCCGCCTCGTACCTCCTGCGAGGTGTCGTCCTGCAGGTTCCTGCGGGACGGGATGCCGATCGCTCAGGCCCCCTTCTTCTTGCCCCGCTTACGCGGCTTGGACTCGGTCCCTGCAGCGGGCGCAGGAGAGGACGGGGGCGGCGAAGGCAGAGTCTTCCCCTCCTCTAGGGGTTTCCCCGTCTCGAAGTAGGCCTGCAGGGCCGTGAGCACGACGGCGCTCACGCTCTTTCGCTCCGCATAGGCATAGGCCTTGAGCTTCTCGATCAGCCATTCGTCGTCACGGTTATAATATACGGTAAGCTGCATGAGGATCTCCCTTCCCTCTCCGAAACGGACGCTTCCCCAGGAACCCAAGGGGTTCTACCCCGAAGGATTGTACCCGACTCCGTCCGGTGGACACAACGTCTTGACGGACGAGTAGAATGCGAGTATAATCCTACTTAGATCGAAATACAGAAATAGAGAATATTCCACCAAGTCACCATGAGGACGACCCTCAAAGACGTAGAGGCGTACAAGACGATCAAGGTTCCGCTCTGGGTGTACGAGAACGCCAAGGAGGTCGAGCTAGCTTTGATCAAGAAGGGGATCGAGAAGATCCCCCCGGAAGTGTTAGAGCCGCGCCGTTGTCCGATCTGCAAGTCGGAGTTGGAACGCTTCAAGACGGAGAAGAAGGAGAACGAGTATCTCCGCTGTCCTCACTGTGGGTACACCCAGCAGCGGTTCGGCTCCAAGGAACGCTTCTTCGAGGGGGTAGTCCTGGGTACGGCGATCGGGATGGGCTTGGTCTACTTCTTGAACGCCCTCTTCGGCAGCGGGGGGCAGCAGACGGCGCGGGAGCCCTAACGATACGATGCGGGGCCGGGTCGTAGGAGTTCGGTGGTGAGAGGGAGAAGGAAGCGTCGAGGGGACCCGGCCCCTGTCTCGTTTTCTCCCCGTCTCCTCTCCTCGTTTCGTTGCTCCCCGCGACGCAGCCCTGGATGTCGGTCGGTCCCGGTTCGGGGGTGCCCGGACCGACGGAGCGGGGAAGCGCGAGCAAGCCTCCATACCTTACCCGAGTCCGGGAGAAGCTGCCAAGGGGGCCGGTCCGGGGTACAATCCTCCCTGGTATGGACAAGGCGCTGTACCTCTTGCTCGGCGACGCTTGGCTGCGGAGAGAAGCCCTCAGCCGGCTGCGCCAAGAGTTGAGGGAGCAGAACCCTACGGGACTTACGGAGCTTCGCTTCGACGGGGAGGAGTTCTCGCTGCGCGAGTTCGTCCAAGCCCTTCGTGCGCACTCCCTCTTTGCGGAGGGACGGCTCCTCCGCGTCCATCGGGTAGACAAGCTCTCGGCCTCCGAGGCCTCCCTCTTGCTCAAGCACCTTCGGTCCCCCCTCCCGCCGGGACGGTATGTCGTGCTGGAGGGCGAGAGGCTGGACAAGCGCAGCGCCCTCTACCGCTTCCTCTCCGAGCGCGGACGAGTACAGGAATACCCTTCCCCCACCCGTCGGGAGCTCCCGGCGGTCGTCCGGCGCCTACTCCAAGAACGAGGACTGAAGCTGCCCCCGGCGGGAATGCGATACCTGCTGGAGAGCGTAGAGGGAGAGGACGTGAGCCGGTGGGCTCAAGAGGTCACGAAGCTGGCCCTCTACGCCCACGCGGTGCCGGGCAACCGGCTCACCCCGGAAGACGTCCGCGGGGTGGTGTACGCCGACCGGGGGGCCAACGTCTTTGCGGCCTTGGAGGCCCTCTTGAGCCGCGATGCCTCCGGTTTATCGAAGCTCGCCGCCGTCTTGGAGGGAGGAGAGGAGCCCGCTCGGGTCTTCTACTTGTTCGCCGCACAGGTCCGGCACCTGCTGGCGACGCACTCGCTCGCTGCAGAGGGCCTCTCCCGCGAGGAGATCGCCCGTCGGACGGGCGATCTTCCCTGGTTGGTCCGCCGACGCCTCAGCCTGCTCCGACGCCTGTCCGATCCGGATCCGACGCAGGCGCTCATCGACCTGCTCCAGGCCCTCCAGGAGGCGGACGTGCGGATGAAGCGGGGAGAATACCGCCCCGAGGATGCCCTGTGGACCGTTGCCCTCCGCTGGATCTACGCGGTTCCGGTGCGCCGGCGGCACGCTACGCCCCGGTAGCGTGCCTTCCCGCGGCCGAGGCGGACGTCGCAGGCGACGTCGACTGCGCAGGGGAGGAAGAGGCGGGAGCTTGACCGAGGAGCTTGCCCCGCCCGCCCCGCCAGACGATGAGCAAGGGGCTGGCCACGAAGATCGAGGAGTAGGTCCCCACGATCACGCCGATCATGAGGGCGAACGCGAAGTCTCGCAGCACCTCACCCCCGAACAGGAAGATCGAGAAGACGACCAGGAACGTGGTCAGGGACGTCACGATCGTCCGACTCAGGACCTGGTTGATCGAGTGATTGATGAGCTGATCTAAGGGGAGCTTGAGGCGCTTCTTGAGGTTCTCGCGGATGCGGTCGAAGACGACCACGGTGTCCGTGAGGGAGTATCCAGCCAGCGTCAGGACCGCGGTCATGATGAGGAGGGTGAACTCCGTGGGCACGAAGAAGTCCTTCAGCCACATGATCCCGATGACGGCCAAGACGTCGTGGAACATCGCCACCGTGGCCGCCACCCCGAACTTGAAGTCGAAGCGGACGGCGATGTAGGCAATGATCCCGATGATGGCGTAGACGATGGCGTAGACCGCCTTTTGGCGCAGCTCGGCCCCGATGGCCGGGCCGATGGAGGTGCTGCTCGTGTCGAGCACGGGGTTGTCGGGAAAAGCCCCCTCGAAGATCTCCTTGATGCGATCGGCCACCTCCACGGCTTCGCGGCCCGGCGCCTCGTCGGCCTTGACGCGCACGATCAGCTTGAACCCCTCTCCCCCCTTGGCGTCCGTGATCTGCGGGTTGCTAAAGCCGCTCTCCCGCAGGAGGCGGCGGGCCTCCTCCAGGGACACGTCCTGCTTGAACTCCAGGGTCACGGACGTCCCTCCGGTAAACTCGATCCCCAAATTGGCCTGCCCCGTCACGAAGATCTGGAAGGCGGCGATGAGCCCCAGCAGCACCAACCCCGTGGAGAGGAGGAAGGCGATCCTCCGCTTGCCCATGAAGTCGATGTGTGTCTCCCCGAGGAGACGGATCATCTTGGGAGGGCGGCGATCGGCGCCGGAGGCCTCCGACATGCGTTGGGTCTTCATATGCTAAGCCTCCTTGGCTGACGCTCCTTGAGGAAGTCGAACGCCAGGCGGGTGCCGACCAGGGCCGTGAACAGGTTGATGAAGATACCGATGCTCAAGGTGGTGGCGAACCCCTTGATCGGCCCGGTCCCGAACGTGAAGAGGATGAGCGCGGTAATGAGCGTGGTGACGTGCGCGTCCACGATGGTAAGCAGCGCCCGCTCGTAGCCGAAGTCGATCGCCGCGCGGACCGTCTTGCCCGACCGCAGCTCCTCCCGGACGCGCTCGAAGATCAAGACGTTGGAGTCGACCCCCATGCCGATCGTCAGGATCAAGCCCGCGATCCCGGGGAGGGTCCAGGTGGCGTCCAGGAGCATCATCGCGGCGATGAGCATCAGGAGGTTCAAGGCCAGGGTGAGGTCGGCGATCAGGCCGGCCAGGCGGTAGTAGAAGACCATAAAGAGGAGCACCAACGCGCCGGCCAGCGCCGAGGCGAAGATCCCCTTGCGGATGGAGTCCTGCCCCAGCGAGGGGCCGATGCTCTCCTCCAAGATGGTGCGCAGGCGCACGGGGAGGTTCCCCGAGCGGAGGACGATGGCCAACCGGGTGGCCTCCTCGTTGGTGGCCAACCCCGTGATCTGGGTCGTGTCGCGGATGGCCCGCCACCCCTGGAGGCGAGCGGCGTCCACGAGCGTCTTGTCGATGGTTGGAGCGCTTTGGACCCTCCCGTCGAGGATGATGGCCATCTGGTCCCCTCGGCCGTCCCCGGGGACCTCGCCCCCCTTGAGCTTGCCGGTGCGCAGGAGCTCGGCGAACTGGCGGGCTCCCTCCTCCGTGAACGTCAGCACCACGACAAAGGGGGATCCGCTCTGGAACGTCCCCGCCTCCGCGCGGGCGTTGAGGATCTTGTCGCCGGTGAGCAAGGGGGTGGCTTCCACGATGAGGTAGACCGGGCCCTCGGGGGAGTCGGGGTAGTAGACCGCCTCCTCAAAGGGGTTGGTGCGGGGAGGTTCGCCTTCCACGTAGGGCTCGACGCGCAGGACCTTGCGGAACTCGAGGAACCCGCGGCGCTCGATGAGGTCGCGCACCTCCTCGGGGCGGGTGCAGGGCTTCGGAGGAGCCGGGCAGGGGATCTCCACCCAGATGCGGTTCTCCCCGGCTTGGGTCACGATCGTCTCCGTCAGACCGGATTGGTCCACCCGGAGCCGAATGATGCGCACGGCCTCCTCGATGGCCCGCCTGCGGTCCGCGATCGGCAGCTTCTCCCAGTCCTCGGGATGGGCTTCCAGGAGGAGCATCACGCCCCCCCGTAGGTCGAGCCCCAGGATGGGGTTCTCGACGGCGATGACCGCCACCGAGCCGAGGAAGGCGATCGCGATGAGCGCAGCCCGTAGCCCTTGGCTTCCCGACCCCAGCCTCATCCTCATGGAGTGCCCTCCCGAACCGGGCTCTTCCGTTCCTTCTCCGCCACGCTCTCCTTGACGAGCTTGAGGGTCACCCCGTCCTCCACCTCCAGCCAGACGTGTTCTTTGTCGACCTTCTTGATCGTGCCCACAATCCCCCCGATGGTGACGACCTTATCCCCGCGCTTGAGGGAGTCGATGAGCTCTTTGTGCTGCTGCCGTCGCCGCCGCTCGGGACGGATCAGGAAGAAGTAAAAAAACACCCCAAAGAAGAACAGCAACAACAGCGTAGAGATGAGCTGAGAGCCGTCTTGCATGCTAGAGAATTCCCCCGTTCAGATGCCGTCGCGTTAGTTTGCTGAGGTGATCTTCATTATACAAGACGACGGAGAGCGTGCCAAGCGGCAGCGTCGTTCCCGCGGATTGTACCGCCCGAGGGGGAGGGTTGGACAGAGACGAGGCGAGACAGGGGATATGGCCCGAGGTTGTGGCCTAGGGCTCAGGCCGCTATAATCCGCCGAGGAGGCGGTGGGAGCGGGATGAGCGACGCGCGGTGGCCGGGCCGGGACGTGATCTCCATCCGCGAGTTCTCCCGCCGCGACATCGAGACCGTCCTCCGCGAAGCGCAGCGGATCCGTCCTAACCCCGATCTCCTGCGGGGCCGAGTGATGGCCTCCCTCTTCTTCGAGCCCTCCACCCGGACCCAGCTCAGCTTCGCCAGCGCCTGCGAGCGCTTGGGGGCCGGCGTCATCGGCTTCTCCGACGTGCAGTCGACCTCGCAGGCCAAGGGGGAGACGCTGGCGGACACCATCCGGATGGCCGAGCGCTACGCCGACGTGATCGTGATCCGCCACCGCTGGGAGGGGAGCGCGCGGCTGGCCGCCGACGTGGCGGGCGTCCCCGTGATCAACGCCGGGGACGGGGCCAACCAGCACCCCACCCAAACCCTTCTGGATTTGTTTACCATCCGGCAGTACCTGGGGCGCATCGACGGGCTGCGCATCGGCTTGGTCGGGGATCTGCGCTTCGGGAGAACGGTCCACTCGCTGGCGACGGCCCTCACCCGCTTCGAGGACGTCTCGCTGCGACTGATCTCCCCGCCCAACCTGCGGATGCCCGAGTCCGTCCTCCGCGAGCTCGAGGGGCGGGTGGACTACCAAGAGCAGGAAGCGCTGGAGCTCGAGGGGCTGGACGTCGTGTACGTGACCCGCATCCAGAAGGAGCGCTTCCCCGACATCGAGGAGTACGAGAAGGTGAAGGGGGCTTACGTGATCACCCCCCCGATCGTCCGAGAGCAGCTCCGGGAGGACGCCGTCATCCTCCACCCGCTGCCGCGGGTGGACGAGATCCACCCGGACGTAGACGGGCTCCCGCAGGCCAAGTACTTCGAGCAGGCCGGGAACGGCGTGCCCGTGCGCATGGCGCTGCTGAAGCTGGTCCTCCTGGGGGAGGACGGGAGGTAGGATGGGATGAGCGAGAGCGGGGGCGCGAACGCGAACGCGAAGAAGGGGGCCGGGGAGCTTAAGGTCTCGAAGATCCGGCGGGGGACGGTGATCGACCACATCCCGGCGGGGATGGCCCCGGCGGTGCTGCGGGTGCTCGGGATCGACCGGGGGGTCTCGGACATCGTCGTGATGGCGATGAACGTGCGCAGCCGCTCCCTGGGCCGCAAGGACATCGTCAAGATCGAAAACCGCGTCATCGACGAGGAGACCCTCCAACGGATCGCGATCATCGCCCCGGAGGCGACGATCAACATCGTGGAGGAGTACCAAATCATCAAGAAGGATCGCATCTCCCTCCCCCGGGAGCTTCACGGCGTGCTCAAGTGCCCCAACCGCTACTGCATCACGAACGACCCCCAAGAGGGGGTCCCCACGCTCTTCCTCTGCGAGCGGGAGAAGCCCCTGGAGCTGCGCTGCCACTACTGCGAGGGGCTCGTCCGGGGCGAACAGGTGGAGCTGATCCTCTGATGATGAGAAGCGGGACGGTCCGCGCCTTCTTCTGCGTCGAACTCGAGGAGGAACTCCGAGCGAAGCTCGACCGGATTACCCAAACCCTTAAGAGGGTTCCCGTAAAGGCGAGCTGGGTGCGGGCGGAGAACCTCCACATCACCCTCAAGTTCCTGGGCGACGTCGAGGAGGGGCGGCTTCCCGAGCTGGAGGCGGCGGCCCGGAAGGCCCTCGAGGGGAGCCCTGTAGACGGGGCCGTGCGGTGGACCCTCGATCGCCTAGGGGCCTTTCCCGTCCGGGAGCGCCCGCGGGTGGTGTGGGTCGGATCTTCCCGAGAGCCTCGGGAGCTGGCCGAGCTGGCCGCCCGCTTGGAGGAGGCGCTCGAGCCCTTGGGGTTTGCCCCGGAGGGCCGTGGGTTTGTGGCGCACATCACCCTGGGGCGGGTCAAGGAACGGCCCCCGAGCCCGGGCGTGCGGGAGCTGGCCCGCGCGCTCCAAAGCTACCCCGACTTTCACCTCGAGGCCCGCGTGACGGCCCTTACGCTGATGAGGAGCGACCTCACCCCGCAGGGGGCGATCTACACGCCCCTGTTTCGGCTGCCCTTTCACGCCGCGGGCATCTCTCCCGAAGGGCCACCGCAGGATTCCGGGGAGGCGTAAAGATGCCCTACGAATATCGCGATCACACGGGGGAGGCGTGGCTGGTCGCTTGGGGGGCCACCATCGAGGAAGCGTTCGCCGAGGGGGCCAAAGCCCTCTTCGACCTCATGGTAAACGTCCAAGACGTGGAGCCCCGGGAGGTCGTGGAGATCGCCCTCGAAGCGGAGGGGCTCGATCGGCTCTTCTTCGAGTGGCTGAACGCCCTCCTCGTGCAGAAGGACTCCCAAGGGCTCGTCTTCTCGAAGTTCGAGGTGAGCATTTCGAGAGACGACGGCAACGGGGGCTACGCCCTCCAAGCCCGAGCCTGGGGCGAGCCCTACGACGTCGAGAAGCACGGCAGCAAGGTCGACGTCAAGGCCGCCACCTACTCCGGGTTGCGGTGTGAGGAGACGCCGGAGGGCTGGCGGGTCGAGTGCGTGGTGGACATCTAACCTTGCGACGCGCCCCGGCTGTGGGGTTCTTGCCCTCCCCACGGGTGGCCATCCCGTGGAGATCTTCGCGGTTCAAAGAGGAGGCCGTTTGTCCCTCCCGACGCGTTCCGGTACACTGCGGGCGGTGAGCGGATATGGCCAAGGCCCCGGTGCAAAAGATCGTCTTAACGTATGAAGACTACGTGCACTTCCCCAACGACGGCAGGCGCTATGAGATCTTGGAGGGGGAGGTCTACGTGTCGCCCGCACCCAAGACGAAGCACCAGACGGTCGTGGGAAACGTTTTTGCGCTGCTTCGGGAGTTTGGCCGGCGGAAGAAGCGAGGCCGGGTCTTCGTCGCCCCGACGGACGTGGTGCTCTCGCGCACGAACGTCGTCCAACCCGATGTGCTCTTCCTGTCGAACGAGCGGCTTCCCCTCCTCACGGAGCGAAACGTCCAGGGGGCGCCGGACTTGATCGTGGAGGTGCTCTCCGAGTTCACCGAGGAGCAAGATCGAACGCTCAAACCTCAGATCTACGCCCGCCACGGCGTGAAGGAATACTGGCTCATCGACCCCGATCGCGAGGCCCTAGAGCAGTACGAGCTGGCCCCGAGTCCCACGAGTTCCGCCACACAGCGACCTACCCGCCGCGGGACGAGACCCTCCGCTCGAGGCTCCTGCCGGGACTTGCGCTCCGGCTCGCGGAGCTTTGGGAGCAAGCAAAGAGGATCACTCCATCCGCCCGTCGCCGCGCTTGACCATGGGATCGCGGCCCGAGGCCCCGGGGTGCTTCTCCACGAGCATGTCCTTGGTGTAGATGAGCTCCTCGCGGGTGTAGCCCGAGATCTCGTACTCGTCGCTTAAGACGATGCAGTCGACGGGGCAGACCTCTTCGCAATCCCCTACGAAGATGCAGCGGAGCATGTTGATCTGGAAGTCCGCCGCGTAGCGGTGGGATTTGGAGATGGGGTTCTTCTTCGGGTTGGGCGCGTCGACCACGTGGATCGCCTGGGCCGGGCAGACGATCTCACAGAGGTGACAGGCGATGCAGCGCTCCGTGCCGTCCTCCCAGAGGCGCAGGTAGTGACGCCCGCGGAACATCGCGGGGGGCTTGCGTTTCTCATCCGGGTACTGGATCGTCACGGGCGGCTCGAAGAGGTAGCGAAAGGTGATGCTCATCCCCTTAAGTAGCGCCCCTAAGCCTTCGATCGCGTTCTTGACGGACATCTTCGGATTTTTCCCTCCCCGTTTTTCCCTTCGTCCTCCGGCGCGTTCCGGGCTGCGGGTGGACTAGCGGTCGACATCGCCCAACACGGGATCGATGCTGGCGATGGCCACCACACAGTCGGCCAGGTACGCCTCCTCGATCAGGAGGGGGAGAGCCTGGACGTGGGCGAACGAGGGCGAACGCATCCGCACCCGGAGGGGCTTGTTGCTCCCGTCGCTCGCCACGAAGTAGCCCTTCTCCCCCCGCGGGGACTCGACGGTCACGTACGACTTGCCCGGCGGCACGAAGAGCCCTCGGTGGGGGTGCGGCTTCCGGATCTTCGGGTCCTCGACGACGATCGGGCCGTCCGGAAGCCTTTCGAGCACTTGTTCGACGATCCGTGCGCTCTGTTCCATCTCCGCCATGCGCACGAGATACCGGGCGTAGGCGTCTCCGGCCGTCTGCGTGGGGATCTCAAACTCGAAGTCCTGATACGATGAGTACGGAAACGCCTTGCGCACGTCGTAGGCTACGCCCGTGGCCCGCAAGATGGGTCCGGTCACCCCGTAGGCGTAGCACTGCTCCGCGGTGATGCGCGCTATCCCCACGTTGCGCATCTTCCAGATGGGGTTGTTCGTCAACAGACCGTGATATTTCTGCAGGTTGCGTCGCAGATCTTTCAGGAACGTCCGCACGCTTTCCACAAACCCCCGCCGCGGTAGGTCCCGCATCACCCCGCCGATCCGGAAGTACCGGGGGAACATCCGGGCCCCCGACACCATCTCGAAGAGGTCCAGGACTCGCTCCCGATCCTGGAAGCAATACATGAAGACGCTGGAGACGTTGAGCTCTAAGGCGCTGGTTCCCAGCCAAACCAGATGGCTCGCGATGCGGGAGAGCTCCGCGCACATCACCCGAATGTACTGGGCCCTCTTGGGCGGCTCGATCCCCAGCAGTTTCTCCACGGCCAAGACGTATCCCATCTCCTCGTTGAGCGGGCTTAAGTAGTCCTGGCGGTCGATGAGGGGCACCACCTGATGGTAGGTGCGGTACTCGCACTCCTTCTCGATCCCCGTGTGCAGATACCCGATGACGGGCTTGCAGCTTACGATCATCTCGCCATCGAGCTCGATCACCAAGCGCAGCACGCCGTGGGTGCTGGGGTGCTGCGGCCCCATGTTGAGGAGCATCGTCTCGCGGCCCGTCTCTTGGTCCACGCCCACCCGCTGGAGGTCGAGCTCTTCCCGGCTCGTATGGCGGATGCGCTCCTCGAGGCGTTTTTGCTCCCCGGCTCGGGTGACGCGCTCTCGACTCATCCCTTCCCTCCACTCCGGTCTCCGTCTCGAGCCCGATCGGGGTAAGGCTCGTACTGCTTGGGGATCACTTCGCTCGGCAGCTTCTCCGGGATGTGCCCCTTGAACTGCACCGGCTCCTCCGTGAGGGGGTAGTCCTTGCGCAGGGGGTGGCCGATCCACTCGTCCGGCATGATCAGACGCGTCAGGTTGGGGTGTCCCTCGAAGCGGATCCCGTAGAAATCATACACTTCCCGCTCGTACCAGTTGGCCCCCGGGAAGAGGTCCACGATGGAGGGGAGCACCGGATCCTCCCGCGGCACCCGCACCTGGAAGACCAGCTTGGCCGGAGGATCGGGAGAGTGCAGGACGTAGAGCACGTGAAAGTAGGGTTCGATCTCCCAGTAGTCCGCCGCGGTGAGGTCGTAGAAGGCGCGAAAGCCCAGCTCTTTGGCGAGCCGTATGCAGTCCCGCAGGCCCTTGGGGCTGAGCACGAGCGCCTTCCAGCCCGACGCGAGCGTTGTCTCCTCCATCACGGCGTCGGGGAAGCGCTCGCGGATCGCGCGGATCACCCGCTCGACCGCTTCCGTGGCTCCGCCCGTCTGTTCGGGGTTCGCGTCCATTCGCGTACGAGATGCCTCCTTCCCGCAGGCCGACATCGCAAGGGACCGCGGCCATCATAGCAGACCTCAACGCGCTTCTCAACCGTCCCCGATCCCGGCGACCTCAGGATGTTCCGACGTCATCGGGAGGAACCGGTCCTACCCCGATGCGCCTGCGCACCTCGTGCAGCGTCTCTTGGGCGACCTTTTGGGCCTTGGCCGCCCCCCGCTCCATGGCTGCCCGCGCGTCGGCCTCCGTGAGCTTGGCGCGCCGCTCCCGGAGGGGCCGGAGAACCTCCATCAAGTGCTCGAAGACAGCCTCCTTGAGCTTAGCGTAGCGGATCGTGCCCTGGGCGTACTCGGCCCGGAAGCCCTCGTACACCTCCGGGGCGGCCGAGAGCTTGAGGAGCAGGAAGAGGTTGGCTACCCCGGGGCTCATCGTCTCCCCTTGGGGACCCGTGTCCGTGACCGCCGTCTTGATCTTCTCCCAGAAGCTCTCCTCGGGCTCGAAGAGGGCCAGATAGTGCTTCGGCCCTAAGCTCTTGCTCATCTTCTTCTCCGGAGCGGCGGGGGACATGATGCGGGGGGCCTCGCTTAAGAGGGGCTCCGGCTCGGGGAAGTACGCCCCGAAGCGGGCGTTAAACCTCCGGGCGATGCGGCGGGTGAGTTCTAAGTGCTGCAGCTGGTCCTCCCCCACGGGCACCTTGGCTCCGTGATAGATGAGGATGTCCGCCGCCTGGAGGACAGGGTAGTCGAAGAGCCCCACGCTCACGAACTCCTGCGTGCGTTCGACGTGCTCGCGCTTCTCCTTGAACTGGGTCATCCGCTGGAGGTCGCCGTACCCCGCCAGGGCGTTGAAGACCCAGCAGAGCTCGGTGTGCTCCGGGACGTGGGACTGCACGAAGAGCACGGAGCGCTCGGGGTCGATCCCGCAGGCCAGAAGGTCGAGCACCAAGTTCTGGGTGTTGCGTCGGAGCTGCTCCGGGTCCCACTCCTCCGTGATGGCGTGGTAGTCCGCGATGAAGAAGAAGCACTCGTACTCGTCTTGCAGGGCGAGCCAGTTCCGGATGGCCCCAAAGTAATTGCCGATGTGCAGCTCTCCCGTGGGCTGAATCCCCGAGACGACCCGCACCTTCTCCTTGAATGGGCTCATCGTGATCCTCCGTGCCTTATAGCGTAGCAGAACTCCCCCGGCGGCTCAACGGTTCGCGGCTTCCCCCTACCCTTGGACGTGGGCAGCCTAAGAGGCCGCCGGGCCGTGGGGCCTGGAAGCGATGCGGGTCCCCCGGCTGTGGAACCTCCACCACTTCTGCCCCAATCGTCGCTCTCTCCTCCAAGGTCCCGCGAGACCGGCGCGGGCGCGGGCGAGAAGCCACTCTATTCCTATAGACAACGGCTCAGCTCGAGGAACTCCACGATCTGGGTGGGGGTGCCCAGCACCAGCACCCGATCCCCCGGCTCGATCACCGTCTCGGGAGGCGGGTTCAGCACCGTCTGCCCCTTCCGCCTGCGGATCTGGAGCACCGTGACGCCCGTGCGTTCCCGGATCTGACACTCCCGTAAAGAGCGTCCCACCAAGGGGCTCTCCCGGGGGATCTCGACCTCTTGGACCTTCTGGAGCCGCCCGTGGGGGTCCTCCCGCTGGAGCCACTCCTGCAAGAGCGCTCCGTAGCGCCGCTGGCGCAGCTCGTGGAGGTACTCCTCCAGCTCCAGGGCGGGCACGCCGGCGTGCAGCAGCGCGTGGCGGATCAACTCGATGGCTCCCTCGAACTCCGGCTGGATCACCTCGGAGACGCCCTCGCGGAAGAGCTCCTCCCGCTCCTCGTCCCAGTGGGCCCGCGCCAGGACGGGCAAGGAGGGGTTCCGAGCCCGCAGGTGCCGGAAGGCCCCCTTCGCCCGCGGGAAGTCCGGAAGAGCCAGCACCGCCAGGCGCGCCCGCTCCGGACGGGCGGCGGCGATGACGGGCTCGTGCGCGGCGTCCCCCAAGATCACGCCTGTCCCCTGGGCTTTGAGTCTTCGGGCCTTCTCGGGGTCGCGCTCGACGACCACGAACGGGACCCGGAAGCGCGCAAGGGCCTCCCCCACGGCGCTGCCCATCCGCCCGTAGCCGCAGACGATCACGTGGCCCCCCAAGGGGCCCCCCTCGGGGACCTCTCCCTCGAACTCGAGGGCCCGAGGCCCCTCCAGCCGGGGGAACCTCCGGCGTACGAGGTCCCAGAGCGGCGGGGCCAGTCGGAACAAGAACGAGCTTACGAAGATCGAGAGCAGCGAGGCGGCCAGGAGCGCGTTGTACCCCGCGGGCGAGAGCAGCCCCAGCTCCGCGCCCATCTTCCCGATCACGAACGAGAACTCCCCGATCTGGGTGAACGTCAGCGCGGTGAAGAGGGCCACCCTCACGGGCTGCCGGAAGAGCCAAACCAGCACCCCCCGGACCAATCCCTTGCCCAGCACGCCCGCGAGCACGAGCAGCCCCACCAGCGGGAGGTTCCCCGCCAGCAGCTCCGGGTCGAGGAGCATCCCCATCGACACGAAGAAGAGGGCCACGAAGAGGTCCCGGAGGGGAAGCACGCGGGCGAGCGTCTCGTGGACGTAGTCCGACTCCCCGATGACCAGCCCCGCCAAGAAGGCCCCCAGCGCGGGTGACAGACCCGCCTGAGCGGTGATGAGCCCCGTCCCCAGGCTGAGCACCAGGGCGACCAACAGGAAGAGCTCGAAGTTGCGCGCCCGGGCCACCCGATCGAGCAAGGGGGGCACCACCCGCACGGCGAGCCAGAAGACGGGCACCACCACGGCCACGCCCTTCCCGAAGGCCCCCAAGATCCCGAGCACGTCGCCGCCCGCTCCCGTCTCCGGGCTCGCCGTGGGGCTTAGGAGGGCGGCGAGGGCGGGCAGCAGGAAGAGCATCACCACCACGGCCAAATCTTCTACAAGGAGGGTCCCGATGGCGAGGCGTCCGTGGCGGGTGTCGAGTTCCCCCCGCTCCAGCAGCAGCTTGGCGATGATCATCGTGCTGCTCACCGAGACGGTCGCCCCCAGCACCAACGCTTCCGGGAGGGGGAGGCCGATCCCTTGGCTCAGCCCCAGGAACAGCGCGATCATGAGGGCGATGCCCAAAAGCCCCCCGCCCAGGGCGACCCCCCGCATCCGGACCAGCTCTTTCAGGGAGAACTCCAGTCCCAGGGTGAACATGAGCAGCAGGACCCCCAGCTCGGCCAGCTGCTCGATGACCCGGAACTCGGAGGTGCCCGGCGCGGCCACGAAGGGCCCCACGAGCGCCCCTCCGACGATGTAGCCCAAAAAGAGCGGGAGCTTTACGAGATACGCCAGCGCTCCCCCGCCGGCCGCGGCCAGCATCGCCAAGAGGAGGTCCCGAAAGAGCGTGGACTCGGGCATTTAGGGCTCCTCGGCCTCCGAGGCAGGCAGCGGGCGCGGCGGGGCGGCCAGCAGCACCGGCCCCGGCGACTGCTCCAAGATCTTCATCGAGATGTCCCCCAGCAGCATCTCCTTCACCTTGGAGCGCCGGACGCGGCCCAACGCCAGCATAAACTCCTCGCTGGCTTCCTCTATGAGGATCTGCGCCGGATCGCCCACCCGCACCCGCTCCTCCGCGCGCTCCGCAAGCTCGGAGGGGAGGACCGAACGGGCCTCTCGGAGGTGCCGCTCGGCTTCCGATCTCTTCCCTTCCTCCGGGATCACGGCGAGGAGCGCCAGCGGAACGCCCAGGGTGCCCGCGATCTCCCCCGCCTGGCGGACGGCTTCCAGGGCCGTCTCCCGGCCCGTCACCCCTACCATCAGTCCCTGATCGGGCCGGAGGTTCTTGGCCACGAGCACCGAGCAGGGCGCGCCCATCGCAACCTCCTGGGCCACGCTCCCCAGGAGCCAGCGCCGAAGCCCCGTGTGCCCCCGCGTCCCCAGGAGAACGAGGTCGTACTCCGGGTCCTCGGCCTCCCGGAGGATCTCCCGGACGGGCGGACCCTCCCGCAGCCGGAAGCGCACGTCTTGCTCGTGCACGCCCACCAGGTGCACCTCGTAGAGCCCGTGGGCGATCGCCCTCAAGGCATGCTTTGCTAGGGGCTTTTCGCGTTCGTCGAGTTGGAAGAGCCCGAGCTCTTGCAGGGAGTCCTGCGCGCGACGGAGCAGCTCAAAGTGCGGGGGCTCCACTCCCCAATCTTCGAGCTTCTCCGAGGAGAGGCCTCGGCCCAGTAGGGTCTCCCGGGGCGGGGTGGCCACGTGGAGTACCGTGAGCGACGCGCCCGTTCCCAAGGCGAGTCGCCCCGCATACTGAAGAGCCACCTGACAGGCCTCCCAGTAGGCGATCGGCACCAGGATCTTTCGCATCTCGCTCCCTTCTTAAAGCCCCAGCAGGGGCCAGTAGAACCGCGCGAGCAGCAGGAGGATTATAACGGAGGCCACCAGGAGGCGCGCCCCGGCGCGGGCGAAGTCGCTCGGGCGGAGCCGGCCGCTGCCGTAGACGATCGTGGCCGCCGGGGTCCCGATCACCGTGAGGAAGGCGAATGCCGAGGAGAGCGAGGTCACAAAGCCGGCGGCCAACACGCTCGTGCCCGAAAGGGCCGCCATCTGCAGGGTGACCGACCCGAGGACGGCCACCGCGGCACCGCTGCTCATCAAGTTGGTGAACGCGACCATCAACAACGCGATCAGGAGCAGCAAGCTCCCCTCCCCCCCGCCGGCCAAGCCCAGAAGGGTCTGCGCCAGCCAAGCCGCCGCGCCGGTCGTCTGCAACCGATAGCCCAGCGAGATCGCCGCCGCGTAGAGCAACACCACGCCCCAGTTGACGCCCGCGTTGAGGTCCTCCCAACGGACGTGCCCCGTCACCAGGTACAGCGCGGCCCCCAGCACGGCCACCATCCCCAACCCCAGCTGCCCGCTGAAGGCGATCCAGCCCACGAGGATCAACAGGAAGAGGCCGAGAGCTTCGGCGTCCCGCCGCGAGAGACGCCCCGTCTCCCGCACGCGGCGCCGCAGTCGGACCAGCGCCCGGCGGAGATCCACCACCTCGGGCCGAAAGGTCCGGCTCAGCACCCAGAGGACGAACGGCAGCTGCAACCACACCAAGGGATAGGCGTAGAGCATCCACCGCAGGTAGTCCACCTCGATGCCGAACATCCGACGCCAGAAGTCGATCATGATCGCGTTGCGCGCCCCGCCGGAGGGCGTCCCCAGGGCGGCGATCGCACAGCCGTAGACGATGGACAGCAGCAGCAGCGCGGCCAGCTGCCGGGTGGAAGCCCCAGAGCGGTCGCGCTCCACCGCGGCCAGGATCCCCAAGGCCACGGGGAGCATCATCGCTGCCACGGTGTGCTCCCCGATGAACGAGGCCAAGAGCGCCGAGACGGTCGCCAGCCCCGCGGCCACCCGGTACGCGTTGGGGCCCGTAAGCCGAAGGAGCGCGAAGGCGATCCGCACGTCGAACTTCTGCTTGACCAAGGCCACGGAGATCATCAAGGAGCCCATGATGAAGAAGACGGCGTCGCTCATGTAGGAGCGGGCGATCTCGTTGGGGCTCCCCAGGGCAAGCACGGCTTGGCCGAAGGCGATCAAAAGGGCCGTGGCGGGCAGGGGGATCGGCTCCGTCACCAAAAAGACGATCACCGTGGCGAGCAGCGCCAGGGCTCGTTGCCCCTCCGGGGAGAGCCCCTCGGGCCGGGGGAGCAGCAAAACGAGCAGGCCCACGAGGAGCCCCAGCCAAAGCCAGCGGCGGACCCACAGCCAACGGAGCAACGGCATCTCTTAGAGTTTGAGCAGGGAATCCCAGAGCCGGGCCGCGTTGTCGTACAGCACGGCGCGCTTCGTCTCCTCGGGGAGCGGAAGCTCGAGGAAGCGCTCCACGTTGGCTCGGATGCTTCTTACGCCGGGGCCCGGCCAGTCGCTCCCGAAGAGCGATTTGTGCGCGATCTCCGCAAAGCGCGGGAAGTATTTCAACAGATTCTGGGGCGGGATGCCCGAGATGTCGAGCCAGACGTTCTCGTGACGCCTCAGGAGGAAGAAGGCCGGCTCCGTCCACAGGGGCCGCCCCCCGTGGGCCATCAGGATCGTGAGCTTGGGGAAGTCGATCGCCACGTCGTCCAAACCGAGGGGGTCGCCGTACTTGACCCGCGCGCCGGGGAAGACCGACGTCCCCGTGTGGACCATCACGGGGATCTTATACTCTTGGGCCTTCTCGTAGATCGCTCCGAGGGCGTCCAGGCCGTTGAGGTAGTCGTTGGGGTAAAAGAGCTGGTGGGGCGGGTGGATCTTGACGATGCGGATCCCCAGCTCCTCCACGAGGTGGGCCATCTCGGCCTCGGGGTCCTTCGTGTAGCGAGGGTGGAGCGAGCCCACGGGCAGGAGACGGTCGGGGGCCGCTCGGCAGTATTGGGCGACGAAGGCGTTCGTCTCGTCGGTGAAGCCCATCACGTCGGGGCTCACGTAGTTGATGAGCGCCGCCCGTTCGACCCCCCACTCGTCCAGGAGCTTCAAGAACTCGCCGGGGGCCTCCGCAAGCTTCAGGAGACGATCGAAGTCGGCGTGATAACGCTTCCAGAGTTCGAGCACATCGGGCTTGAGCATCCGCCAGGGCTGGATGTGGACGTGGATGTCGATCACCGGTACGGACGGGGTCATTCGAGATCACCGTCGGTGAGGGTAGCACACGATCGCGGCATTGCACAAGCCGGTCGACACGACTACCATAGCTCCGGTGAGCAGGATGGCCGACGGGAAGGTCACGATCCCTACGCTCTTCGAGATGAAGGCCCGGGGCGAGCCGATCAGCATGATCACCGCCTACGACTGCCCCACGGCACGGCTGGCCGACCGAGCGGGCATCGACGTCGTTTTGGTGGGCGACTCCGTGGGAAACAACGTCTTGGGGTACGAGAGCACCGTGCCCGTCACCCTCGAGGAGATGCTCCACCACACCCGCGCCGTGCGCCGC
>Ga0256839_1001140_pt1 | contig 33020 bp, 27 predicted proteins | sample 354166metaG_FD_185968 | JGI IMG/M metagenome (GOLD analysis project Ga0256839, IMG submission 185968) | Hydrothermal vent microbial communities from Mid Atlantic Ridge, Atlantic Ocean - 354-166 | ecosystem: Environmental > Aquatic > Marine > Hydrothermal vents | place: Atlantic Ocean: Mid... | reverse complement strand
GCGAATCCGACGCAACCGGCAGCAGACCTCGGATGGGCCTCGCTTCGTCACCGACAAACCGCTGGGCTTCCACTCGTTCGCACTCCATCGCACACCGGTGCCCTGCTCCAGAAGACCACCTCCGTAGGGCTCTGTCAACGCCAGCCGGTTGCCCGGCGGAATTTCAGCGGAGGCGATTGCACCGAGAATGACGCGGCTATGCCGCCTGAGCCCACCTGGCAAACGTCGGCGCCGCTGCGGAGAACCGGTCCTCCGCTGGCGCCCTCGACAAAGGTCACTTCCGGCCAGGTAGAGGCCGCCTACTCGGTTTGCGGCTGCTTACAGCTCGTCCGGCTCGATAACCGCGTGCGCGATCCGGCGCCGACGCCAGGTGTAGACGACGTGCACTCGGCCATCGGTCGCCTGAATCACCGAGGGGTACGAGAATTCACCGGGCTCATCTTCGAGCACGATACGTTGCTCCCACGTCTCCGCACCATCACGCGACACAGACACGGCCAGTGGGCTTCGGCCGGCGGTGGTGGGATTGTGAACGAGCACGATACGGCCGTCCCTCAGGCGGACAGCATCGATACCGGCGTTTGGGTTAGGAAGCTCGGTTGGACGAGCGAGCGACCAGGTACGGCCAGAATCGTGGCTGTCGGCGCGGCAGATGCGGCCTATCCGACGGGTGGCGCGCATGAGCATGCAGATATGGCCGTCGCCGATTTCGAAGAGCGTCGGCTGAATGACGCCGTACAGCTCTTCGGGAACATAAATCGGCCCGCGCTTGGACCAGCTCTTACAACGATCGTTCGAAACGTCCACCCAGCAAGCCCACGTGTTGTAGGACTCCACGCTCGTGCCCGCCAGCACCGTGCCGTCGGCCAGGATGAGCGGCTTGTTCTTGACCGGTCCGAGGATCCCGGCCGGCAGCAGATTGGGGCGCGACCAGGTCCTGCCCCCGTCGGTGGAACGCACGTACAGTCCACTCCAGCTCCGCGGACTCTGACCGGCCTTGTAGAAGAGGAACGTTTCCTCACCCAGCGTGAAAAGCACAGGATTCCAGCAGGGAACCCCCGGTTCCCTGGCAACAAGTCTCGGCTCAGACCACGCTTCACCGCGGCGTTCGGAAACCCAAATGCCGACGTCTCGGGCCCCCTCACGAGTGCCCCCGAACCAGGCAGCGACAAAACCGCCCTGCGACGTCTCGGCAATCGTTGACGCGTGACACTCGCGAAACGGCGCCTTGTCAAACACGAAACTCTTTTGCATCGCTTTCAGCCTTTGCTCCGATGCGTCCTCACTGGCCCGCTATTGCCTGGACTTAGCTGCCCAAACACCAACCCGAGCGTTCGTGTCGCCGGCCGGCAACACCAAGCAGATTCATGAACACGCAAGCCGAATCCATCTGCTGCCCGCTTCCTCCAGCGATCCACGCCGCTTACTGCGACCGTAGCCGTTTGTACGCATCCGCAAGCAGGTCCGCGGCTTCGTCCACTTCGTCGGTCGTCGTGAAGCGGCCCACACTGAACCGCACTGCGCCACGCTGCCGGTCGGCATCAAGGCCCATGGCTGCAAGCACGGGGGAATGGACGTCTTCCCCTTCGTGACAGGCCGAACCGGTGGACGCCGCGATCTGAGGGACGGCCGCAAGCAAATCGCGACCGCTAACACCCAAAAAGCTCACGTTCACTGTGTTCGGCAGCCGTTGCTCTGGATGGCCGTTCAGCACGACGTCGTCACCCAGATGCTCGCGCAATCGGCGGAGCAGGCGTCCCGCCAGCGTCGCCAGATGCTCGGTCGGCGGCTCCTCGCGCGCCACCCGCGCAGCTTCACCGAGCCCAATATCGAGCAGCACGTTCTCGGTCCCTGCACGGCGGCCGCGCTCATGACCGGCACCATGGACCAGGTTCTCGATCCTCGTGCCTGCGCGCACGTACAACGCACCTACCCCCTTCGGGGCGTAGAACTTATGGCCGGCCACACTGAGCAGATCGCAGTGAACGTCGTCCACCCGCACGCCGATTTTGCCCACCGACTGTGCAGCATCGGTGTGGAAGAGCACCCCCATTTCTTTGCAGATCCGGCCGATCTCTGCTATGGGCTGAATGGTGCCCACCTCGTTGTTCGCGTGCATCACGGAGACAAGGACGGTGTTGGCGCGGATCGCTTTCCTCACCGCGTCCGGATCCACCATGCCGTAGCGGTCCACGTCGACCAGGGTCACATCCGCACCGAGCCGTTGCAAGAATCGAAGAGGCTCACGGATAGCCGGATGTTCGATGGTCGTGCTCACGAAATGGATAGGCCCCTCCGTAGCTCGTGCCCAGAAAACGCCTTTGAGCGCATGGTTATTGGACTCACTGCCGCCACTGGTGAAGACGATCTCTTCAGCAGCGCCCCCAAGCAGCTCTGCCAGTTCCTGCCGAGCCGCCTCGACGGCAGCGCGGGCCGCTCGACCCGGAGCGTGATTGCTCGATGGGTTGCCATACGGCTCGGACAAAGCGTTCGCGATCGCATCTCGGACGGAAGGGGCGAGGGGGGTGGTAGCGTTGTAATCGAGGTAGATCATGCCCTGTTCGCCCACACGATCACGGCTGCGATTCTTTGCCGGGGCCGGAGCCGCCGTTTGGCTCGACGACCGGCTCCAGCGCATTGATCCGCTCCATAACGGTACGCACCAGGCGGCGCTCGGCGTTGGTCAGAGGAGGCAATGGGGGTGAAACGATCGGCTTGATCGGAATACCTCGGTATTGGAGGGCGAGTTTCAGGCGAGCGTGGGTACTGACGGTACCCAGGGTTAAGGGAATCTGACCACGTAGGGCGGCGAGAAAACCGGCGTGCGCGATGACGGACGGTGGGGAGTCGGGTTTCAAGAGCGGAAGTGCCTGAAACAGCCGGGCGCGGATCCTCTCGATCTCGGTGCGGTCGCCCCGCCGGACGGCGTCGTAGAGGGCAACCGCGGTGCGTGGCATGAACAGTCCAACTACAGAAGCCGCCCCGTCGCCGCCGAGCTCCATCACCTCCGGCATCGCTACTGTCGTGCCGGCCCAAAAGATTTTGGACGGGTCGGCGCACGCACGAATCTGACGCTCAATGTGAGCGATGTCCAGGATGCTCTCCTTTACCCCGACGACCCGGGGGTGCTTTAGAATATCCGCCACCTGTCGCGGACTCAAAGCCCCCCCATATGCTTCCGGGTAGTAGTAGAAGAGCACCGGGAGCTCCACCGATTCAGCCACCGCCACTACGTGTTCCTTCAACTGTGGGAAAGGTATCTGATAGCAAATGGGGAGCGCCACTGTCAGTGCGTCGGCGCCATATCGAGCGGCCTGGCGTGCATGCTCAACCGCTTGCACGGTCGATAAGCTGGTGACCCCGACGACCACCGGAAGCTGGTCGCCTACCACATCTGCGACCGTTTTCAGGACCGCCTCCCGCTGGCCCGTGGTCAAATAGGGGCCTTCGCCGATCGAGCCCAGCAGGAGGAGTCCGTGTACACCCGATCGGAGCAGGTATTCAACCTGCGCCCGCAACGCGGCTTGGTCGATGTTCAGCTCTTCCGTCAAGGGGGTCAACACGGTCACAAAGATGCCGCGCAACCGCTCGTTCGGCACCTCGTTGCATTCTCCCGCACCAAGCACAGACGCACGCAGATCTCTCCCGCGAGGCCACACGTTCGTGAGCGCCGCGCACAGAATCGCCAGACCAGCAGCACAACGTGTGCCCAGCGAGGGCTTCGGGAAACCAACCGTTGGCCGATGTTGCATCGAAGACCTGCTCCGCTTCCAGCACGGCAGTGTCCAGCAGAACCGCTAGGATCCGCAGCTCCCACGAGCCGCATCCGCCCAGCAGATGCACTGTCTTTTACTTTAGCGGCCGACCAAGACGATGTTAAGCGAATAGGTCACACCCGTTTCGGTCCCGTTTCGGAACCCATGAGCAACCTGACCCCCCACGGCCACCTGGTACCGCATACAACAAGCACACCTGGAAGTCCCAGAACGGTGCAGAGCGTCTTTATCGTGGTGGTCGCCTGCTTCTGCGTTCTGGGTCTGTTCATGGTGCCGAGCAGCTCAACGACCGCGTGGCCAACGCTCAGACACCAGGAGCTTTTCGTCCGCCATGTTCTCCACCTCGGCTTCGGCTGGTTGATTGCGTACGCCTGTAGCCGGGTGCCGCTGCGGACCTGGCGCCGAATCGCTCCGGCTCTGTATCTCGTTAGTCTCGTCGCACTCACCGCCCTCCTCATTCCCGCTGTCAGTGTCGAAGTAAATGGTGCCAGGCGATGGCTACGGTTGGGTCCTCTTAGCGTCCAGGTGAGCGAAGTCGCCCGGGTGGCTACGGTGCTGGTGACCGCCTACTTGGCCGGGGAGGTTGCCACGGCCAAGCCATGGCGAATCCCGGATCTGGTACGGCTCTCGTTACCCACCGTGCTGGCAACAGGCATGATCATCGTTGAGCCAGACTTCGGGGGAGCTGCCCTTGTGCTGGTCACGGGGCTCATCATCCTCTTTCTGGCCGGTCTACCATGGCGGTTTACGCTCGTGGCCGGCCTTGCAGGAGGGATTCTTGCCGTGGCGGCGCTTGTAGCGGAGCCGTATCGGCTCGTCCGGGTCCAAGAGTTCGTCCAAACCTGGAAGTCCGTGGATCATGCCCCGTACCAGGTGCGACAGTCCCTCCTCTCCTTCGTATCCGGGGGAATCTGGGGCACGGGTTTGGGTGCGGGCTGGCAGAAGTTGGGGTTCTTGCCCGAGTCGCACACCGACTACGTGTTGGCTGTTATTGGGGAAGAACTTGGACTGGTGGGTGTTTTTGTCCTGATCGCGGGTTGGGGGGTGTTTGTTCTTTGTGTCTGGGGACTCGCCTGCCAGCAGCGAAACAGCTTTGCGAACCTGGCTATCCTCGGACTGGGCACGAACCTCGCGATCCAGGCGATCATTCATATGGGGGTTGTGCTGGCGCTCTTGCCCCCAAAAGGCATCGGGCTCCCGTTCGTGAGCTACGGGGGCTCGAACCTAACCGTGAGCCTGGCAAGCGTGGGGATCATTCTGGCCCTGAGCCGCCCTGGCAGCGGCGCGCCGGAGACCAGGGGGACCGAGGTAGCGGCGGAATCGACATAGAGCAGAACGACCGTACTGGCTAGACTGCCGTTACCGTGAATCCGGTTAAACAGTTATCGGCTCAGCGCGCCCACTGTGCACGGAGGACTCGGATGCACAAGCGCCATCCCTGGGGTGTTGCCCTAGCCACTGGGGGTACTGGCGGTCACTTGTGTCCAGCTCTTGCGGTCGCCCAGGCGCTCAGGCGGCGTGCTCCCGATCTCCCCATCTGCCTGGTCGCGACGGAGGATAGCCGGGAGCAACCGCTTCTTGCGACGGCGGAAGCCCCCTCCGTCGTCCGGCTGCCCCTGCCCAGGCCAGGTGCGAGCCTGCGGTCACGCGTGCGGCTGCTCCGCACCTCGCCCCGCGTGTTTCACGCCGCGCAGACCGAGCTCAGCCGGTTTGCAAGACGGGGGCTCGTCCTGGGATTCGGGGGCTACGCCACGGTACCGACCGTCCTGGCAGCCCGATCGCTGAACTGGGACGTGATCCTGCTGGAACCCAACGCCGTACCGGGCCGCGCCAACCGGGCGCTGTTCCCGTTCGCTCGCCGCGTGCTGCTGGGGTTCCCGAACACTCTGTCGCGCATCGGTGCGGGGGTCCCGACTGCCGTCACGGGCATCCCTGTCCGTGAGCAGATCGTGCGCGCCGCCGAGATGCGCCGCCGTTTGCACTGGGAACACGGACAGACGACCGAAATCGTGGGCGTACTGGGCGGCAGTCAGGGGGCGCAGGCACTGAACAGCGCGGTTCTGAAGCTGCGGTCTTGTCTGAACCGAACCCGGCTGTGGGTCGTGCACCAAACGGGCTATCTCGACTGGCCCAGGGTGCGGCGAGCGGTTGACGACGACGCTGGGCATCTGGCGGCCCCCTTCTTTGTGGAGATGGAGCAGATCTACTGTCGGGCGCGCGTGCTCGTGCTCCGGGCGGGCGCATCGAGCATCGCAGAAGCGGCCGCGTGCGGCATTCCGTCTGTCCTGGTTCCGTACCCGGCAGCGACGGACGATCACCAGCGCGAGAACGCACGACACGCCGCAGAGGCTCTGGGCTGGAGTAGGATCGAGGAAATCCCCCCTGGCACGATCGATACTGGAGAGTTAGCTGAAGCGATTCTACGTGCGCTGGAACGCCCCGTCGGTTCACGCCGGCCATTCGGAGAGCTGCACAGCGGCGCTGCAGAGACGGTTGCCGACCTCATCCTCCGCGCCGCCGCCTAGAGCGTATCCGGCCGTCGCCCAACCGGCCGCACCGTCCCATCCCTTGCTCGGACAAAGCCGATCGGGAGAGGTGGAACGACGGGGGGTGATGGTTTGCTTGGATGAGCCCGGTCACACAGGGGCGGAGACTAACACGACGGTGGAGCAGGAAGCGCTATGGTTGTAGCCGCCCTGTGATAGGAGCGTCGATCGCGTCGATGAGCTGTTGCAATTCCGCAGCTACGCTGCTCTGCTCTCGGAGCCACTTGAAATCACGATCGGTCCTGACACGACGGATATCCAGGCCGAGCTGCGCGGCTCGACGGAGCGACTCGATGCTCCGTCTTCCCCATTTCGGCTCGGTTCGCGCCAGCACGGCGTAGCAGCTTGCCAGGGTATACCAATCGCTGGCCTTCAAGTCCATCTGGGCGATGAGCTGGCACTGCTCCTTAGCGGACTGTGTCTGACCAAGCCGCGCCAACAGAAGGGCCTCCAGAGCGAGGGCGGAGGCATCGCGCGGATTCGATGCCAGCGCGTTTCGGACGCAATCCAGCGCCAGCCGCGGACGATGCAATTGGTCGGCCAGGATGCAAGCCCGTATGTACCAGGCCCGTGGATGGCGTCCATCGATTCGCACCGCCCGATCGATCCATTCGAGGGCGGTGCGCGGTGCGACCTCTGCGAGGGCAGTGGCCGAAGCAACGGCAACGTCCGCCTCGTTCGGGCTCAACTCGAACGCGCGCTCGAAGTGGCGTTGTGCGCTCGCAAAGTCCCCCACCTTGGCCAGAGCGGTCCCGTACGCTACCAGCAGTTCCGGCGAAACGGGGCCAAACTTCACCGCGTAGCTCAAGTCACTGGCTGCCTGCTTGAATTTCCCCCCTTTGAGATAGAGCACACCGCGCACGGCGTATGCGGGACCGAGCGCCGGTTCCAGCTCGATTGCTCGGGACAGGTCGCGTAAAGCTGCCTCGGCTTGTCCGGCTCGGGCCATCATGACTCCCCTATTCAGGTACACGAACGCGCAATCGGGCCACAGAGCGAGACATGCGAGGTAGGCGAGCTTTGCTTCGCTCAACCGGCCCATCTGGGCGTGACATTGGGCCAGACCGAACAAGGCCCAAAAATGCTGAGGGTCACGCCGCAACGCCTCTTCGTAGCTCTTCGCGGCGCGCTCATAGTCCGCCTCCGCCATCGCCCGGCACGCCTCCAGGTAGTAATCCTCCGCGGACTCCAGTGGGATGGACTGAGCAGCTCGCACCATGCGTTCCCCCTCGGCGGACTTACCCAGCAAGAGGAGCAACTCACCCTTGAGTGCGAGGGCATATCGGTTCGGGCGGTCGCGAAGCAGAAGGCTCCGCTTCACCTCCTCGAGTGCCTTCTGGTACAGCTCCCGCCGCTGCTGCCGGTCCGGACAGCCGTGCGCCTGAACCCGGAACAGCAGTGCGCGGAGGAAGTGCAACTCACTTAGCTCGCCCGCACCGGAAGGACCGGATTCGGTTGCGGAAGGGGCAGCAGCAGCGATCGCATCGTCGCACGCTCGCTGGGCCGCGCTCAGGACACTCTCGTCCCGGCTACCCATAGCCGCATAGGCGAGCGAGCGTGCCAGGCGATAGCGTTCTGCGAACTGCTCGGCGCGTAGCCGGCGCTCCACGGTAGCCGCTCTTTCCCCCACAGTAGCAAGCGCGGTGGCTGCCGCGCCAATTACGGCCAGAATCATGCAGGTTGCTGCCAGCGAGAGAGTCAGCTTCGGGTGCCGACGAATCCATTTACGTAGTCGGTATCGGACCGAGGGTTCGCGGACGAACTTGGTGGCCAACTGGTCCAGATCCCGCTGCAGGTCTTCGGCCAGCTCGGCGGCCGACTGATACCGTTGGTTCGGATCCGGTGCAAGACACCGGTGAACAATTGCCTCTAGCGCTGGACTGACCCTGGGGTTCAACCGGCGCAACCGCGGTGGTGGCGTGTAGCGCGATTCGATGAGATCGTCCAGAGCCTCATCATCAACGCGGCCGCTCGCTGCCGGAAACGGTAGCGTGCCCGTCAGGGCTTCGTAAAGTACCACACCAAACGAAAAGATGTCGGCCCGCTCGTCCAGCGTAACCGCACCCTTTCCCCGGTCCCGAAAAGCGCGGAGGTGCTCCGGGCTCATGTAGGCGAGCGTCCCGCCAATTGCCCTGCTAACCGATTCAGCGTGTTGGACATAGGCGAGGTTGAAATCCAGCAACAGGGGGCGTCCATCCTGGGCAAGAAGGATATTGCCAGGCTTGATATCACGGTGCAACACCCCCCTGCTGTGCGCGTGATGAAGTGCCTGGGCCAATCGAGCACCGATCCACTGAATCGCCTGCTCGTACGTAAGCTTCGAAAGCGTATCCCGGGCGGACTCGCCCACCACCTGTTCCGCTCCTTGAAACCAGGTGCGTAGCCTGCTCAGTAATCCGGTTGGAAACTTCCCCGGATCAGAACGGGGATCCTGCTCGTTCGGCCGGGTGACGGTGACCTGTTGCAGAAGAGTAGGTGCGGTCACCGACCAGTTCGGCTCAGCCGTGTGCGACCGCGATCCAACCGGGCGGATGCTCAACTCCAGCCCGTCGGAACTGCTACCTGGCTCGCCCTGATACAGGTGGCGCAACGTTGCCAACGTGTGCGAATCGACCAATTCGAGCAACTCGCGCCCGGTCAGGGACGTCTGGGTCGGATCCCCAATGCACCGCAGCACGCAGTCCAGGGTAGTACCACCTAGATAGGGCATTACCACAGCTTGTAGTCCACTGAGCGGATCATCGTGGAGCGAGTAGATAGGAACGATGTGGGAGTGCTGGAGTCGGGCAAGCGCGTGCGGTTCTTGTAAATGCTGTTCGCTGATCTTGACCACCACCAGCCTTCGGGCCAGGTTGCACTCTTCGGCCAGATAGACCCGGCCGAACGCCCCCTTGCCCAACCTCGCCAGGAGTCGATATCCGGCGAATTCGTCACCAACGTCTAAGGTACCAAGAGACGGGATAGTCGCAGGCGCGTACGGCTGCGCGAACGGGTCGAGTTCGAAGCTGTCCTCTGCCTGCTCAAGCCGCTCGGAATGGGACGCAGATGGATCGTTTGGCCAGAGATCGATGGGGGGAAGATCCTCCGCGTACGCAGGATCCAACCCGGGCAAGCATTCCTTCTGTTTGCTGCTGTCGGAACTGTACATGTTTCTCGCGGACTTGGTTGCACACGGCACTAAGAGAACCCGCGCTCAATCAAACATAGGTTGCCGTTCCGACCACGGGGAAACCGCATCGTACGGTGCTTCCCATACACGTGGCAGAATTGCTGGACCATTTCCACCCGGTTCGTTTGACTGACCGGACCCGGGAACCTATACGCGAGTGGGTGGCACATCGACGTCCACTTGGCAACAAGAGGGACACGCATGACCCACGTGCAGTCTTCGTTGAGCTTGTCAACCAAAGCGAGTCTCGGTTCTCCGGGGGAATCGTTGGCCCCCCATCTGACCAATCTCTACGAGACGTTCGAAGTGCCTTTCGCCATCGTAACGACTGATCCCGCTGAGGAGCTGGAGGAGTTTCGGCTACCTTTCGATTTGCCCCCTGCGGCGATGGATGCCGTTCACATGGCTGAGTTTACGGGCGAACCGCAACTGGAGCAGTTGAACGACTCGTCCTGGGTTTTTGCCATTCCGATCGTCGCTTCCACTGGGGCGCCGTCGGCGGTGGCGGTCGCACGTCTGAACGTTGCCCCTGCCGGGGCACGTTCACCCTCGCGGTTGGCCGACCTCCTCGCCCGAGCCGGAGAGAGCGCGCGACACATTATCCTTCGCTGGGCCAGGACAGTGGCCGAACAGATGAACGACGAGAGCCCAGCCCAATCGAACGCCGCAGAAGATCCGGATAGTCCGCACGCCCTCGCGGTCGCCATCCTGCAGCGTCTCCTTGCAAGCGCGCACCATCCGTTGCCCCAACAGCTCTCCTCGCACCTCCCCCTCCTGGCTGCTCGGCTCGGGTTCGAGGGCATGGCATGGGTGCCGTCCAGTTTGCGGGAACAGCCGGTGATCGTGGGGCGAGTGCCTGTGAAACCGCAGCAATTGCGCAGAATCGTCGGGCAGGCAACCCGTTTGCAACCGGTCACCGATCGCTGCTGGATCCTCGCCGGAGTACCCGCTCTGGAACGCCTCGGCATCCAGAACCTGATTGCCACGGCGACCGACGGGAGCCGACCGCTGGGATGGCTGGTGGGGATCAACTGCGACTCGCTGATCGGCCGCGAGTTCGAAGTCGTTGGCCCGATCAAGGCGGTAAGTGCCGCCGTCACGGCTGTCGTGAGAATGGACAGGATGCATGCCAACTACCAGGGCACCGTGCTTGGCTTCCTGCGCGCCATGACAGCGGCCATCGACGCCAAAGACCCGTATACGCGTGGGCATAGCGAACGGGTCGCTCAAATGTCCTATCGCATCGCCCGAGCAGCCGGCCTCGACCACGTGCGCTGCTCCCAAATACGCGTCGCCGGCCTGCTCCACGACATTGGCAAGATCGGCGTCTCGGATAGCGTCTTGAAGAAAGCAGGACCGCTCACGGAGGAAGAATGGGAACATATCAAATCCCATGTCGAGATTGGCGTCACAATCCTTCGGCACGTCCCCTCGCTGAAACACCTCATACCGGGCGTCCGAGCACACCACGAACGGCTGGACGGCAAAGGCTACCCCGACGGGCTCGCCGGTAACCAGATCCCCCTGGAAGGTCGGATCATCGCAATCGCCGACGCTTTCGACGCCATGTGCAGCGATCGGTCTTACCGCAAGCGACGGTCGCCCGAGGAAGTGCGCAAGGTGTTCGAAGAAGGGGCCGGCACCCAGTGGGACCCCGAACTCGTTCGAGTCGCCTTCTCGATCTGGAACGAACTGGTCCAGGTGCGCGAAGGAGACAGCGGGGATTCGCTCGCCCGTGCAATCGAGGAGGCAATTGTCGACAGAGCCCGCCAGAACATGGACGTCTCCGTACGCACGGAGTCGCCGCCCACCGTGTGGGAAATCTGAGAAGTAGAAGAGGCGATAGGCAAGACAACTCGGACCTGTCCCCCATCGGCAGAAAAGTGACTGCCACACGCAGCCTACGGCTGCGCTCGCCATTCCGCTCAGGCGAACGAGAACGCGACGATCTGTGGCCAACCGATCGGGCCGGCCGCAGCCCGCGTTGGCCACCCTTCCCCCTCACGCCCGCATACCCGCTGGCCTCTAAGCCCGCAACTCGACCCCCTCACGCTCCCGCAACAACGCGGCGATCGCTCGATCGATTCGACGCAGCACCTCATAATCGGACGGATACGGTGACGGTAGCGCCGGGCGAAGGTAGACGGGCACGTCGTCCATGCGATACACGGTACCGGCCACACTGATGCCGTAGGGAGCTGTACAAAAGGCAACACGGGCAATACGGGTGGTCGGGGTTTCCTTGGGGTCCAGTGCAATGACCGGGATCCGCGCTAGATGCTCCCGAGCCGGCTGTGCGAAGTTCGCCATCGGATCGGCCGCGACAATGAGAGCAGCATCCGCTTCCCCCCGGGCGAGGACATCTGTCGTGGTGAACTCACCCGGATTGAACCGCGGATAGCCCCGGTTCAGTCCTACACCGAACGGAAAGCCCGTCTGCCAGGCCACCACGTTGTCCGCACCTGTGACGTTGCCGTGCCCGCGCATCGGCTTGGCTGCGAACCTGGTGTACCGGTTCAGATCCCGCGCCAGAGCAAGAGCGGCGGCTACATTGAGATGCTTCCCCCGTGTCATCGACAACCCCATGCCGAACAGCAGCACCCCGAACCGACAGCTCTTCATCCGCTCCGCCAGCTCCTCCCACTCCCGCACCGGCACACCGGTCTTTTCCTCGACGGAGTCGTCAACTGGCGCACCGCGCACCAGCGCCCGCAACGCCCACAATGCCTCGAAATCGGCCCGAGGTTTGATCCGGATGAACTTGTCCGCAGCCGCCGCACTCTTGGTGCGACGCACGTCCACGACGACCACCGTCCGATCCTTGCGTCCCCGCGGCACCAGAAACCCTTTCGGCATGGTCGAGTACCGCGTGAAATGCCGAGGGTGCGACTCGGCCGGGTTACAGCCCCAAAACACAACAAGGTCGGCACGCTGCTTGATTTCCCCCAGGGTACATGTCACTTCCCCTACCCCCTGGAACGCCATGCCGCTCGGGCCATGACACACGGACGTGGTCGTATCCAAGCAAGCGCCGATGCGGTCGGCGATCTGGCAGGCAAGCCGCTGCGCCTCGCTCGTTGTGTCGCTCAGCCCATAGACGACCGGATAGCGCGCCTCCACCAGGATCCGCGCCGCCTCTGCTACCCCCTCATCGAGGCTGGCCGGTCTGCCCTCGATCGTGCAAACCGGTCGGTTCTCCGGCGAATGGTTCAGGAACCAGGCCGTCCCAAGCACGCATGCATTACGTGCTTTGGTAATCCGCCCGTTTTCCACTTCGAGCACAATATCATCGCAAACACAACCACAAAACGTGCAGGTTGCGTCTGCGACAACTCTCTTCTCGGCCATCACTCCGCTCCACCGTCCGGCTCGGGACCGCCAAGCGGAATCAGCTCCACGTCGATCCCCTTGCTATCCGGCATGCCCGTCCCCTGCGTGTCCCCGCCCATCAAACGCGACGAGTGTTCGCCGTACGCCATGAACAGAACGCCCGGGCTGAGTTCGTCAGGACGGGCAACCTCACAACGGACCACAACTTCACCGTTCGAGTTGCGCAGGCGTACCCGATCGCCTGACTTAATCCCCAGCCGCTCGGCGTCTTCCGGCGAAATCCGGATGGTCGAGATTTCGGCCACGTACTCCCCTTCGAGCTTGCTCTTGTTCAAGCTCACCCCCTGCCGAGACGACCGGCCGGCGATCAAGACGAACCAGTTGCCCATGATCAGCACCGAACCGCTGAGCTACGATCCATTCATTCTAGGAGCTCCTCATAGATTCTCTTCGCAAGGCCGAGCAGCTCCCCTCGTACAGCCGGTGCCGTCGGCCCGCAGCAAACCACCGAAAGGACAGGCTCTCCCGGATACAACCGCCTTCCGTTCGCAGGGATATCGGCCAGCCACGCGCTGCCGTGCGCATGGTTGCATCCCACCGGAAGAACCGGACGCCACGAAAAGATACCCGGTCTGCGAGCATACAGAATCGCTCGCCCCCAAACCCCCTTGAAGCCGTACCGGCCACACACGTCGCCCCCTTGCTGGCCGCCAACGAGGCCGGGCGCGAAAGCCCGAACGTGAAGCGCAAACGCATTCACACCACTGGCAAGCTCGAACAACTCCACCGATGCCGTCCACCTCGGGTTGACCTCGAGCACGTACAACTCTTGTCCCCGAACGACCCCGTCTACCCCAAACAGCCCGCGCAGCGACGCTCGGCGAGCCACCGCTGCACCTGCACGATAGACCTGGTGTTCGATCTCCGCATCAATCTGCGCGGGCAGCACCGAACCACAGAAGAGGAAGTCGGTAGCACCGAACTGCGGCATTCCCACGAGCTGCTCGGCAACGGCCAACAAGTGCACCGTCTCGCCATCGCTCCAGAACAGGCCCGATACCGTTTGGCCAGGGACGAACTCCTGATAGTAAATCCCCCGGCGCCCTTTTGCCGCTCTTGGCGCGTGGGGACCCGCCAGGTGGATCCCTACGCCCCCTCCACTCTTTCTCCGCTTGACGACTAACCGCCCGGGCGACGCGTCACCGGGCGGGTGGTCCCACACCCGTGGGAACCGAAGGCCCGCCGCCGCGAGCGTGGATGCGAGCCAACCGGGCGATCGAACCATTCGAATCGCCTGCGGCGCCGTTCCCCAAACCACGCGCGTTCTGCCGATCGCCTCGATCGCCCTCGGATAGTTCTCGAACGGACTGCTCCAAACGAGCGGTGTCCTGGGAAGCCCCTCCAGACAACGGCTCACCGATGACCCGGAAATGCGGCGGGGCAACCTCCGCCACCCTCGGGCAGCCGCCCGGGTGTCCATATCGCCGAATCGGTCGATCGCGTAGGAGGCGAATCCGGCACGTGCCGCGCTCTGCACGATTGCCCGAACCGACACGCCGGCTACGACCACCTGGTTCGCCCCCTTCTCGTCGGCCATCTGGAACAGCCCGGCGCAAACAAGGACGCTCTCCCGAAAGCAGTCCCGGTGGCGCAGCCCCCACAATCGTCCGGCGAAGCTCGGCACCGGCGCCAACTCGATTGCTCCCCCGGAAGCTCGCCACCGGCCGTGGACGTCCCAAGCCACTTACTGCTTCGGCTGCTTCACCAGCCGCTTGCCCAGTTCGTATACCTCGACCGCATCGAGCACCTGGTCGTTCGCCTGAAAGAGCTGCTCAATAGCAGCCCGGTGGATCTTCATCTTCAGGCTACCGACCCCGACGGCACCGTAGCAGAGAACGCCGTGCTTCTCGCTCCCTTTGTCCCCCGGCTCCACCCCCTCGATACCCGCAGGCGGGACGGCGTTGAGATCTACGACAACTTTGAGACCTTCGCGCCCCACCCAGAGCGGCTCGGGAAGCAGGCGCACACCGGCTGCCCCAGATGCCACCACAACGGAGGCCCCCTCCAGAGCTTGCGCAAGCTCCTGGTCGGTCGCCACCTGCACCGGCCGCCCCTGTGCGTTCGGGACCCGTTCGACGACCCCCTTCCAAACCGCCTCCGCGCGATCGAGACGTCGAGAGGTGACGACGACTTCGGCCCCCTCGAGAGCAAAAAGCAACGCCACACGTCGCCCAACCGGACCGGTTGCAGCGAGAACGACACAGCGGGCGTCTGCAAGACGGACATGCTCCCCAACGCGAATCACCGCGGCGCTGGCCGTTGTGTTCGCCCCGTTGCTGTCCAGGAGAACGGATACGCGTAGCGGCCCGAAGAACGCGGCTTTTACTGCGTCCCGAACCGCTTCGCCAACTGCCACGTCACTGCCCCCGATGAAGATCGCTGTGTTCTTCAAATCCGCAGGCCCTCGGGTAAAGATCGCTCCGTGGACGATCGGCGTAACCGTCCCGGGTGTGACAGAGCCGTAGCGAAGCAGAACATCCACTCCCGCGTCCACGGCAACAATCGAATCGAACGAGCTTGGGTGCGGGTCAGTGTCGAGTTGCAGAAGCACGCGGCGCATGCCATCCCCCGTGAATTAGACCTGGAGGCAGGGGGAACAGGCCCCCTGCCTCCAGGCATGATGCAGTCTGCCCTTCCTTATGCAAACGGGTGCGTGACGCTGTCCTTCTGGTCCAGGATTTCCTCCACCGTCGGCTCGCCGGTCAACGCCCGCTTGATCGCGAGCTTGGTCGCCTCGTAGTTGTACTGGAAGATCTTCTCGTTGTCCTCTGCCTCCCAGTGGATGAACACACCGCAGACGATCACCCACTGGTCGGCGAGGTGCTTCGGAATCACGCCTTCGGCAACCGAATCCGCCACCGCCTTCGCAACGGCGTACTGCGCAGGGCCAAACATCTGCACCGCCTGCTTCTCGCCCTTGATCGTCACCTTCGTGATCATCACGGTCGCCGGTTTGCAGATCAGATTCGGAGTGAGAACAGCAAGCAGGTTCGTGTGCCCCTGGGACTGGCGGGCCAGGGCATTTGCGAACGCAATCCCAGCCGGACCGGACTTGTCGCCAATGATCAGGTCGATGTGGGCTACCTCGTTGCCTTCGCCCACCAGCGCTTCGCCAACATAAAAGCTCATCGTGCTCCTCCGTTGCACCAACTCCCACGACCTACACATCCACCACAGTTGCGTCGACGTTTCGGTACACATTGATACCGCAACGCCGCCCGGATCGCAACCGGCCAGACGCCCATTGTAGCAAGGTCCACGCCCCTGCACGGGCTCCAGGACCGCTCACAGAGCGGTCGGCTTGGCCAAGCGGCACCGACGCTGTGCAAGCCCGCACGCAAACGAGGGAGAGCGGCCGGTTCGCACGAGCCAGCACCTCAGAGTCTTTCAGGCCGGAAGGCGATCCGGTTCGATAGAACCCGCCTGCCGAGAAGACGGTCCCAGGAAGTATCGCCAAGCCGAACGCGAAGACCCGGCGATGAGACGGCTGTTTCCGAAAACTGCACGGCGGAGAGCACCCGTTCTGGCTTACGCCGCGGACGACGGCCACCGGCCTGGAGATGTGGTGGATGGCGTGTGTTGCAGGGTCTGCAATTCCGCAATCGCCGCGCGCACATCCTGGTCGGAGACCTCTCTACCCTTCCGCGCTGCGCCCAGCAAGAGCGACAGGTTGACCAAGCGGCCCACTCGACGGGGCAGCCCCGCCGTTGCCCGAAACAGAGCCGCCAAGGCCCCGGCAGTGAAGATGGGTCGCGCCGCCCCGGCCAGCCGCACCGCCTGTTCCACGGCTAGCCTCGTCTCGGAAAATGACCAAGCACGAAGCTCGATGTAATCGAGTCCCTGCCGGACACAGAACTGCTCCAATCGCTCGTCCGGCGGCCAGTGCACCGCAACAACGATTTTTCGCCCCCGTCCCTGCTCGGCCCCCATGAGGCTCTGCAACTGCTTGGCCGAAACCCCGTCCAGCAGCACAGCTTTCCCGCATCGATCGCCGGCCTCCGTGTCGAGAGCGGCGTTGGACAGCCATCCCGGAAAAACCCTCTCGTCCAGGATCTCGCCAAGCACGGTCAGTACCGCGGTCTTGCCCACTCCCCGCTGTCCCACGAGCACGTGACCGCTCCCTTTGCCCGCGCACACCACGGACTGGACCGCTCTACCATGCGTACCGACGTCGAGGAACTCGCTGAGCGTTGGCAACGCCGGGAAGGGGTACCGCAACAGCCCCCAGTGGTCGAGGATCGCACTACGGCCGTGGCAACGAGGGGTCGACACGTCAGGCAACACCTGCATGAACGACCTCGGTGGTTCGCGCTGCCGGCCGGGCGAAATTCTCGATCACCGCTATCACCGGAACGCTTTGCCCCACCAGACGGCGCCACTTCTCCAGCAGATCAGAGGCGAGCTCCGCCGACCGGTACACCAGGACAACTGCGTCCGGTCGAAACACCGTAGCCGATGCGATGGTGGCGACATCCATCGGCATCGTGTCAAGGATGGCGAGCGAGAATGTCCCGCCCAGATCATTCAGGAGCTGGTTTAGTTCCGCAATCGCAGCGCCGCGCTGCGCACGTCGACACGCCGCCAGGGTTGGAACGAGAAGGGCGGTACGGCTTGGGCGATCCACGATGAGGGGCTTCCAATGAGGCCGTGCTTGCTCGACACCCGCTGCAAGAACTCCCCGATCGCACCCGTCATCCAGGCGAACTCCCAGAGTCCGTGCGAGCGACGGGTTATCGAAGTCCGCATCGATGACGAGGCTAAATTCCCCCTGAACCCGCGCTGCGTGGGCCAACAACAGCGCCGCCGTGGTCCGTCCCTCGCCTCGTGCGGCGCTGAGCACCCCCACGCGGACCATCGGCTTCAACCGTCGCACGAGAGCGATCCGGTGAAGGGCGGCGTGCAGGGACGGGGCTGCAAGCTGATAGGCGCGATCAACCAGGGTCGGCCACTGCAGTCGCACAGCTTCTCGCCGCTCAGACCGAACAGCACCGCCGACCGGCCGCTGCGCCTGCCCTCGGTGGGGGGTGCGTCCGACCAGATCAAAATGTGGGCCCCTGCGAACATGCCCTGGATCAATCCGACTCCGCATTGAAAAAGCCATTCGTCCGCTCCGTCCCTGGTGTCAAAACGGTCAACGTGCTTCGCTCTTCGCCTCCCCCCTGTGATCAGCATCCAGCGCGACGCGCGCAACATCGACCGGTGACTGCATTCGAACCCGAATGACGAGAGGGTCGATGGGGAGGGTGGGCAAGTCCTGAGCCAAGGAACTCCCCGGGTCTACATCCGCGACTACCCCCTGCTGCGACGCAATCAACCCCACCAGCTTCTGCCGCACCGGTGCGAGCGTGGGACTCCCCCAAAGGGTAACGAACAGAACAACAACCACGACCAAGACCCGGAACGTGACATTCCCATCCGGCCAGCGTTGTCGGGTCGCCAGTGCAGGCTCTCGCAGTTCGGTCAGATCGGGGAGCTGAATAACGACCGGCGTGCGCTGCCGCCGCGCATCTTTTCCTCGCACTTCCACGGCAGTCTCACCGTAGCGTTCGTGCACGTCTCCATCCCTGCCCAAGTGCCGCGCTAGTCCTCTAATCAGAGGTATCGACCACTTGTGGCAGCAACTTGAGTACGTGCACCGGCGGACTCAAACGTGCCCCCGATAGCGCCTCACCTGATCCCGACTGGGAGTACGATCTCCGCTCTCACAACGACCGATTTCGGACCCTGCGGCCGGCCCGCGGTCGCTCAATGAACCAGAAGCATCTTGGTGCACAAGGGCCGCACACTGCGCGGCGTTCTACCAGAGACCGGCTTGGAAGAGCGAGAAAACCACGTGGTGGATGCGACAGACGAAGCAACTGGAGCAGCCGCGTCACAACGACCGCGGCAGCTCCAGTGCTCGTACTGCGACCAGGCATCAGGTGACGCAGCTTACCCAGGAGTCGGACTCACCGGGTCAACGCCCTTGGGGGATAGCGTGTTCTTCGGCCTCTTCTCTGTCCCCCTCAGAGCCCTGCTCCGCGGCACGTCGCCTCTGCGCCTCCTGGATGCGTCGCCGGAATGCCTCAATTCGTTCTCGAATAGTACCACCCCTCGGTCCTGGTCGTCCTTTGTCCGCGTGGGGCTGCCCGCCGGGTCGCCGCGAGGGACCTCCCTCTACATGCGGTGCTGGGCCTGGTCTCTGTCCAGGCCCACGATGAACACCACGGCCTGGACCAGGATGATGCTCCGGAGGCGACCCGGCGCGGAACCCGTGCCCCCTAGCCCCCGGACCGTACTGTGGCGGCCGGCTGCGCCGCTCAGTCGCCGGTGGCCCCCACATCGGCGACGGAGGTCCCCAGGATGGACCACGCCAGAACATCGGTGGTGCCCCCCACGGGCCGAAGCGCGAACCCGACGGTGGCCACGCCCCGCGCCACCGGCCCCAACGTCCGAACCGGCGGGGCATGGAAGGACGCCTGCGGGTCCGCGGGGCGAACCGGCGTGGGCCAAACGCCGACATCGCCCGTCCCCGAAACCAACCTGCAGCGGCCCGGAACTCGTCCAAGTCAATCACCCCATCCCCATTGCGGTCGATCCGCCGGAAGAGCTCCTCAATAGCGTGATCAGGGCGCTCAGCACGAGCTCGCTCTCCGTGCGGCCGCACGCGACGTTCTCGGTGCCGCCCAGGACGTCTCCGCGATCTCGGTCGCTCTGGTCCCTCAGGACGCTCGGATCGGACCGCCGATCGCTCAGGACGGTCGCCTCGCCCCTCTTCCTGCCCGAGCGCCCCCTGGCACGGAAGTAGCACCAAACAAGCAACCACAAACGCCGCTAATGCTCTCGCACCTCTCATATCGCACTCCTCCACCGGCTTAAAACCTGTCCGTGGACGTCAACCACGGCGTGGTCCACGCCTTCCCGCCCGGCACCCCGCGTCCGGGCACTCTGTTTGGGTAAACACCGATAAAGCGGCGCGGTTGCGTCTCTGTTCCAAACGCGCCGCCTGCACGCGGACCTGCATCCCAAAACTGAACCGTCAGAAAAGCAGGTTGGGGGCGGAATTTGACCGGTCAGGACCTGTAACCGGAACCGCCAATGGTCGGAGCGCCGCGCACCGAGAACGGGACCGTGCCAACCGTGGTGGGCGGCGAGACGGCGCGCTCGTTGCTAGGCACACGCAATTGGCACGTAGCGAACGTAGCGGTTCTCCGTCCCGTGCCGCCGGGCTGCTCCAGAGCGGGACAAGGTGTAGGCGATCATACGCGCCAGCCAGATCGGACAGGAGAAGATCTGCGCCAGCAACCGCGTGGTGAACGGACCGCGCACCTCGTGCGGGAGCAATCCCCACAAATCTGCAGCCCCCTGCAACCGCGCAACGCGGTCGATTCGAATCAGCTTGCGATCCTCGACGATCCAGCGTCGCTTGCCCCGCCGCCGCCGCAACTCCATCTGCTCAACGAACACCAGGTCAATCGTCAAGCCAGGACTCGGGAACCAGGGGGGAATGTGGACCAGGTCTTCGAACACCTCCAGCGCACAGCGTACCTGTCGCCACCTTCGCCCGCTGGCCAGATTCACCGCAACCGTGACAAGTGGGAACGGCTTCACCACCAGTACGCGGTGACCCGACTGGAGCAAGCGCGGCACCTTCTCGCGCAACGCTGCCAGCGAGCCGGCCTGAATCTCGACGGCGGTCTCGCCCACCAGAGCGTCGACGCGGTACCCCCCCAGTCGACACTCCGTGACCCCATGCTCGCCGCAGTACAGCCGCTTTAGCGTCCCATGCAAGCTGGTTTCCATCACGCCGCCCTTGCCTTCCCATGTGCCGTGCGCCCGCCCCCCTACGGCCTAATTAGGACCCGCGAATGCTCCTCAACGACCATATCGTAGACCTCCTCCACATCCTCGTTCCGCATCCGAATACAGCCGCGACTGGACGGGCGGCCCACCGAGTCCGGATCTCGGGTGCCATGGATCCCATACGATCCGCCGATCCCGATCCATCGTGTGCCCAGGGGGTTACGCGGATCCTCCGGAGGGTATACGCCTCCCTCTACCGGATACCAGGTCGGATTCTTCACCTTCTGTACGACCCGAAACGACCCGGTCGGTGAACTGTTGTCCTTGCCGATCCCAATGGGGTACCGCTTGATGAACTTCCCGTGCAACAGAACGACCAGTTCGAACTGCCCGAGCTCGACCAGCACATCAAAGGGACCACGGATGATTTTCAACCGCTGGCCGATTCGGATGTAACGACCATAACCGTTCAAGCGAGCGAGTAGCTCGTGCGGGATCTTGAACGGTCGGGCGATTCGGGCGGGAGTGTCGCCCGGTTGAACGACGTGAACCGGACCATACGCCGGTTCGTCGCGCGACTTCAGCAGCCGTTCCGCCAACGGCTCCAGCACCTTTGCCAGCAAGTCGCGCTGTTCTCGGGTCAACTCGAATGCGAAGTAGGTGCGCGACAGAAGGTCATGGGCGGCTACCAGGTCGCCCCGCTCGATCTGTTCCCGCGCTCGTGCCAGCACGGCGTGCAGATCGGCGTCCGCAAGCAGCCCAGATCGTGGCGGGGGGAACCCCTCTTCCTCCGCGGCCGTGAGCGAAGCCAGTACATCGTGAACCTCTACCGACGCCTCCCCGGACTGGCTACGGCGGGATCGGTCTTCCCCGTTTGCCTGTTCGGGCGAACGCCCCGTAACCTCATTCGGAGCCGGAGCACGATCGGGCTGACCGCCGCCACGATCGCCCCCCACACGCGTCGTCCGGTCAAGGACGCGATCCCCTGTAGCCGGCACCGCCGTGTCCTGTTCCGTTCGCACGCGCAGGTACAGGCCCAGAGCGGGCACCAGGACGAGGACCATCCCCACAGCCATCCCCAGTAACAATCCGCGTAGCGACATTCTGCACCCTTGGCTCCGTTGCGTTCCCCCGCGCCTACCAATCCGCTCTATCCACCCGGTCTATGTGTCGTCGGTTGGCCGGCTCCAACTGCATTTGGGTTATGCGTAACGTGGCGGAGTATAGCGGTTGCGTCAAGCCTGGCGAGACAGGATTAGCCGTATAGGCCGTATAGCCGGGAGCTCCATGCGGGGTGGTACATCTGGCGGGCGAGGTACCCGGGTGTGGGTGGGAAGCGAGGGGACGGCAAGCTATGTTGCCCACGTAAGCCGGTGTCTGCACGTTGGCGGCAAGGCCGTCATGGGAGCAGTCACACAGACGCTGCTGGGGACACAAGATTACCGTGGTGGGTGGACGTTGCCTCCGTCGCTGAGCCGTAACGACAAAGAGCAGACGGCCTTGCACGCAGCCCCGCATACGGCGAAAATGCGGCCCGGCGCCGTAGCGAGGATCTTCGAGTGCTGATGGACCAGACGGTTGTTACTTTCTTGGCACGGCTTGCGACAGCGTTGCTGGCTTTCGCGGGCCACGTGGCGGTAGCGGTGTGGCTGTTGAACTTCGCGTACGGCCACGCCGTGCCGCGGATATGGCTACGGCGGTTTCGGAAGGCCCATCTCCTCTGGCTATTCACCACAACTTTTCCGGTGCTTGCATGGGCCGCCCTCGTTCTACCCTGGCCCGAACCCGTGCTGACCCCCCGCTTACCTGCACCGCTTACGGCCGCGCTGCACGCCTACGTGCTGGCGTGCGTTGTAATCGGAACGTGGGTGGTACTTCCCATCACATTGATCCGTGCCCTCCGCGGCGTCCCCCAGTGGCAACAGAGCAACCACACGGAGGTTGTGGACATCGAGGAAACGCTGGGCTACCGCCCGATTGGCGACGGGCCCAAGGTCCGATTCGCTCGTTTGCGGTGGAACCACCAGTTCGAGGTGGAGGTCATCGAGAAGGAGTTCCGGCTGCCCCGGGTACCGGGCGCTCTCGATGGACTGACCATCTTGCACATGAGCGACTTCCACTTCACGGGCTGTCTGAGTCGCGAGTTTTACGAGGCGGTTCTGCGGCAGACCGAGCGATGGGACCCGGATCTGGTTTGCCTCACCGGGGACTTCGTCGATAATCCCCGGTACTACGAATGGATCCACGAGCTTTTTTCCGCGCTACGTGGCCGCTACGGCCGGTTCGCCCTGCTCGGCAACCACGATAGCTGGTTTGACGTGGGGCGGATTCGTCAGGAGCTTGGCAAAGCCGGCTTCGAGATCCCAGGACCACAGGGGCGGACGATCCAGGTGTGTGGCGCCGGCCTGTTTGTCGCATCCACGGAATGGCCCTGGCTTGGTCCTTTACCCGTAGCGGTGCAGCGCGACGAGTGCGACTTTGCACTGCTGCTGGCGCACACGCCGGATTGCATTTACGAGGTCAGCAAGCGCGGCTACGACCTGGTATTGTGCGGCCACAATCACGGAGGACAGGTTCGACTTCCGCTTATCGGACCGGTCTACATGCCCAGTCGCTACAGCCGGCGGTTCGATATGGGCCCGTTCCAGGTGGGCGAGACCGCGCTGTACGTCAATAAGGGCATCGCGGGCGAACACCCGTTGCGGTGGAACGCTCGTCCCGAGGTCACTCTGATCCGACTCCGGTCCGGCAACGCAGCATCTTAGGAGCGGGGAGAGGGGTGCGACGAATCGAGCGTTCCCCTCCTGGCCGCTGATCGCACCGGCTCCTGGCGTCGCCTGAGCGAACGGCCGGTCGGGGCCGTCGCCGCCCGCCGCTGGTTGTGTTGGTGGCCCCCCTTTGCCAGATCGGTTGCGGTTGTCCGTACGCTGGCGCCGAGCCAATCGAGCAACTGGCTGACCACCTCGGCCATGAACCGCTCGGAGTGGGTGCCGTCCGGGTAAGCCCGTGCGTCGACGGTAATGCCCAATTGCGCCGCCACGTACAGGAAAGACTCGATCTGGGCGTCCAGATTCATCTCGTCCCGCCTGCCGTACAAGACCAGCAGGTGGTGTCGCGACAGGTCCGGTCGGTCGCGGAGCAGGATGTCCAGCGGGTTCTCTGCGGTGATCCGGCTCACCGCTCCGGCCCCTCGTCCCCAGACCGGGTAGATCACCCACCAGGCTCGTACTTTCACCAGGCCGCCGAAGTAACGGCCCACGACATCCAGGCCCGTAAAGGAGCTGCGCATCCGCCAGCAGTTCGGGCGGAAGTCCTGGAAGTAATCGCCTGAGCAGCCCACGTAACGCAGGTTCAGCGGGGGGGAAACGGCGGCGACGTGGTAGGCGAGTTCTGGATGCTTGAGCACAAGGTTATACGCCCCAAAGCCCCCCATGGACCAACCGGCGATCATGCGATCTTCTGGCCGGTCCGATGCGGAAAAGGTGCTCTCCATCAGGGGTAGCAGCTCCTTGATGAGATACGTCTGGAATTTCCCGCGTCGTGAATCGATCCACCATGAGCCGACTCCTACGTAATGAAAGTCGCCGGAGATGCTCCCATCCGGAAAAGCTGCCACCACCGGCGGCATCGTCCCCCGGGCGATTGCGTCGTCCAGTGCCGGCAGTACGGTGTAGAGGGCCTGGCGCTCGTCCGCCATGTAGCCGTGCAACCAGAGAAGCACCGGATAACGGCGTGATTTCTTGTACCCGGGGGGTAGGTACACATACAGGTCGCGTTTCTCGCCAAGCACGTGCGAGTAGAGTCGATTGTCGGCTCCGTGGTTATGGCTGAGGTCAACCAGGGTACCGCGAAGAATCGGAACGGGAACTTCACCGGCGCACAGAGCCGTCGACTTTGGCCCGCCCGTCACCAGGGTCCAGGCAAGCAGGGCTGCGAGCAACCGTCTGGAGTGCCGGATCATTCGAAGGAGCCGTATCAGGTCGCCGTTTTCGGTGGAGGCAGAGCTGTCGGCCGAACTGGGTGGAGGCTCCCGGGCTGCACCGGGACGCGGAGCCGACGCCGCCTCCGTCATCGGCACCGACCGCCGGGGCGGTTCGCTGGAAAACGGCGCAAAGCTCCCGGAACGTGCCTGTTGTATCGGTTGTGCGGACGCACTATCGCGAGTCGCCGAGCGAGCAGTTTCCCCATCGCGCCACTGCACCGCGATCGGAACCCGCCGGCCCTCCTGGTGCGGGTTATATTTCCGTGGCGACGGTGGACTTTGCCACGTGGAGCGAATGCTAATGACAGAAGGCCAGACCCGACCGGACCGGATCCTCTACACCTGCCCCTCATGCCAGCGTCAGCTCCGGATCCCGATCGAGTTTGCCGGCATGAAAGTATCGTGCCGTTTCTGCAATGCGGAGCTGATCGCCCCCGCGCATCCTTCCTTACCCCCTGCTGATGGTTTGCGCTTTGTCGGTACGGGTGTGGCATTCGAGATCGTGCGGACATGGGCCGGGGACGGCGAGGAAGAGCACCGCACGACGATTCTCCGCGATCCGCTGAAGCACGACCTGGCTATGTTCACGCTCGCTCTAGAGTGCTTCGGGCCGAGCACGGTGCATGTCGGCGGACTGAGTGTCGAAAGCGGCGAACTGATCCCTCTGGGCCGGGCCCGGGCAGGCGAGTGTCGGATCATACCGCTGCGGGGGGTGTATCACGTCTACGCGTGGGTCGAGCGGGGCGAGCAATCTCGAGCGCGAATGATCGTCGCTCGGCAGGAGTAGCACAGGTAGGCTACCGGTTTCATCCCCTGCCTCGAAAGGACGGCGGTAACAAGCGCCCTCGGCGGGCTCCTGCAAAAGCGGCGCGCACTTCGGTAGCTTGCGGTGCACGCTCATCTGCTTTCTCTCGACTCCGAACCCTTGGTGCCGGCGGCGCACTTGCTTGAGCCGCCGCGGAGCCAAAGAATTCCCTTGTTCACAGCCGCGGGTGAGTGCGGCTGCGAAGAGCGGCGCTGTATGCGAAGAAGCGAGGTTCGGTGACTGCGACGGACGACCTGACCAAAACGGCCACGGCCGAGGCGCTGGATCCCCGATCTGAGCGTATCCTGGTGCTCGACTTCGGTTCCCAGTACGCTCAGCTCATCGCACGGCGCGTACGCGAACATCACGTCTATTGCGAGATCGTGCGGCACGACCTTCCTGCGGCTCGGATTCGGCAGCTCAACCCCGTGGGCCTTATCCTTTCCGGCGGCCCGGCATCCGTCTACACGGAAGGTAGCCCCCACTGTGACCCAGAGCTCTTCCGCCTGGGCGTACCGGTGTTGGGAATCTGTTACGGCATGCAACTGTCTTGCTATCTGATGGGGGCCGACGTCCATCCCGGAGAGGCCCACGAATACGGGCGAACGGCCTTAGAGGTCGTTGAGGACGATCCTTTGTTCCACGGGTTGCCTCGCCGTTTCCACGTCTGGATGAGCCACGGCGACCAGGTTGTCGCTCTTCCTCCGGACTGGGTTCCGCTGGCGCGAACCGAACACTGTCCCGTGGCGGCTGTTCGGCACCGTTCCCTGCCAATCTGGGGGCTTCAGTTCCACCCAGAGGTCCGGCACACCCAACACGGCACCAGCATCCTCCACAACTTCCTGTATCGCATCTGTGGTTGCCGCGGCCTGTGGCATCCCTCCTCGTTCGTCACGGACACCGTCACGGCGATCCGCGAGCGAGTTGGCCAGAGTCGGGTGATCTGTGGACTGTCCGGCGGCGTCGATTCGGCAGTCACGGCGGCCCTGGTGCACAAAGCCATCGGCGACCAACTGGTTGCCGTGTTTATCGACAATGGGCTGCTCCGCAAGGGCGAACGGGAAACGGTCGAGCGCACGTTTCGGGACAACTTCCACATCGAACTGCGCGTGGTGGATGCTCGTGAGCGTTTCCTCTCCGCTCTCCGTGGCGTCACCGATCCCCAGGAAAAACGCCGCATCATCGGCCACGTGTTCGTCGACGTGTTCACTGCCGAGGCGAAGAAAATACCCGGGGCGAGGTTCCTGGCCCAGGGTACGCTCTACCCGGACGTGATCGAAAGTGGCGGTGCACCCGATGCCCCTAGCGCCACCATCAAGACCCACCACAACGTGGGTGGGCTTCCTCCCGACATGGAGCTGGAACTCATCGAGCCGCTCCGTGACCTTTTTAAAGACGAGGTGCGCAAGATCGGTGAGCTGCTCAAGCTGCCGGACGAGATCGTTTGGCGTCATCCGTTCCCCGGGCCGGGGTTGGCAGTGCGTTGCCTGGGCGAGGTGACGGAAGAAAAGCTCGCGGCGCTCCGCGAGGCGGACGACATCTTTATCCGCGAGATTCGGAAAGCCGGCCTGTACCGGTCCATTTCCCAGGCGTTCGCCGTGTTACTTCCGGTCCAAAGCGTGGGGGTAATGGGCGATTATCGGACCTATGCAAACGTCATCGCCCTTCGCGCCGTCACGACCGACGACTTCATGACCGCCGACTGGGTACACCTGCCCTATGAGCTCCTTGATCACGTCGCCCACGAGATCATCCGCCGTGTGCGCGGCGTCAACCGGGTCGTCTACGACATCAGCACCAAACCACCGGCCACAATCGAGTGGGAGTAAGGAACGAACCGCGCGTTCCGGTGTACCCAGGAAGCGGCGCCGCCTACCATGGCCGGCGCGGGTGGACCATCCCCCTGCCCCGTTCGCGACCGAACGGATAGTAGCCTGCGATGGGGGATGACACACATGGGCCGTTGCGGGCTCAGGCCACTCCTGAACCTCACAGCAACTAGTTGCCCCCCTCACTGGCGCACGAGTATCCGAGCCCGCGACCGGTTCCGATGGCCCGCGACGTACGACCGTGCTGAAGTCACTCGGCAGTGACGGTATTCCTCAGCACACCCACGCCTTCGAGTTCCACCTCCAGCGTATCGCCAGGCTTGATCGCCTCCGTCTTTCCCGGGGTTCCCGTAAAGATGACGTCGCCCGGTTCGAGGGTCACGAACTGGCTGATCCAGCTCACGATCTGGTTCACGTTGTGCACCATGTTCTTCGTGTTTTCACTCTGCTTGACCACTCCGTTGTGCCGCAGGGTGAGCTGAAGGTTGTTGTAGTCCAACCCGGAGACCACAAAGGGTCCGATGGGCCCGAACGTGTCCGATCCTTTCGCTCGCCACCACTGGATGTCGTTCTCCTGCCAATCCCGTGCGGAGATATCGTTCCCACAGGTGACGCCGAGGATATAGCGCGGTGCTTGCTCCGGCGTGATCTTCTTCGCCCGTCGCTTAATCACGATGACCAGTTCCGCCTCGAAGTGCACCTCTTTGGTGCCGCGTGGGATCACCACGTGGGCACCGGTGGGAATCAAGGCAGTGGGGAGCTTGAAGAAGATCTCGGGATGCGGCGCGGGCTCGCGCTCGCCGGCAAGATGGCTTCGGTAGTTCCCGGCGACCGCGAACACCTTCGGCCTCGGGCGCGTGGGTACAAGCAATTTCACATCGGCCAGGCGGTGAACTCGATCGGTCAGCTCGTACCGGCGGAACGGTGGAGCGGAGATTTCACGTACGGTGTCGCCTTCGACGATGCCCCACGCCTGCCGTCCGTTCACGACGAAGCGCGCGTACTTGATGACTTCACCTCGCGCCTCAACCGTCAGGGCCGCCCCAACGATAGCAACGACCAGAAAAGCATACCGGCGCAAAGTTCTCATCGCTGCAGCTCCTGTGCTGGTGGTACGTCCCGGCACCGCCTCCTCTATTTTGGCGAATCTACGGCGGCTTTGCGCGCCGCTTGGGAGCGAACGCGTGACCGGCACCCTGGCGAACGACGCTGCGTCTAAAGATCGGGCGGAGTGGACCGATCTGGCTGGTCAGGCAGAGCAGGCGGATCGGTCCGATATGCCGGATTGGCCCGATACCATTGAACAGCCATGTTCTTGGATCGCATTGAAATCTTTGTGGAAGGTGGACAGGGTGGCCACGGCTGCATGAGCTTCCGTCGCGAGAAGTACGTGCCGTTCGGTGGTCCGGACGGCGGGGACGGTGGCGACGGAGGGGCGGTAATCGTGCGCGCCGACGCGAACTATACGAACCTCGCTCATCTCGCCAACCGAAAGTTCTGGCGGGCCGGGCGAGGAAAGCACGGCTCCGGTTCGAACCGTCACGGCGCACGTGGCAGCGATCTGGTCATCCCTGTGCCGCCTGGCACCGTCGTGTACGACCGGGACCGCGGCCACGTGCTCAAGGATCTGAAGGAGCACGGCGAGATGGTGGTTGTCGCCCGGGGCGGGAAAGGAGGCCGTGGCAATAAGGCGTTTGCTACGGCGACCAACCGGGCCCCTCGGACCTGGGAACGAGGACAGCCGGGCGAGTCGCGCTGGCTTGTCCTGGAACTCAAGCTTCTGGCCGACGCAGGTCTGATCGGCAAGCCGAACGCCGGTAAATCGACCTTGCTCAGTCGCATTAGTCGGGCGCGTCCGGAAATTGCCGATTATCCGTTCACGACCCGATACCCGAACGTTGGCGTCGTTTCCCTGGACGACGAACGGTCTTTTGTGGTGGCGGATATCCCCGGGCTCATCGAGGGGGCACACCTTGGCGCCGGATTGGGCCATGACTTCCTCCGCCACATTGAACGGACCGCTGTACTGGTGCATCTGGTTGAAGCTGCCCCTATCGACGGTTCCGACCCTGTGGAAAACTACCATCAGATTCGCCGGGAGCTGGAGTTATTCAACCCCGAGCTCGCATCGCGGCCGGAGATTGTGGTCGTCTCCAAGTGCGACACGATTGTGGACACGGCCGTATTATGCCAGCGGCTGAGCGAAGCCAGCGGTCGTGACGTGTTCCCGATTTCCGCCGTCACGGGACACGGGCTGGCTCGCCTCGTCCGGGAGATGTGGGCCGCAGTGGAAGCGGCACGCGGCGTGGCAGCGCGCCGCTCGTGAGTTCCGGGCGGCCAGTGGAAGCGCCAGCTTGCGGAGTACTCCATGGGAAGCGTTCTGGTAGCCATCGACGTGGGCAATAGCCGGGCGAAGTGGGGGTTGTTCCGGGACGGAGAGCTGGAGGCGAGTGCATCGCACGCCATCGGAGCCCTGGATGGGGCACGGGCGATCCTGAGCAACTGGAAGCTTCCGGCCCACGATATCGAGATCGTCATCGGTAGCGTCAACCCGCAGGGCACGAGTGCGATCAAGACGGTGCTGGAAGAGTTCATCGGAGCAGACGTCGGGGTACACATGATCGAGCGGGCCGAGCAGGTGCCCATCGCGACCGACGTGGACCAGCCCGAACAGGTCGGGGTCGACCGGTTGCTGAACGCGCTGGCCGTGGCGGTGAGAAAACCACCAAAACGCCCTGCGCTGGCGGTCGATTGTGGCTCTGCCGTTACCGTGGATCTGATCACCGCCGAGGGCGTATTCGCTGGAGGCGCGATTCTGGCCGGAATGGGCTTAGCGGCCCGGGCGTTGGCCAACTTCACGGCGCGCCTGCCGGAAGTCGAGGTGCGACAAATCCCGGACCCTGTCGGTAAGAACACGAATGATGCGATCCGAGCGGGCCTGTACTGGGGGACTGTGGGGGCCATAAACGAGCTGGTCCGCCGAACGAGCGAGGCCATCGCGGAAGCACCTGTTGTTTACATCACCGGAGGCGAGGCAGCGCTGCTGGCCGCCCAGCTCGAACGACCCGCCGTGCTCATCGCCGACCTCACCCTCCATGGACTCAAGCAGGCGTACGAAATGACCCAGCGAACCGGATGAACAGGAGAGCGACCGGTACTCCCCATGACGAACGACGCTGCGGAACAATTCGGGCAAACCCCGGGTGAAGCGGTGGTGACCATGCTGACGGCCCCCTCTTCTTCGGCGCTGGCTGTGCTAGCCGTCGCCGGACCTGAGGCGCGCCGCATTGTCCAATCGTGCCTGCTGAATCCGCACCGCCTGGAGGTGGCCGAAGAGTCGGGTGTCGCAACCGCACGCTGGCACGACCTGGAGCCGATTGTCCTTCGAGCGCGCCCAACGGGCTTGCCGGTTCCGTACTACGAAATCTCCTGCCACGGAGGAACACGGGTCTGGTACGTGCTCCAGGACGTCGTCAAGGCGGGTGCCAGGCGAGTCAACCCAGAGGTCCTCTTCGATCAGATCTACGGCCAGACCATCACCCGTGAACTCTACGTGCACCTTCCCCGAACGGCCACAGCCGACGCTGCTGCCGCGCTCTTAGCGCAACCTTCCCTCTGGGACAAGCTTGGCACTGCGCTCCTACAGCAGCTTCGTAGCAACCAAACCGAGCGGGTGCTTGCGACGCTCAACGACATCCTTGCCCATGCCCCCTACGCAACCCACTACGCGATCCCCTGGAGAGTCGCCCTTGTCGGCCGTCCCAATGTGGGAAAGAGCAGCTTGCTGAACGCGCTGGCCGGATTTCAGAGAGCTGTCGTGCACGATGCCCCTGGGACGACGCGGGATGTGGTCACCGAAACGATCGCGTATCTGGGCTGGGTGTTTGAGATCCATGACACGGCGGGCCTGCGCGACGCGGCCGATCCAATCGAGGCCGAAGGGGTTCGGCGCACACGCGAGGCGACCAGGACGGCCGATTTGATCTGGCTGGTTGTGGACGGAAGCGCCGCTCCAGACGCGTTGGACGAGGAACTCCTCAGGACCTATCCTCAGGCAATTCTCGTGGTGAACAAGACCGACTTACCGCGGAACCCGCTCCTGGAACGCCTGCTTGCTAATCGATCCGCGTTCGTGTCCGTGTCCGCTCGTTTTTCCCGCGGCCTCAACGAGCTCCTGGATGCCTCTCTGAAGAAGCTGCTGGGTACGGTTCGGCCACCGGATCCGGAACGTCCCGCGGCATTTAGCCCGGCGGTGGTCCGGTGGTGCCAGGAACTCCGCGAGCTGGTAGAAAGTGGCGAGCTCGACGCTGCCGCAGAGCTGCTCGAGTGCCGCTTCTGCCGTCCGCCTCGACTCGGCTCCCCCGCCAACGAACCGCGCCCGTCTCATCCCACCAACCTCACCTGAGACGTCCGTCCTCTCGGACAGCCCGCTGCCCAAAGCCACAGATCCTCCTTCCGTCGGATCGGTCCGCCAGACGTCCGCGGCGATCGCACGGGCGTTCGCCCATCCGGCTCGGCTAGCCGGGCCGACGCGGATGCCGCGACAGAGGACCAGCCCACTCGCTTGCGATTCGCCGAGCAACCTGGCCAGAAGGGGGTCACTGCCGGTCTTGCCGCGGAGCAGAGGAACCGCTATATCGGGCGGTGACAAAACGGCTCTTCACGTGCGTTGGGGGCTACACAGGCGTATCCGCTCCGATGGACGCCTGCGTTTTTTCCTGCGCACACGTATTGGGAGTGACAGGGAATGCTGAGGCGCGTACTACCGCTCCTCCTCTTTGGCCTCGCCGCGATCCTTGCCACCCTGGCAGGCTGGGGGTGCACGTCGCAGCTCTACGACCCGATTGTCCGCACCCACGCCAAGCCTGCGGGCCTTTTCTATCATCGGAATTTTGATCCCCGGGCTTGTCAAATTGTGCTGAGCCCGGCTGAAGCGACCAACCCGGTTCGCACGCAACACGTTTTGATCGCCACCGTGCTCGATGGCGCAGGCTGTCCGCTGCCGGGCAAGCGTGTGGAATGGATGCTTGCCCGTGGAGGCGTGGGGGAAATTGTGGAGGTGGACGAGAGCGGCTACTTGCCGTCGCGCGGCTACAAGGTGGACAACTACTACGCCGTCTCGTACACAAACAAATTCCCCCAACGACTGACTCGGGGCACCCCCGACCCGTCCGACGACATCTGCATCGGCCCGGGGCAGACCTGGTGCGTGATTACCTCCCCCATTGAGGGCGACACCCATATCATCGCCTACGTGCCTGATATCTACAACTGGAACAGCCACAAAGCCTACGCCGTCAAGCACTGGGTTGATGTGCAGTGGGAGTTCCCTCCCCCCGCGGTGAATCCCGTCGGCACTCAGCACACGTTCACGACGCGACTGACGCGGATCTCTACCGGCCAGCCCGCCACGAACTATCTGGTCCGGTACCGAATCCTCGACGGCCCCCCTGCCACCTTCGTCACCCCTGCCGAGGTCCACACGGACGCCGACGGTCTGGCCAGCGTGACCCTCGCTCAGGTGGAACCACGGCCCGGCACGAACCGCATTGCAATCGAGGTAATTCGACCGCGTGACGGTTCGATCGTTGCGACCGGAGAGACAAGCAAAACCTGGGTAGCGCCGTCCGTCTCGGTCAACAAGCTCGGTCCCGATACCGCGATGGTCGGCGCCGAAGTTGAGTACACCATCACGGTGACGAACGAGGGGGAAGCAGAAGCCTCGAACGTCACGGTGGCCG
>Ga0256839_1001139_pt1 | contig 33035 bp, 24 predicted proteins | sample 354166metaG_FD_185968 | JGI IMG/M metagenome (GOLD analysis project Ga0256839, IMG submission 185968) | Hydrothermal vent microbial communities from Mid Atlantic Ridge, Atlantic Ocean - 354-166 | ecosystem: Environmental > Aquatic > Marine > Hydrothermal vents | place: Atlantic Ocean: Mid... | reverse complement strand
CGGGTGTATACGACCAGGTGGTGACGATCACGTACAGCGCGTCCGCGGCGGGCCAGAGCCTGACTTTCCGCTACACCATGACGGGCGGGACGGGCAACGTGACCCTGCAGGCGGCGACGCTGACGGCATTGACGACGCCCACCCTGCCCATTTCAGACGATTTCAATGACGGTGACGCCAACGGCTGGGTTGTCGTGGACGAGACCGGAGTCTCGGCGTGGTCGGTTATCGGCGGTGAACTTCATCAAACCAGCCGCGTGGAGAGCACCCTGGCCTTCGATGAAAGCTATCATCTGGGAGCCTATGCCTACCTGCTGGCGGGCATGGGGCTGACGGATTACCGCTTCAACGTAAGCGCGACCTACCTTTCAGAGGGGATGGCGGATGACATCGGCGTCATGTTCCGTTACAGCGACAACAACAATTTCTACCGCCTTACACTGAACTCCCGTTACGGATTTACCCGCCTGGAAAAGAAAGTGGGCGGGGTGTTCACACCCCTGGCCCACGACACGCGGGGTTATGGAGAGGGACAGCGCCTCGATTTTGAAATCGAAGTGGTTGGCAACAAGATTTTCGTGGCTCTCAACGGCGACCCCATCATGGCGGTGGAGGACAGCGACCTGCCTTCGGGTACCGTCGCCCTCTACAACCAGGACCACGCGAAGTTTGACAATGTTCTCATACAGCAACCCGCCACGACGCCGCGCCTCGTTATTTCATCCCCGCTCGCCCATACGGTGGAGACGGCCAACGTCCTGGATGTTTCGGTGGTGACCGCTAACATGCCGCCAGGGGGCGCGGTGGAATTCGTCCTGGATGGCGGCGTGGTATCCATTGTTGACACCTTGCCACCGTTCACCGCCCGTTTCACCGGAGTGTCCCAGGGCAACCATACGGTGGAGGCCGTACTGCTGGATTCCATGGGGCTGGAGCTGGACAGGGATACCAACGTAATGATCGGCGCCATGGGTGACGATATCATCGCCATTGGAGACAGTATCCACAACGGCGTGGGCGATAACTATGTGACGGACAATCTGCAAGGGCAGCGTCTGGTCGCCTTTCAGGGCCTGGAGGCCAATCTGACGGATCTTCTGGAGTCCTCCACCTCGACAGGCTATCCCAACCTGGTGGCCAATGAAGCCATTGGGGGCGATGAATCCGCGGATGCCGCCTACACGCGCATCGATTCCATCCTCGCCCGCCACCCCGAGGCCAAGCGGGCGCTGGTGCTGCTGGGAACAAACGACGCCGGCGCCATGATTCCCAGCGGCGCGGGCTGCTCCGGCGCCGCTTGTTCAGGCACTTACAAAGGCAACATGCAGGCCCTGGTGGACGTGCTGGCGGCGCGCGGGATCGAACCCTGGGTGGCCCTCGTGCCTCCCGCCTTTGGAAGCGGGTCGGCGGTTTATGGCTCGCCTCTGACCGCCACCCGCAACACAAGCTATATCCAGGCGTACAATCAGGTCATACAGACGGAATTGACCGGCATCAGCATCGGGCCTGACTTCTTCGGTTATTTCCTTAGCCCGTCCGTCAACCGGTTCAGCCTGTTTTCAGACACCTTGCATCCCAATGCGCTGGGCCACGCGGTCATGGCGCAGTTGTGGCACAACGCGCTGACTGGGCGCAACGACCCCCTGCCGTTCGTGTTGGACAATCTCTCGCCTTCCACGGTTGCGCCCTATATCAAGCAGAATCTCCTTGAGGCCGGAGATGTCTATTATGTCGATGAATCCTTTACGCTGACGAGCATGCCAGCCGCCCTGCAAGGCGCACGCTGGGTGATGACCGCCAACGCGGATGCGGGCAATACCACCGTGGACTATCTCAGTTTTGATGTGGACCGCGCCGTCACCGTCTACGTGGCTTATGACCAGAACGCGACGGTGCTTCCCGGCTGGCTGGCAAGCTTTTCGCCCGCCGGGTTGTCCGTGGGAACCACGGACCCGGCGACGCCGGTCCTGGGCCTGTACAGCAAAACTTATCCCGCCGGCGCAACAATCGTGCTGGGTGGCAATGCCGAGGGGGGCGGCGACGGCGTATCGAACTACTTGGTTATCGTGGCGCCCAACTGATCAGGCCATCCCCGAAGGAGAAAGGTATTTTATGAAACGCATCACCACAACGATTCTCATCATGGCGTTCATTGCCACTGGCGCGCCGGCCCTGGCCGCGCTGACGGCGGCGGAAAGGACCGTCGCGGATTACCTAGCCGCCTCGAAACAAGGCAATGTCAAGGCCGTGGAAAGCATGATCTGCGGACCCTTGTTGAAAAAAAGGGCGCGTTTGCTCTCCAATCCTGACTATTCAGCCCATCTCATCGAAGCTTACCGTAATACCCGATTCGGCCAGCCGCGCGAGACCGGCGGCAGGCAGGGAGAGCAGGCGACGGTGGAAGTCAGCATCACCTTTCCGGGAGGAGAGAAGGTAATACGCCGCTATTCGCTCATGAAGAAAGGCGCATACTGCATACAGGCGGAAACAGGTCTGTAACCGCCCCTTGCTGCGCGCCATTTGCGGCTGGTTTGGTGATTTACGACCCCAGAGGGATGGGGCTAAGCCGGCGGCGAGCATCGATTCGCCGATGATACCCTGATTATTTTTATATCCGACAACGGCACATGGCTGAAATATGACATAGGCGGGGGAAGCGATGGCCCCCGCGCCTGGGTGAACCCACCCTCTTCGAGCGCACCCTCCATTATGAAATGGCCGGCCTGGCTCCACCAGGCTTCCAGGCAAGCGCGATCACAAATTCGATCGGTATTTTCCCTCGCTCGTCAATATACCGGGCATCACAATTCCCCAGGACCGCATCATCGATGGCAAGGACTTTACACCCGTGCTTCAAGATCCAGCGGTGTCTCCCACGCCGCGCGCCACCCTGTGCTTTTACAGGGAGGCCCCAAGCCCTACCGTTCAGCGGGGATTGCCCGCAGCGGCCACCCCGGCATAAAACCCCATCGTGAAAATCGTATCAAATAATTCCTTGACCTTACTGTAAGTCTGTCATATAACACCTGCGAAAGTCATGGCGGAGCGTGGCCTGGGCGGTCGGCAGGCGCGTGTTGAGAATCAAGCTTTGTCTGCAATGGCCGATAAACAGGGAGCTGGGGCTGGCATGGAACGAGATGTGAAAATTTCTCGATAGGGTCCCATGAGAAACGGATCCAGAAGGTTCCACAGGGCGTTTATCAAAATATATCGGAAACTGCGTGATAATGGTATATTTGCCGTGTCGGGGACAGGGTCCCCAGGTCTTATGGTAAAATCATACAGTTAAGGGCAGGATCCGCAGATTACAGAGAAAGGCTGTCAACTATAGCAAGAGGAATAAATGGATGAACTCGATATGGATCAAGGCAATCCTCGTGTTTGCTTTCCTCACGGTCCTTGCAGGATGCGGCGGCGGTGGCGGGAACAACAATAATTCTGGAAGCAGCAATTGGGATGAAATGGTTTGGGATCAGGATAATTGGGCTTGATGAGAGCGCAACGATTTGTCTGGATTTGCAATGAGAAGGAACACTCTTATGAAAAATAAAATTTTGTTTGCCGGGGTGACGGTTTTTTCCATGGTGGCGGCGCCTGCCGTCTGGGCGGGGAGCTTGACGATACCCAACACCTTCACTTCGGGCACGCCCGCCAAGGCGGCCGAGGTGAACGCCAATTTCTCGGCGGTGAAGACCGAGGTGGATGACAACGACAGCCGCATCACGGCCAACAAGACCGCGAGCGACGCCAACACGACCCACCGCCAGGGGGACGGCAGCGACCACAGCGATGTCGCCGCCAACACCCAGGGCGTCTCCACCAATGCGGCCGCCATTCAGCAAAACGCCAGCGGTATTTCCAGCAATGCGACGGCTATTCAGCAGAACGCCGGCGATATTTCCAACAATGCGACCGCCATTCAGAACAACGCCAACGCCATCACGCCGAACACGACTCACCGCAACAGCGACGGCAAGGATCACAGCGACGTGGTTCTCAACAACACCCACCGCACCGGTGACGGCAGCGATCATGGCAACGTGGTGCTCAATGACTCCCACCGCCTGGGCGACGGCAGCGACCATGCCGATGTGGCCGCCAACACCACGGCCATCGCGGGCCTGACGGGCAATCCCTCCAGCCTGGCCTGCCAGGGCAATGACGCCAACGACATCATGGTCAGGGTCGGCCCCCTGTGCGTGGACAAGTATGAGGCCAGCGTGTGGGATACGATTGATGGAACCGGCACCCAGTACGGCGCGGGCACTGGCGCTATCGGCAACGATAATTATCCCTGTGCCGATAATGCCAATGATTGCACTGGCACAAGCAGCATATTCGCCCGCAGCCAGGCCGGGGTCACCCCTTCGGGCAGCATCACTTGGTTTCAGGCCCAGCAGGCCTGTACTGCGGCCGGCAAGCGCTTGCTGACGAATGCGGAATGGCAGGCAGCTGCCGCGGGCACCGATAAGGCCAATTGTAATGTTACATCGGGCAGCGTAGCGAACACAGGCGCCAATGCAAGCTGCGTATCCAACTGGGGCGTTGTCAACATGGTCGGGAACCTCAATGAATGGGTGGCCGACTGGATTCAGGGCGTGGATGCCACCCAGTATGACGTGGCGCTCAATCCAAGTGGAAACGCCACCATTAATTCGCCCAACTACAATAGCGGCGATCTGGGTACAAACTATGACAACGACGTGGCGGCGGGAACTCAGCGGTCGACGGGTAATAGTGGCCCGGAGAACTTTCCGGCGGCCGTATACCGGGGCGGTGGTTTTGGTGGCGGCGGTGTTTTCACCTTCAACTCGACTTACGCGCCGTCTTATACGCCAGCAAATGGTGTCGTGGGTTTCCGCTGCGCGAGGTAAGCGCGGCTGGATGAGGCGCCACGCGCGCCAACGGGTATAACAAGCCAGGGCGGTCAGCCGCCCTGGCAACCCGAGTCAGGGATATCGTCGGACATGGGAAGGTCCAAAACAGCGGTGGTTGGTTTCTGGACGCCATGACGGTAAATATGCCTGAAAAATTCCTTGCCAAATATCTGTTACTGCTTGGAGCCTCCTTGCTGGCCGGCTGCGGAGGTGGCGGTGGCAGCGGGGCATCCGGCAACACTTCCAACACACCGCCCACGGCGAATCCATCCACTATCAGCGTGACGGCCAACAACACCGCCACCGCCAGTTTCAGCGCCGTCGATCCCGATGGCGACCCCCTGACCTACAGCATCGTGGACAACGGCCAGTTGGGCACGGCGAGTGTGATCGACGCCAGCACCGGCGAGTTCTCCTACACCCCCAGTAACGGGACGGGAACCGACACCATTTCCTTTCATGTCAGCGACGGCGTCAACATCTCGGATCCCGCGACGGTAACCATCAACATTTCACCGCCCCCCAATACACCTCCCGTGGCGAATGATGACAGTTACACGGGCATAGACGAGGGGGGCGTCTTCATCAGGAGCGCGCCCATCGGGGTGCTGGACAATGATACGGACGCGGACAATGATCCCCTCAAGGCCGTCATCGTGACGCCGCCCGCCCACGGCGCGCTGATCCTGAACGATGACGGCTCGTTCACCTATACGCATGACGGCAGCGAGACCACGGCGGACAGCTTCGTCTACAAGGCCAACGACGGCACCGATGACTCAAATACCGCCACGGTCTCCCTCGCCATCAACCCCGTCAACGACCCGCCGGTCGGCGTCGATGACGCCTACACCGGCATCGACGAAGGCGGGGCTTTCGCCAGGACCGCCCTGGTCGGCGTACTGGCCAATGACACGGATGCCGAAGGCAATGCCCTGACGGCGGCCCTGGTCAGCGGGCCGGCCAACGGGACTGTGAGCCTCAGCGGCAATGGTTCTTTTCTCTATACCCACGACGGCAGCGAGACAGTCACGGACAGCTTTACCTATACCGCAAGCGACGGCGCCGATACCTCTGGCGTCACCACGGTGACCTTCTCCATCACGCCCGTCAACGACCCGCCCGTGGCCAACGACGACAGCGCCGTGACCAATGAAGGGGTGGCGGTCGCGGTCAATGTGATCGCCAATGACACCGATGTGGACGGCAGCATCGACCCCGCCTCGGTGGTGATTACCTCGCCCCCCGCCAATGGCTCAGTGGTGGCCAATCCCGATGGCACCGTCACCTATACGCCGGATGCCGGGTTCTCGGGACCCGCCACGGACACCTTCCAGTACCAGGTGAATGACGATGGCGGCGCCACGTCCGCCTCGCCCGCCCAGGTCACCATCACCATGAACACGCCGCCCACCCCCGTGGCCGGCTGCTCGTCCACGCCACAGGCCTCGGCGGTTGCCGGCCAGTTGAACGCCACGGATCTCGAAACCCCGTCGCTGCTGACCTTCTCCCTGGTCACCGATGGAAGCAAGGGAACGGTCAATTTGAGTGCCGACGGCAGTTATACCTATACGCCCAATGCCGTGGGGCCGCGGGGAACGGACACCTTCACCTTCCGGGTGGAGGATATCGACGGCGGCGCCAGCACGGGCACGGAGACGGTGATCATCGACCAGAAGATCATGCCAGTTGGAGACTCCATCACCATGGGCACCAATACGGCCGGGGTCCCGGCCCAGGCGGACCGCGTCGGCTTCAGAAAGCCTCTGTTCGATTCCCTGACCACCGCAGGATACGGCTTCGACTTTACCGGCTCCCAACTGGACGGCTGGAACCTGCTGAGCGACGCCGAGCACGAAGGCCATGGCGGCTGGTCCGACGAGCAGATCGCCTGGGGTGAGTTCGGGACTTCTACGTCGCCCGATCCCAATGACGGGATTTACGCCTGGTTGAACCAGAACCCCGCCGATATCGTGCTGTTGCATATTGGCACCAACGGTTTTCATATCGAGGCGCTGCACGTCAAGGAGATTCTCGACGAGATCGACCGCTGGGAGGGAGACAATCATCCCGTGACGGTGATCCTGGCGCGCATCATCAATTGGGATACGCCCAGCGCCGATGTGACCACGTTCAATGACAACGTGGTGGCCATGGCGCAGGACCGCATCGGCAATCCCGCGGATCCCGCCTACCCGGACAATATCATCATCGTGGATCAGGAGAATGCATTGATCTATCCCAACGACATGTATGACTCGCTGCATCCCAACGATACCGGTTATGCCAAGATGGCCAATGTATGGCTCTATCCCCTGGCCGGGACCGGCACCCAGACGGGTACGGGCACGGCCGACTCCACCGGCGCCTACAGTGGCGCGGGCATCCTGAGCAAATGCCCGTGATTCAGGTGCAGAAAATGCCTGTCTGTCCGTAATGTCATATCAGGGCGAGGATCTTATCTTCATTATCTCCCAGCCGCGTTCAGGCTCGACCCTGCTGCAGCGTGTCCTGTCCGGGCATCCGGGTATCCAGACCTCCGCCGAAACCTGGCTGATGCTGCCCCCCGTGTACGCCATGAAGCCGGAGGCCTGTATCACTGAATATAACGCCAAGAGCGCGGCGACCGGGGCAAGGGATTTCCTCCGCTACTACACCGATGGTGTCGAGGTTTATGACGAGGCCATCAGAAATTGGGCCGCCACTCTGTATGGCCATGCATTGAAAAAATCCGGCAGGAAATATTTCCTGGACAAGACCCCAAGGTATTTTTTTATCATTCCCGAGTTGTACCGCCTGTTTCCCAGGGCGCGCTTCGTTTTTCTGCTGCGCAACCCCCTGGCGGTGCTGGCCTCCCTGTTGTCCACCTATGTACAGGATGATTGGTGCAAACTGGGTTTCTTCCGGTATGACCTGCTCAGGGCGCCTTCCCTCATACTTGAGGGCGTGCGGGTGGTGGGTAGCGACGCCGTTGTCTTGCATTACGAGGCGTTCGTGTCCAACCCGGAGGAGGAGCTCGCCCGCCTGTGCGAGCGTCTGGGTATCGCATTCCACAGCGCCATGCTGGATTACGCGGCATCTGAGCCGCCCAAGGGAAAACTCAACGACCCCGTCGGGGTCAAGCAGCACTCGCGGCCCAGCACGGGCAGCCTGGAGAAATGGAAGAGGCTGGGGGAAAACGAGCAGCACAGGCACCTTGCCGCATGTTACCTGGAAGCGCTGGGGAAGGAGGTCATCGACTCTATGGGCTATGAGATGGAGGAACTGGCAGCGGCCGGTTTTGACGCTGATTGCGCCTCATTGTGTTCGCCCCGGGTCTTTCCTTTCGGTTTGGCCATCACGCCCAAGGCTGAATGGAACTATCGCCAATGGTACCAGGCGGAGCGCTATTACCGCGTCACGAGAAAGGGTGCGCTGAAGGGTGAGCTGTCCGCGGCCAGGCGCGGGTTGCTGCACGGCTTGCGCGCCTTGAGGCGCCAATTGACCTGATGCCCGGCGCGGGCCCATACTGCCGCATTCCCGCGCCTGTATCTCAGGCGCTTGGCGGGACGGATTGAAATCAATGGATATGCTGAAGAATGCGGTCATCGTCGCCGCACACCCGGACGATGAAATATTGTGGATGAGTTCCATACTGGACAGGGTGGAAAGGATCGTCATCTGTTTCCAGGACTATCCTGCCATCCCCGCGCTGGGAAAGGGGCGCAGGCAGGTCTTGTCCGAGTATCCTCTCGATAATATGACAAGCCTGGCCATGCAGGAGGCGGGGGTGTTCAACTGCGCGGATTGGGGGAATCCCCGGCGTGGCCGGGATGGCCTGGAAATCAGGGCCGGCCAGGCCGCCATGGCCCAATACAGGAAGAACAGCGGCATCCTGTACGCCTCCCTGAAGGAAATGCTGCAAGGCGCCGCCAACGTCATCACCCACAACCCCTGGGGCGAATATGGCCATGAAGAGCATGTGCAGGTCTACCAGGTGGTGAGCAACTTGCAGGAGAACCTGGGGTTTGATTTATGGTGCTCCACGTATTTCAGCACAAGATCCGCTCCCCTCATGGCCCTTTGCGGCGAGGCCCTGAAAGGCCGGGCGGAGACATTGAAGACGAACCGCGCGCTGGCGGACAGGCTGCGCGAGTGCTATATTGCCGCGGGCTGCTGGACCTGGCCGGAGCATTACCAGTGGCCGGGCGAGGAGACCTTCGTCCAGGCAGGGCAGGCCCAGGGCGCCCCGGCTTCCTGTGTCGCCATGAATCTGATCTCGGTAGAGTTGCAGTTGGGGGGGCATAACCGCAGTACATGGAGACGCAGGCTGGCGTCCTTGCTGAAGCGCCGCTGATGCTCAGAATACAAACGATGCTGAACCGCGTAAGAAAAAAAATCAGACACATGCTCGGCGGAGGGCGCACGCCTCCCATCCATAAGCGTGTCGTGAGCCTGGAGCCGGAAGGGGCGGTCCGGGGGCGCGTCCTGTTGTCCTACATTATCGAGCCCTTCCTGAATGGCGGGAAGCATATCGATAACAAGCACACCCATTACTGGGAATCCTACCAGATCGCGCAAACCTTTCTGAAGCACCGCTATGCCGTGGATGTCATCAGCTATCTGAACCGCGCCTTCAAGCCGGAAAAACCCTATGATTATTTCTTCTCTGCCAGAACCAACCTGGAGCGCATTTCCAGGCATCTCAACAGGGATTGCGTCAAGGTCGCCCACCTGGACACGGCCCATTGGGTCTTCAACAACAGGGCGGCATATGAGCGCATGGCCTATCTGCTGGAGAGGCGGGGAGTGGTGGTCGCCGGCGGGAAATGCGTGGAGGAGAACTGGGCCATCGAGGCGGCGGATCTGGGCACGGTGCTGGGAAACCGCTTTACCATGGACACCTACGCGTACAGCGGCAAGCCAATCCACCGCATCCCCATATCCGCGCCATGCACCTATGCGTGGGATACGGAGAAGAATTTCGAGGCGTGCAGAAGGAACTTCATCTGGTTTGGCAGCAGCGGCTTCGTCCACAAGGGACTGGACATCGTCCTCGATGCCTTCGCGGAAATGCCGGAGTATACGCTGTATGTGTGTGGTCCCATCGATCAGGAGGCGCGCTTTGTCGAGGCCTACCATCAAGAGCTTTATGAAACAGAGAATATCAAAACCATTGGCTGGGTGGATGTGGAGAGCGAGGAGTTCATGGCCGTCGCGCGCCAATGCGCCGCGCTGGTCTACCCCACCTGCGCGGAGGGTGGCGGAGGCAGCGTGATCACCTGCATGCATGCGGGCCTGATACCTGTCGTCAGCCACGAGGCAAGCGTCGATATCGACAAGCAGTGTGGTATGGTGCTGGAAGGGTGCAAGGTTGAAGACATTCGGCGGGCGGTGGCGTCGCTGGCGTCAAGAAATGCGCAAGAGCTTGAAGAGATGGCCCGCGCGGCGTGGAAAATGGCGCGGGAACGGCACACCAGGGAGCGCTTTGCCGCTGAATTCGAGCGCTTTGTCACAGGGCGGCTGTTGTAATAGATTTTTTATTCCTTCTCCCCTTCGGGGACCTCGGTGCCCCTTGTGGGTAGAAGGCTAGGATGAGGGGTATTAAAACAATGGCTTACCCTCATTATATCCCCTCACCCCAACCCCTCTCGCGAGAGAGAGGGGCTTTTGCGACACCCTCCTCCGGGGGAGGGGGGGCGAAACTTTCCAGAGGGAGATGGGCCATCGGCCGCATGGTTGGTCAATCCGGCTTTAGCCGGTGATCGTTCCCCATAAAAGGCAACAGTATATGATCATTTCAAACAGTAAAAAGTTTATCTTCGTGCATTTGCATAAATGCGCGGGCTCCAATATCACCCGGACACTGTCCAGCGTTCTTGAATGGAATGACATCGAATGCGGCGGGACGAAGCTGGGGGAGAGCATCCAGGAACACTATGGGGAGAAATACGGCATACAAAAACACAGCAGGGCCTATGAAATCAGGGAAGTCGTGGGCGACGAGATATGGAACGATTACTTTACTTTCGCCTTCGTCCGCAATCCCTACTCGCGCGCTGTCTCTCTGTATACCTTCGTTAAACAATTGATCGATATTAAGACCAAGGGGGTCAAGAAGTTCACGCGCCTGATTTCCCGGTCCAGGGAGGGGCAGTTCTGGTCATGGCCGCTGACCCGGGCTTGCCTGGAGTCGGGCACTTTCTCCGATTTTATCCGCCATGAGGATTTTGCATCGTCGGTCGGATCACAGCCTCAGTATCTCTCGGTGTCCAGCAAGGATGGCAGCGAGGTCATAGTCGACTATATTGGGAAGGTGGAGTGTATGAAACAGGATTTTGACGAGGTCCTGAAACGTATCGGCATCGATGGCATTTCGCTTGGGGTGGAGAGATCGTCGAATAAAAAGAGCGGGTTCCACGAGTATTATGCCGGCAAGGAAGACTACCGGATTATAACGGAAATGTTTGAGAAGGACTTTGAGTGCCTGGGGTATGGGCGGAAATTATAAATGGGACGTAGCCTTTTTTCAATTTGGTTTCTCATGGGGGAAAGAATTCCGTGTCAGCCAGCTTTTTCCTTACCTCGTCATAATTGGATATGCGCTTCTCCAGGCTCTTTGGGTTTTGTTTTTAATGGATCGTACGCAGAGGGGTGCTTCTGTCAACACCGATAAACTCCAAATAATTTTCCAATTGTCTCCATGGGAATGCCGCCGGTTTCATCGTATTCCAGCATGCGGTATTTCTGCCCGGATTCCCTGATGGCTTTCCGCAGAGCATGTTCGGCCCGGTTCTCGGGTGTGAAATAATCAGAAATTTCTCGATTCCGCCGGGGAGGTCAATGGAGAGGGGCGCTGGGCACCGCCGCGGTAAAATTTTTCTGGCTAATCTTCGAAATGATCAACAATATGGTGGCCTCCATCGTAATCTATCGGGAGTTTCATCGATTTCTGTAGTCAGGAAAGAGATTTGTCTTCCATGATACCTGTCTGCCCTGGCTTAATTCCGAAAAATTCCATGGTGTCATTCCGCCTTATCACTGTACAATACTGCGGGATTTGCCTGCTGGCTGTTATTATTAACCCGGCAACCATATATATCGTATTCAGGACTTCAGGCCTGTGCTGGAACAAGGCGCGGCGCGCAGGCAATGGTGATTCCATTGGCAAGCGCCGCAACGCCGTGCCAGTGCAGGCCTGAAGTCCCTGACAGATTGAAATCAAAGGACAGGCCATTGCGTGCCGGCCCGCTGACTGCGTTGGCGAAACTTGCTGTAGAATGACGGCAGCGGCATTTCGCCGCCTTGCAGCGAACCGGCACGCAATGGCTGAATACGATATATATTGTTGCCGGGTTAATAACCCGGCAATCGTCATTCCCGCGTAGGCGGGAATCCAGGAAAATCAAATAGCTGGACCCCGGCCTTCGCCGGGGTGACGAATTAATCAGACCTTCCTTAACAAACAGCGCCTGTATGCCGATACAGGATAGCTTGAATATGATTCATGGCCACAAAATGAAACGAAAAATACTTGTGATTTCGCCCACGCCCACCCACCCCGTGACTGCGGGCAACAGGGCCAGGGTCGAAGGTCTCCTGACGATGATGATGGAAATGGGGCACGATGTTTACTTTCTGCACATAGAAAGCGAGCCGGGCGATCCTGGGCAGATGAGGGCCGCCTGGGGAGAGCGGTTTTTTTCGGCAAAGTATACACGCCCCCGGAGAAGCCTCACCGGGCGGATAAATCGGCGCATAAGGATGTGCTTCGACAAGGAGGCGCGATATACCTTCTCCATCGATGAATGGTACGACGGAAGCGTGGATGCGGTGTTATCCGATCTGCAAGGCCGCTACAGCTTCGATACTGTTATAGTGGAGTATGTGTTCTTCTCGCGGGCCCTGGAGTGCTTCGATAATAGTGTGCTGAAGCTGATCGATACTCACGATGCCTTCGCAAACCGGCATCGCCATTACCTGGAGAAAGGGCAAAAGCCGAAATGGTTCTCCACCACGCCTGCGGAGGAGGGGCGCGGATTCGACCGGGCGGATGTTGTCATCGCCATCCAGGACGAGGAGCGTGAGATTTTCTCCCGGCAGACCCGCGCGCGGGTCATTACCGTCGGTCATATGGTGCCTGTGCGCGAATATGTGAAGAATGACAGCGATGAGAAAAGGATTTTGTTCGTCGCTTCCGACAATGCCATCAATGTGCAGGGAATCAAGGCATTTCTTGCGGACAGTTTTCCGGAGATACGGCGTCAGTATCCTCTTGCCCGGCTGGTGCTGGTGGGCTCGGTCTGCGATGCCGTCGGTGACCAGGAAGGAATTGTCAAGGCGGGCCGGGTCGATGATCTCCGGCCTTATTACGAGGAGGCGTCGCTGGTGATAAATCCCGTTTTTCTCAATACGGGGCTGAGTATAAAGAACCTTGAGGCCCTGGGTTACTCCAAGGCGCTGGTTACCGCGCCGGTGGGTGCGGAAGGGATCAAGGATGGTATTGGCCGGGCATTCCTGGTGGCGGATGGGGCTCAGGATTTTACTCAAACGGTTGTCAGGATTTTGTCGGATGCCAGCTATGCGGAACAACTCTCTAGGGCCGCGGGTCAATACGCCCTGGAATGGAACAAGTCGGTGGTCGGGCAGCTTGAAACCGTTTTGAATTAGTGGCCCGGCCACGGATGCTATCTGCCGGGTTGGTATATTCATTGCTATAGTTATTAACCCGGTTGTTGCACAAGCCCCTCTCCCGCTGGAGGGTGTCGTAAAAGCCATTCGTAGGTTGCACCCAAAGTGGGCATAAAGGTTGAGGCACGAAGCCCAACAGCAACAGCTTGAAAAGCCAAACATGTTGGGCTTCGTTCCTCAGCCCAACCTACAGAAAAACCGGCTTTTGCGACACCCTCCGCTGGGAGAGGGGCTTTTACGACACCCTCCTCCGGGAAGGAGGTAATTGGATGGGTGGCCGATCAATCCGGCTTTGGCCGGTGGTCGTGCGCTAAATGGCTAGATGACTTGAAAAGGAAATCCCTGTCGGCTTGATGAAAATACTGATTGTTTTCGGCACCCGCCCCGAGGCCATCAAAATGGCCCCCCTGGCCGCCCTCATGAGGCGGGATGAGCGCTTCGAGGTGGCTGTCTGCGTGACGGCCCAGCACCGGGAAATGCTGGACCAGGTATTGGGGCTGTTCGGGGTGGCGCCCGATTACGATCTGGATATTATGAAGAGCGGCCAGAATCTGACCGACATCACGACGACGGTACTGACGTCCATGACCTCCGTATTGCGGGACTGCCGGCCCGGCCGGGTGCTGGTTCAGGGTGATACGACCACCACCATGGCGGCCACGCTGGCGGCCTATTATCAGAAAATTCCCGTGGGTCACGTCGAGGCGGGGTTGAGAACCGGGAACATCTATTCGCCCTGGCCGGAAGAGGTCAACCGCAAGATCTCAACTTGCATCGCGGACCTGCACTTCGCGCCCACGGAAGAGGCGAAATCCAATCTATTGCGTGAAGGTGTTGACGGCGCCGCGATCCACGTGACGGGCAATACGGTGATCGACGCCTTGCTTGATGTCGTACAGCGCCTGGAAAAGGATCCCGCTCTGGGAGAGAACACGGCGGCCGCTTTCCCGTTTCTCGACAGGGAAAAGAAGCTGATTCTCGTCACGGGGCACCGGCGGGAGAGCTTCGGAGACGGCTTCGAGCATATCTGCAGGGCCTTGAAGGCCCTGGCGCAAAGACCGGACGTGCAGATTGTCTACCCGGTGCATATGAACCCGAACGTGCGCGAACCCGTGATGCGCCATCTGCGTCAATGCCCGCGCGTGCATCTGATCGAACCCCTGGATTATCTGCCCTTTGTCTATCTGATGAGCCGGTCGTATTTGATCCTGACGGATTCCGGTGGCGTTCAGGAAGAGGCCCCCTCCCTGGGCAAGCCCGTGCTCGTGATGCGCGACACCACCGAGCGGCCGGAGGCCGTGGCTGCCGGCACCGTGCGCTTGGTGGGCGCCTGCGAGGAAAAGATTCTGAGCGAGGCCACGCGTCTGCTGGACTGTGATGACAGCTACCGCGCCATGAGCTTTGCCCATAACCCCTATGGGGACGGGCGGGCCAATCAGCGCATTATAGGGTATATTCTGTCGGCCCATGCCGGCGATGATGCCGCCTGAACACAATTTCAAGAACTGGAACCCTGACGCAATGATCATCAAAAACTTCTATAAGGACGTTCTGAAGGACTATGAGGCGAACCTGGATGTCTTCTTCGACCGCGACACCAATGCGGTGTTCGAGCCGGGGCGGGAGGATGGCGCGCCAAAATTCCTGTTCACCGAGGTAACGGGCTACGCGCTGCTGGATTTTTTGCTGCTGCACGCCATTACGGGGGATGAAATCTACGTTGAAAAGGCGCATAAGTCAGCGCAATGGATCGCCCGCCAGGCGCAAGATGCGTCGGGTGGGGTACTGACCCGCCATTATTTCGACAAGGATCAGGATCCGTCACTGGGAGACAAGTCCTTCCATGGCAGACGCATCTATTCCTTCGATACGGCCATCTGCCTGCGGGGCATGGCCGCCATCTACAATCATACCAAAAACGAAGAATATCTGACCTCTGCGGTCAGAATGGGGGATTTTCTCGTCAATGAGATGATAGATGACGAGGGTGTTGTCGCGGCGATCTACGATGGGCGCCAGGGCAGGCCGGACGCCCCCAACCCGGAGGTCTGGTCCCGTTGCTTCGGCGCCTTTCACTCCAAGGTGGGAGAGGCCCTGGTCGATCTGGCTGAAACGACCGGAGACAAAAAATACGAGCAGGCGGCCGTGCGGCTGTGTGACAAATTGCTCGCATTCCAGTCTCCGGAAGGCAACTTCGAGACCTCCAAGGGCGGTACAGAACTCCATCCCCATTGCTATGCCACCGAAGGCCTGCTGCACGTGGGCAGGATGACCGCCAATGAGAGGTTCATCGAGGCCGCCACCCGCGCGACCCAGTGGGCTCTGGAGCGCTGTGAAGGGGGCGAGATTCCGCAGAGCTTCACCTTCGCAACGGGAGAACCGCTGTCGCGTTTCAGGACGGATGCCCTGGCGCAGGTGCTCGCGCTGGCGTCCGATCTTTTGCAAATGGGCAGAATCCCGGCCACATGCAGCGCAACACTGGACGCCCTGGCGCAGAAAATATTGAGCATGAAACTGAATGGCGACGGCTATTATCAGTATGGATTTTATGAGCGGGAGTTCCAGGGGAAATTCGAGTCCAACACGCGCAGTTACTGGACCAACATGTTCTGCCTGCGCGGGTTTTTCAAGTATTATCTCTCGCACATCATGCAGCACACCTATATTGCCCTGCTCGCCGGCGGCATCGGTTCCAGGGTGTGGCCCATCTCGTGCGAGAACCGTCCCAAGCCGGTGTCCAGCACCCTGCTCGGCGATCATTCCCACTTGCAGGAAACCATACGCCGCTATACCCACGATTACTTCATCCACCCGGAACGGATTTTTATTCTGTGCAGTGAGAACGCCAGGGAACAGACCATGCTGCAGGCAGGCCTGGAGGGCGTGCCAGCGGACAACTGCATCATCGAACATGAGCCCAAGGGGACGATTCCCGCGGTTTCGCTGGCCCTGGAGGGGATTGCCGCCGCCAGCGGTGAACACGGTGCGGAGCGCTTCATCATCGTGACCATGTCCGACAATGTGATTTCGCCCTATCACATCTTCCAGGGAGCCGTGGCCAATGCCTTGTTCACGGTGAGGGAAAACGACTGTCTCGTCAGCATCGGCAAGCCGGTCCCTGGAGACGGGGCGCTTGACGGGCGTTTCGGGCACATGCTCTACGACGGGAAGATCGAGAACTACAATGCGCGCAAGGTGAGCCGGTTCATTGAAAAGCCGCAACACGAGGAATTTGACGCCTTGAGGGGAAATGCGGGGAGGCTGGCCTGGGAGTGTGGGGGCGTCATATTCAGAGAGCGCTACTACAGGGAAACCGTTCCGGAAAATCCCCAGTCCGGCAACCTGGCGGAGAACCTGTTGTCACGGGCGGTCCCCTGGGCAGAAAGTGGGGAGAACGGGGTGAGGCTGGCCACCGCCCTGCTGGACCCCGCAGTCCGCTTCGAGGATTTCGGCGTGCCAGGCCTCAATCTCATGCGCTTCTATGCGGGCCACGAAAAATATGACCGGGGCAATGGCAATATCTGCCTGGGCGACCCGGATCGGATCAGGTTGCTGTCATGCGCCAATACGCTGGTCATTTCCGACGAGATTCCCATCGAGGTCTACGGGCTCGAGGGCTTCGTCATTATCGACAATTCCGTCACCAATACGGCGGTGATCATGCCGGTCGAAGAAGTCAGGCACCTGCCGGGGCTGTACCGTCTCTTTTCGGGTTCCGAGCGTTACGAGCCCTTTATCGCGGGCGGACCCTCCGCAAGGGAGGCCCTGCCCACGACCTTCGTGGAGAAGAGCCCCAACGCCCAGGCCGAGTCGGATTATGGCCTGGTCTTCGCCTATCATTTCGATGAGCGCCTCGTGATCACGCGCACCAGGAAAGGCCTGAAGATCATCAACAAGGACTATCCAGCGTTGGAAGCGGAGGATTTCCGGATTCTGACGGAGAAGCAGGACGAAGATCCCAGGCTGGCCGAGCACCTGGTGCATGTCGGAGCGCTCGCCAACGCCCTCGTCGGCGGCGCGCTGGCGCTCCCGGAGCGCGCGCGCCAGGTCCTGAATATGGTCTGTCTCTACCATGATTTCGGCGGTTACCTCAATGACGAGGCAGAGGCCAGGGAGCAGCGCCTGATAGACGCCCTTGAGCGCAATGCGAAACTCGACCGCAGATTGCTAGACTCCAGGATCATCCTGGAGGTGCTCAGATCAGGCCGGGAGGAGGTCCTGGGGGATGGCGACGATCTCATCAGTCTCTTGAATGACAATGTCAATTCGGCCGTCGAATTCTTGCGCAAAAGAAAGGTGGGGGACAATGATCTCAGGGATCTGGTCATCACCATGCTGCAGATCCAGGACAGTCCGCACATGTATGCCGCCTACAGAAGGCGGTTCCCCGATATCGGTTTGCCTTATACGGAAGCCGAGGTCGATGATGTTTTTGCGTGCTTCAAGATCGCCGAGAATATTTCGAATGGGCGCTGGCTGTGGAAGAGAAGGAAATATTATACGGGAAGGGAGAAGCGTCATGGGTTTCTGCTTCACGAAAAGGGCTGGATCGAGGATTTTCCCTTTATTTTGTCTTTCACGGCCAGGTGGTTGCAGGAGGCCGGCATAGCCCCGCTGAGATATATCGTCCGTTTGAACGAGGTCCTGGCGGACGGGGAATCCGCCTTTCACGCCATCGTCAGCCGGCTTCAGGGCCGTGAGCCCCTGCTGCTCTGTGACCGGATCTACATCCACATACTGCAGAATCCGGAAGCCCCTGAGTCCCTGCGGGAGTCTTTGCGGGGCCTGTCCGCCTCTGGCGTCGGGGAGGCTGCCGCAACGGACAGCCAGCGCTTCCAGTTGGGGCAATTCCTGGAGTTGCCCCAGAACCTTGAGTCGATTGAGGCCGCTTGTGGCGTGTTTTCGCCCGGGGTGGTGGATATGGTCCGCGAGGTGGTGACGGACATCTATCATGAGAACTGGAAGCTCATCAAGTCCCATGTCGATCCCGGTGTCATAACCCGGCTGTTGAGCTGAGCCATGAGAAATCTTTTCAATGGTATATACGAGGGGCTGCCGGTGCTTGTAACCGGACATACCGGCTTCAAGGGATCATGGCTTACGGCCTGGTTGCTGGAGCTGGGGGCCGAGGTTACGGGGTACAGCCTGGAAGAGCCGCCAACGGACCCCAGCAATTTTGAGCTTTCCGGCCTGGGGCGCCATATCAACGATATCCGAGGCGATGTCCGGGATTACCAGCGCCTCAGGGAAACAATCATCAGGCATGAACCCCAACTGATTTTCCATCTGGCGGCCCAGCCCATTGTCCTGCACGCAGTTGATCATCCCATGCCCACCATGGATATCAATGCCAATGGCACGGTCAATCTCCTGGAGGCGGTCCGAACCACGGACTCCGTGCGCGCATTGCTGTGTATCACCACGGACAAGGTCTACAGGAACCAGGGCTGGGTGTGGGGTTACCGTGAAACCGATGAGCTGGGCGGCCATGAACCTTACGGCGTCAGCAAGGCCATGGCGGAGCTGGCGATAGAGGCGTACCGGGACACTTTCTTTCCACCCGCCAGCTTCCAGGAGCATGGCGTGGCAATCGCCTCCGCGCGCGCGGGCAATGTGATTGGCGGCGGTGACTTCGCGGATTACAGGCTGGTGCCTGATTGTGTAAAGGCGCTGGCGCATGGGGAGCCTGTCGAGGTGAGAAACCCGCACAGCGTCAGGCCATGGCAGCATGTGCTGGAGCCCCTGAGCGGCTATTTGATGCTGGGGGAAAAACTCCTGCGCGAAGGCGCTGACTTCTCCGAGGCCTGGAATTTCGGCCCGCTGGAACACAAAGGCATCACCAGCCAGGAAGTGGTGGAAAAGTTGATTGAATTCTGGGGGGAGGGCGCATGGGTGCATAACGACCCGGGTTACGCCAAGGTCGAGACCGGCCTGTTGCGCCTGAGCTGGGAGAAGGCGGCGAGCCGCATGGACTGGCGTCCCGTATATACCTGGGAAGACTCCCTTGCGGAGATCGTCGCCTGGCACAAGGCCCTGATGGACAATCAGGCGATGCTGCAGGTTGGCGTCGGCCATATTGGCGCATATGTCAACCATGCCAGGAAGCTGAAACTGCCCTGGCTATGAGGAGAATCTTCACAAGACTGGAGAACAGCATTCTGAGCCGCAATTACTGGCTGCTGAAACGGATCAAATATGGGCGCTACAGAAAACAGCACGCCCATGACAAGTTCCCGTTGATTATTTACCAGATGGGAAAGGTCGGGTCCTCCACGATTGTCAATTCCCTGAAGAATCTTTCGCTGAATTACACGGTCTATCAGGTCCATGTGCTGACGGACGAATGGATCAGCAGGGTACATGGGCAATATAAACGGGCCTCCAGGATACATGGCAGGCCCATGCTCGATACGCACCTGCTGGCCAGTATGTACCTGAGGGAGAAACTGGATGGCGGGCACGGAGAGCGGAAATGGAAAGTGATCTCCCTTGTCAGGGATCCTGTGGCCAGGAATATTTCCTGTTTCTTCCAGGCGTTTCCGGTCTACTTTCCCGGTTGCCCGGCCGATATGTTGAGTGACGGGGAGCGGGTCGGCGAGCTGGTCGATCTGTTCATGGAGAAGTTCGAGGAGCACGAGACCCCGCTGGAATGGTTCGATACGCATATGAAGCCGGTTTTCGGGATCGATGTTTTCGCAGAACCGTTTCCCTGGGAGAAGGGCTACAAGATATATGAAGGTGACGAAGCAGATTTGCTGGTCATGCGCCTCGAGGATCTGGACGCCTGCGCGGCGCGGGCGTTCAGGGAATTTATCGGCGTGGATGGGTTCAGGATGACCCCTGACAATGTCTCGGGGGGCAAGCAGTACGCTGAAATGTATCGCCTCTTCAGGCGGCAAGCGGTGATCCCCCGGGCCATGCTGGAGAAAATGTACGGGTCCAGATATATGACACATTTTTACAGCCGTGAGGAGATAGGGCGGTTTGTTGATAAGTGGACCTCAAGCGCCATGGCGGAAACGAAACCCGGCGGGGGCGGGCATGGATAGAGCGTTTGTACAACGGGGCGCCCGGTATGTGCAGCGCATTTCCAGAAAGTTGTGGGGTCGCTCCAGGCTGGACACGCGCGGTTTTCATGAAAAGCCCCTGGGAAATGGAGTAAGCAGGGAGGCCGCCCTGGCCGCCGGGTCTATTAGGGGGCGTGGGTACGGGCCCGCGGTCTTCATACATGGCGTCTTGCCGCGGTCTGGGACCGTTTATGTGGGCGAGATCCTGAGACTGCATCCGGCGCTGCATGCCTATCCCAACGATCTGTGGGAGATTCCGTTCCTTGAGCTGAGCGGTGATATTATGGATGTGCAGAAGCACTTCTTTAAGGCCTATCCCCAGAATCGGGAGAGAATGGGCGAGCAAGACTTTCTGCCGCTGTTCGGTGCATCCCTCATGGCCTATCTGCATTCCTTTTGTCCGGATGGAAAAAGGCTTCTGCTGAAGATTCCCGATGTTCAGTATCTTGAATTCTTTCCAGTTGTTTTTCCAGAGGAGAAGCTGCTGCTGCTGATGAGGGACGGGAGGGATGTGGTCAGTTCGACCGTGCGGACATGGCCGGATGTTGACTTCGCCTGGGTGTGCAGGAAATGGGCCCTGAGCGCCCGGGCCATGCTTGATTTCTCGGAAAAAGGCGCCGGAGAGCCCTGGATGGTCAAATATGAAGATGTGATCAGGGATCCCGCGGGCTTTGCCCGCCAGGCATGCCGTCATTTTTCCCTGGATCAGGAGGCATTTCCCTTCGGGGAAATCAATAAACTTTCCGTCAGAGGATCGTCTTCCATCAAGAGCAGCGGAAAAGTGACCTGGGATGCATCCGCAAAGCCCGAGGGCTTTAACCCTGTCGGCAGGTGGCAGGCATGGAACAGCAAGGAGAAGGCCTTGTTCAAATCCATCGCGGGCGAGGCGCTGATCGATGCCGGTTACAGTAAGGATATGGACTGGTGACGGCCTTGTTGAGGAAGAAAATAAAGCAGGGGGCAAAACACGCCTTATGGAATCTGGCGCCCGGCTTATCTTATTGGAAAGAAAAGACGCCTGTTCAGGAATTCTCGATCGGGATCTGCCGCAGTGAAAATCTGCTGGGCCTCGATAAAGCCATGCATATAGAGCGGCCCGTATTGACCCGGCGGGATGTGACGGATGTGCCGGCCGCCTTCGTGGCGGACCCGTTCCTGTGCCGTCATGAAAAAGGATGGTACATGTTTTTCGAGGTGCTGAACCAGATTACATCGCTGGGGGAGATAGGGGTGGCCTGGAGCGCCGATGGAATGTCATGGGATTATCAGAAGATTGTGCTGAAGTCGCGACATCATCTCTCTTACCCCTATGTGTTCAGGCATGAAGGAACATACTACATGGTTCCCGAGTGCAGCCGGAGTCAGGAAGTGACAATTTACCGGAGCAGCGATTTCCCTTTCCGCTGGGAGCCGGAGTCGACGATTCTCCACGGAAAGGCTTTTCTCGACACCTCCCTGTTTTATCATGGGAACTCCTGGTGGCTTTTCACGGCAACGAAAGACGAAAACCAGAAATACGCGCTGCACCTGTTTTTTTCAAATGAGCTTCATGGCGGCTGGCAGGAGCATCCGGCCAGCCCCGTGGCGAGAGGGCTCCATGTGGCAAGGCCCGCAGGTCGCGTCGTGCCGGACAGCGGCAGGCTGTACCGGTTTGCGCAGGATGGATATCCGGTTTATGGCAGCAAGGTCCATCTCCTGGAGATAAGCTGCCTCACCAGGGTACAGTATGAAGAGAAACGCGTGTCGGACCACCCGTTTCTCACACAAGGGGAGTATGCATGGAACAGTGGCGGCATGCACCATATCGACCCGCACAGGCTGGGCGATAAAGGGTGGCTGGCCTGTGTCGATGGCTTCAGGCATGAGAGGCGCCCGGCGTGACTGCTTCATATCTTCATCGAATTCAACCGGGCTGACAGATCTTCATCAGGGAGTCATCGTGCATCACGCAGAAGTCGAAGACATTTCGGATAGACCGCATGCAAACCGCCTGACAATCGTCTCGCGGAGAATGGGGCATCACTCAACGCACTCGGGTTATGACCGCCTTGCGGATTATCTGGGAGGCGAAGTCATCGGTGCGCCTGAAGACTGGCGGCTGGGAGAAAGAGTACTGGCCAAGGTGGGCAAGTTGCTGATCGAGCGGTCTGGAAATCAGTGGTACCACCGGGCGGAGTTCGTTACGGAGTTGAAAGCGATGCGGCAGTGGCTGACTCGGGGGAATCATATCTTCCATTTCCTCTATGGTGAAAACTCCTATCGCTACCTGGGAGCCCTGAAGAAGCTCTCGAAAGAAAACCATATCGTATGTTCCTATCATACGCCCAAGGAAAAATTCTCCGCATATGTCAGGGAAAAGGATTTTCTGACGCATGTCGACGCGCTGATCGTCGTGTCAACGGTGCAGCAGGAATTCTTTTCCAGCCTGGTGGGAGAGGACCGCGTTTTCTATGTGCCCCATGGCGTGGATATTGATTATTTCAGGCCGGGGAATACGGTGGATTACGGTGAGAGGCCGTTGGAGTGCCTTTTCGTCGGGTCGCACTTGCGTGATATGGAGACCTTGCGCCAGGTATTTGATATGCTGCAGAAGCGTGGCGGAGATGCCCATCTGACGGTTATTTCCAGCCAGGAAAACAATGCGCGCTTCAAGCACCTGGACAATGTCACCGTAATGAGTGGCGTCAGTGAGGAAGAACTGCTTGGGTGTTACCAGGACGCCGACCTGTTCCTCATGCCATTGCTCGACTGCACGGCCAATAACGCCTTGCTGGAGGCAATGGCCTGCGGCCTGCCCATCGTGACGACGGACCTGCAGGGCGTCAGGGACTATGTGAACGGGGCCTGCGCCCGCCTTGCGCCCAAGGGAGATGCGCACGCACTGCTGGAAATTCTGCAGGACCTTATGGAAGATGGGGAGAGCAGGCGTGTAATGGCTGACGCCAGCAGACGGCAGGCCCTCAATTTCAGTTGGGAAAAGGTGGCCCGTGAGATCAGAATGATTCACTCACGGTTGACGGAGGGGCAATGAAAGCGGAAGGGGCGCTCAATATCGTATTGTATGTTCCCAGCTATCTTCCCGGCACGCTCGGAGGCAGGGAACTCGTCGTGCATTACCTTGCCAAATCATACATGGAGGCGGGGCATAATGTGCGCGTGGTCGGTCCGGCGGGATGGTGGCGCCACAGAAAGGCAAAATTTGTTTACCCGGTGCACCGGTGGTTTTCTATCAAGGGCATACCAAAGGAAAAAATGTCATACTTTCACCTCCGCGCCGATCTGGCCAGGCGTGGTTGCGACATTCTGCATGTCCATTCAACCTATCCACCGGGTTTTGTGGCGGCCAACCTGAAACAGGCAAGAAAAATTCCTGTCGTGCTGACGCCCCATGGCGCTGATATCCACAGGGTGCCGGAGGTCGGTTATGGCCTGAGGCTGGATCCCGTTATCGACAGGAAAATCAGGCGCGCGGTGCGGAGTGCTGACATGCTGACCGCCATCAGCGCAAGCGTGGAGGCCTCGCTGCTGAGCGCTGGCGCCGAGCCGGAGAAAATAATAAACATTCCCAATGGCGTCGATATTGAGCGCTTCAGCGCTTCCCGGGTTGATAAAAAGGCGGTCTGCGGCAGGCTGGATCTGCCGCCAGACGCCAAGCTGATAATTACCATCGGGCGCTACGAACCCAGAAAAGGGCAGGACGTGCTGATAAGGGCCATGCCCGGCATTCTGAAAGAAGAACCCGCGGCGAGACTGGTGATTATCGGCCAGAAAACAGAGGCCCTCAGGCCGGTGATAGAGGAACTGGGCCTGCATGAGCAGGTCAGACTGGCGGGAACGCTCAAGCCGCCCAATATCATGCTTGCTGATGGCGTGACAAATGAGCCCGACTGGCTGGTGGAATATTGCCGCCACGGCAGCGTATATGTCTCGGCCAGCATCGATGAAGGCGCCGAGGGCCTGTCCCTGGCCCTGCTGGAAGGGATGGCGGCAGGCCTGCCGGTCGTGGCCACGAACATATCCGGTAACCGGGATGTGGTCAAGGATGGTGGTAATGGCCATGTCGTCGAGCCAGGACGGCCCGAGAGTCTGGCGAACGCCATTTTGTCTGTGATTACCGGTAATGAGGAAAGAGCGCGCATGGGACGTTTTTCAGAAAAGATTATTGCAGACTATGGCTGGCCGGCGGTTGCCGCGAGATATCTGGAGCAGTATCGTTCCTTGCTGGAGCGCAGCGAATGGAAGGGGTGAAACGCCATGCTTGATCAAAAACCCGAGCTTTCCATGGATGACATGTTCGAGGGGAAATACCGCGACACCCAAATTGGAGCGTTGCTTGAGAAATACAGGCTGCCCATAAGGACAGACCTGCTTGGAGGCTATGCCAGCTATACGCCTGCGCAACTGAAGAAACATTACGAACTCGAGGTCAGCCTGGCGGACAGGATCAGGTGTTCCTCAAAGGAGGAGAGGGGGAGCCTCTACACAGAGGTGTATGATAGGTTGTTCCAGGAGATCCCCTACCACCCTCAACTGCAAAGAAAAACAAATCCAGAGGAAAGGCTAGCCGCGGTCAGGAGAACCGCGGCCCAATTGAGACGATACCTGGATAAAGACGACATATTTCTCGAAATAGGGCCGGGGGACTGTCTGCTTTCGTTTGAAATGGCCAAGTATGCCAAAAAAGTCTACGCTGTCGATGTTTCAGAGGAAATCACCAAAAACAGAAATATACCTGATAATTTCGAATTGATATTATCGGATGGAAGCAGTATCGATGTGCCTGAAAACAGCGTCAAGCTTGCCTACAGCAATCAATTGCTGGAACACCTGCATCCCGATGACGCGAAATACCAGCTTCATCAAATTTACAGGGCACTGTCTCCCGGCGGAGTGTATTATTTTGTTACGCCGCATAAATTCAATGGGCCTACGGACGTATCGCGCTTTTTTGACGAAGAGGCTCGGGGGCTGCATATCAAGGAATATAGTTTGTCCGGGGTTTATGACTTGCTAGGGGCCGCAGGGTTTGAAAAAGTGACGCTGCCAAGAAGGGTTTTTGGCGCCAGTATGGAAATTCCCTTGTTTTTGTCTTTGGTGCTTGAAAAAAGAATAAAAAACATGTCACAAGAGAAGCGTAGGCAGAAATATCACAGTTTCAAGAGGCTGCTGGATATCAGAGTAGTTGCAACGAAACTTGGGGGTGCGCCAGTCTAGGCCGGGATATATCTATGGTAAAATATATTTTTATATGCTGCCCAGGCCACTCAGGTTCTACACTATTGGACTTGTTAATAGGTTCTCATTCCAGAGTGAGGTCGTTGGGTGAAATATCCCATTTGTCAAAAAATATCGCATTAAACACCCCATGCAGCTGCGGCGTAGCTGTGAAGGAGTGCTCATTCTGGAAAAAGATTATACAGTTCCTAAGCGAGAGTACAAGGATTGATATTCTGAAGGACCCCTATGCTTTTAATTTAGGGCAACCCAAATCATTTGATGTAATAGATCATGTATATCAGACTAGAATGTTTCTTTTACGCAATAAATTAATGCGTGGTCTGGTATACCATGAATTGCGCTATGGTCCAGATATTCTGAAATTTCTAAAGAAATCCTTCCATAAGAGTATAACAAATAATCTCATTTTATATGACACAATATTAAGCTCACTAAGCGAGGATATTGTTGTAGACTCAACAAAAGATTATTTGAAAGCTGTAGGTGTATACAGAAAAAGACCAGACAATACCCGGATAATCCTGCTCAGTCGCGATGGGAGGGGAGTTCTGTACTCACGTATAAAACGAGGTGTAAAGAGGAGGGTGGGTGTGGCTAGTTGGAAAAATTATTATTCAAGAGGGATGCCCGTATTATATAGGCATATCTCAGATGAACACATTCTGCGTATTCAATATGAAAGATTGGCAAGTGAACCAGAGACCGTACTGAAGGTACTGACCCAGTTTCTAGAAATAGAATATGAGGGGTCGATGCTGGATTTTAGTAATTATACCCACCACGTAACAAATGGGAATAACATGAGGTTTATAAAGTCTGCTTCTATACAGGTGGATGAAAGTTGGAAGAGTAATCTGCTAGAAGAGGATATACAGTATTTTAATTATCATGCTGGCGCGATGAATCGTAGACTTGGCTATTATTGAGGTTGAATATAGCACTCAGCATGTTATCACGGATCCTCCCGTATGAGGCACTATAAGGAGCGTAATGGCTTAAATAATCATATGCTGCCACTACTGTTTCGTTACACTGGCGTCCGGTTAAATTTTCCACAGATCATGTAACATGATGTATTGTAAAGAGGAAAGCGTCTTCATAAGATTCTTTTATACTCCAAGCCCTTTTACGGTTTTGGCGTACAGTTTCCGGCATCTTTCATATGCCGGAGTACGCCATGGCCGAGAAGACCGTCTTTGCTCAACTGTTCCAGATTGTCTCCCGTTACAAATTCAACAAATGCGTCGATCGGTATCAGGGAAATCGCGGGGTGCGCAACTTCTCCTGCTGGGATCAGTATCTCGCGATGGCCTTTGCTCAGCTCACAGGCCGAGATGGCCTGCGGGATATCGAAGCTTGTCTGCATTCTCATCGGGACAAGCTCTACCGGATAGGATTCCGGGGCAAAGTCTCGCGTTCGACGCTGGCCGATGCCAACGGCAAACGGAGCTTCCTGATCTATCAGGATTTCGGTATGCATCTGATCGAGCGTGCCCGGCGCCTCTACCGGGACGATGCCTTCGCGCTGGAACTGGATCAAGCCGTTTTTGCACTCGATTCCACCACCATCGATCTTTGCCTGTCGGTCTTTCCGTGGGCTCACTTTCGCAAGACCAAGGCGGCGGTCAAGGCGCATACTTTGCTCGATCTGCGGGGTCCCATCCCCAGTTTTGTGGCCCTGACACCCGCCAAAGTCCACGATGTCATCGCGCTGGACTGGATCCCGCTGGAGCCCGGCTCCATCCTCACCATGGATCGCGCCTACAACGACTTCGAACGACTCTACAGAATCCATCAGATTCCCGCCTTCTTCGTGGTGCGGGCCAAAAAGAACCTGGTTTGCAGGAGAGTGCAGACCTACCGTCCCTCCGACAAGGAAGCGGGCGTACGCAGCGATCAGCTGATCCGGTTGACGGGAGTAAAGACCGCCAACGCCTATCCCGAACGACTGCGCAGAATCACCTTCGCAGATCTGAGCCGGGGCAAACGTTTTGTCTTCCTCACCAACAACCTCGTGCTGCCAGCAGCCACTATCGCCGAAATCTATCGTCAGCGCTGGCAGATCGAATTGTTTTTCAAGTGGGTGAAGCATCATCTGAAGATCAAATCTTTCTGCGGCAACTCGGCCAATGCGGTGAAGACGCAAATCTGGATTGCCATCAGTACTTACCTGTTGATCGCTATTGCCAAGAAGGAGTTGGGTATCCCCGAGGCTGTGAGTCTGCACACTTTTCTACACATTTTGGAAGTCAATCTTTTTGAACAAAGGATTATAAAACAAATAGTTATGGATGCACTACAGCAAAAACCAGAGCCCCATGTTTCTAACCAATTGAATCTATTCGGTTTTTAACCGGGCGCTGGTGGTTTCGTTAATTAATTTGTAGTGCGCGGTAACTCTTTGAGTTGATGGGTTATTAGTTTGCACGAGTACGATGAAGTCATGAAGCTCAGTTGTCGTAGGCATCCCTTTTCCCTATGGAATCGCGGTGCCCCTTGAGGGTGGAGGGCCATCCACGATCGGATGAAGGGATAATAAGCAATACGTTGCCTGTTCTTGAACTCCATATCCCTTCCCTCTCTCTGGGGGTGCAGGGGGAGTGGGAGTTAACGGGACAGCAGTGAAATGCTGTCATTTTTAACAGTCTCAGGCTATTGGTGGAATTTCTGCAGTTGTCAAGATAACAAAAAAACCAAAAATAACGAGACGGATCGAATGTGCAAACACGATAGGCGAACAAAACGCGCTGTTCAGCATTTACTATAGAGGTAGAGATCAAACTACGCTCGAATTAAAAAACGGTCAAAGCGCCCATGAAGCCTTGACCATGGATATAGTGCTGGGCTTGATCCCGCCTGAGAAGTTTCTCAGGGTGCATCGAAGAAATGTGGTTCGTACTTTTTGATTTTGAGGTAAACATGATTGTTTCAAGAAAGCACAGGCTAATTTATGTTGGTATAAACAAGACAGCCACAACTAGCATAGAGTCTGTTTTACGTCCATATCGCAGCCGATATTTTCAGAAATATCTGAGAATTAAGCACCAGATGCGCCATGGAAGAAGACCTGCGTTTAAGCACGTGCCGGCAGCCATGGCCCGTGACTTGGTGGGCTCAACTATTTGGGAGAAATATTTTACCTTTACCTTTGTAAGAAACCCGTGGGACAGGGTTTTATCGGAATTTTCCCGGCATCGCTATAACCGTGAGAGTGATATTCCGATGAAGCAGGCATTTACAGAGTGGGTTGCGGCCGGAGGGAACTGGCTGGCTCGGCATAATACAATGAGCGATTTTGTCTCAAACGAGAATGGGGATGTTATCGTTGACTTTATTGGGAAAATAGAATCCTTGGAGAGTGACCTGGCTATCGTACTTGATAAAGTAGGGGTGCCACATATTGAAATGAAGCACCTGAACAGGTCTGATAACAAGCCTCACTATCGGGAAATTTATACTCGGGAGACTCGTGAAATCGTGACACAATGGGTCCAGAAAGACGCCGATATGTTTGGGTATAGTTTTTGATTTTCTGAATTTGGAGCGTTATAGATATTGTCGTTCCTCCGTTTTTCATATATGCCGAGGAATTATGCAAGGGTTCGATATGGCAGGTGAATAAGTTACTTTATACATTCTTTGTTATCCTCTTTTTCTTGGGATATATTTTTGGAATCGTAGGTTTGCCTCGTAGCGCTGCAACGCCAATTATAGCGATGTTGGCATTGCTTATGCTGGGTGGTGTGGCTTTTATGGCTGCTGCAAAGAAGAGTATAGTGCTTGCACCCAAATATATCGTATTGTTTCTACTGGTGGCTTTCTTCCTCTTTTCTGGTGTGCTAATCAATAATGTTTCCCCAGGCGTAGTGCTTTGGGGGGGGCTAGATTATGGAAAGTATCTTGCTTTGTTTTTACTCCCGGCAGTGTATTCTTTTACGGAGGATGATATTGAAAAGCAATTAAGATTTGTTTTTTTATTGGCCCTGCTGCAAGTGCCCATTGCTTTTTTTCAGCGGCTAGTTCAGTTTAAGGGGGTTCTTTCGGGTGACGTGGTTTCGGGGACGTTAATTATCTCTTCTGCCTTATCAATTTTCCTTATTAGTGTGATCTCAGTTTTCTTGGCGTTTTATTTGCGGAATAGAGTAGCAAGAAGAACCTTCTTTATTTATGTCGTTTTGTTGTTCTTGCCTACGACAATTAATGAAACAAAAGGAACCTTGATTCTCTTGCCAATCGCATTAATTATTCCTGTAATGTTTTTAGAGGGGGTGTCCTCTAAGTTCAGAAGGATGGTGCCAGTGATGATATCTGGTGTTATCCTTATTATGCTATTTGTACCGATGTACGACACTTTCATGAAAGACCGTTTTGGAGAAAGTGTATTTGATATCGTAACTGATAAGGACAGGATTGCCCATTACTTATACAGCGGTGAGGTTGCTTCAGAAGATTACCAATTTGATAATAATGCCGATCTGACAGGCCAGTCCTTTAATGAGCTTGAGAGGGATGCCCCTAGACTGGATAGTATGTTAATTCCTTTGATTTTTCTTTCTGATGAACCGATAAAGCTTATGGCAGGGCTAGGTATAGGGAATCTGAATGAATCTCGGCTTCAGGTTCTGACCGGGGATTATTTTGTGCTTACCGAACTATATAGCGCTAAGATTACAACTGTCAGTCAGATCTTGTGGGAGACAGGTTTGGGGGGGCTGGTATTTGCTCTTGTTTTTTTATATATGGTACTCTCTGATGCGCGGTATCTGAGGTTCGGAGAGGGAGTTACTGTAGACTTGGCCCTAGGCTGGTGTGCGGTGGTTATTATTATTTTAGTAGTGTTGCCATATAAAAATCTTACTGGGATGAACGTAATTGGATATTTGTTTAGCTTCTATTCAGGCTATTTGGCTGCATCTTGTTATAGAGAAAAATTAAAAAGATTATCGTGATAATCATAACGTTTGATATTGAAGATTGGTTCCATATGCTGGGGGTTTCTCAGACGGAAACTGAGCGAGAGTGGTCTCGATATAAGACACGCATTCATGATGGTACAGCCAGATTATTAGATCTGCTTAGTATGAAGAAAAAGAAAGCAACTTTTTTCTGTTTGGGGTGGATTGCAAAGAAGTATCCTGAGGTTATCAGAAGTATAGATGATGTAGGGCATGAGATTGGTACACACTCCATGATGCATCAGTTGGTTCATAGGCAGGACATAAATGCGTTTAGGAGGGACCTGTCGGAATCAATAATGATTCTAGAGGATATAGTGGGTAAACCCGTGCGTGCCTATCGTGCACCAGGTTTCTCTGTTTCTAAATATACGCCATGGGTTTTTGATGTTCTGAATGAGATGCGGATCGAAATAGATTGTTCTGTTTTACCTATGTCAAATGGCTATGGTGGGTTTCCTGCGTTGGATGTATCAGGTCCATTTGTTCTTGTACGTGAAAATTATAGTCTAAAGATGCTTCCAATTTCCTATATTAAGATTGGCCCGATGAGGATGGTAGTGTCAGGCGGTGGGTATTTTCGATTGATGCCGTGGCAGATAATTTCCTACTGTGTCAAAAAAAAGGAGTACACTATGACATATTTTCATCCTAGGGATTTCGACCCATACCAACCAAGAATTCCTGGGTTGACTATGGCGAGACGATTTAAATCTTATGTGGGGATTAAAACTTCTTTTAAGAAATTAAGTAGATTGCTTGATCATGTTGAGTGTTGTGATATCAGCACGGCGATCAAGAAAACCAAATGGCGCAATGTGCCACACATTAATCTATAGGCTTTTATGCGCGCGCGTTATGGTTGTGATGTTATAAATTGCAAGTATTGGCAAAACATTATTCCGCATGAAAACATGACTAATTAATAATTTGGCGCTAATTAAAATGCCTATGCTTAAAAAAATTGCCTATACAATTAGCTATAAATCTAGACTTTCCAAATTAGATCAATTTTATGCATATTATAAAAGTGGGCGAGTGCTTGATGTGGGGGTTACAAGTGGTAATAATGCCAAGGGTTCGAATATTTTTCTAAAGTCTTTTAGATATAGTAGTGGTCAGTATACTGGTCTTGGAGTAGAAAACCTCGATGAGGTATCGCAAAATTATCCTGATAAGAAATTTGTTCAATATGACGGACGTATTTTTCCTTTTGATGATAATGAATTTGACTGGGTATTTAGTAATGCTGTTATTGAGCATGTAGGTAAATCAAGCTCACAACTGTTGTTTCTGAACGAGATGTTGCGAGTAGGTAGGAATGTGTTTTTTACAACTCCCAATAAGTATTTTCCTGTGGAATCGCACACGCGTGTTCTATTCCTTCATTGGTTTGATGGGCCCTTCTATCGTTGGTGCTCAAGGAATAGACCACTCTTAAATGAAGAAAGCTTGTCCCTTCTTTCATATGGGGATATAGAAAAACTATTAGAGCATTCAAATGCTGAACAATACAATATACGCTGCAACCGTTTTTTAGGGATGACGATGACCTACACTGTGGTTTGTAGCGATGGTAAGTTGTCTACCCCTGCCCCATAGTTCATGTTCTTCCTCAAAATAAGTGGTTAGGTTAACGTAATCCCCCATGAGAAATAAAGATCTATACGCACAGATTCTGGGCATCAAGAGTTCTTGGCAAGCATCCAATGTAGAGCTGGCATTTTCAAAGGTCCAGGGCAGATGCAGAGTGCAAGATATTGGTTTCGCAGTGGAACCAAAAGATACTAGTGTACCCAAATGGGTAAGTAGATATTCTTTGAGCCGCTGTGTAGGCAAGAGCTTGCGCTATTCGCCGTCATGAACCTACGGATTCAGGTGATCCGTGATAGATATTCATTATCTCTATAGCTGTTCAAGTGGGAGCTGCACGTAGAATCGCTCACTTGGTATATGCCCTGTCTAGATATGGTGGTGTCACACTAGGTCTAGGTTGCCGAGTAGCCCCCTCTGTCAGGATAGTTGTCGCCTCACTTGATCATTATAATCTAAGTTGAGGTGGGCGATAGAGAGTGAGAGATGAATCGATATTCAGCAGAACGAAAGGCGTCAGTGATGCAGAAGATGATGCCGCCACATAATATCCTGATCCCGCAGCTGGCCGAAGAGACGGGCATATCGGATGTCACCCTGTACAATTGGCGTAAACAAGCCAGGATTAAGGGGGT
>Ga0256839_1001138_pt1 | contig 33047 bp, 32 predicted proteins | sample 354166metaG_FD_185968 | JGI IMG/M metagenome (GOLD analysis project Ga0256839, IMG submission 185968) | Hydrothermal vent microbial communities from Mid Atlantic Ridge, Atlantic Ocean - 354-166 | ecosystem: Environmental > Aquatic > Marine > Hydrothermal vents | place: Atlantic Ocean: Mid... | reverse complement strand
CCGGGGAGGGCCTCGGCCATGGCCATTGTACCACAGCCGAGGGCCCGATGTCATCGGACGCTTCAGGGGGACCCTCGGCCCTCTCCTTGGTGGGGGCAGCGTCCCGTGTGGTACAATGGGCACACTCCGTGGCCATCCTGTACCTGTGTCAGGCATTGGAGCGCGGCACCATGCCCCATGGATGCTTCGGCTCCGCATCTGTCTGTGCCATGCAGTCTCCTCCACCCCTCTTCCGAGCTCCACACCCCTCTCGGATATCCTTCGACCGGACATGGAAGGCAGGAGGTGCACGATGTCCCACCAATGGTCTCTTGGCCTGGTGAGTGCCCTGCTGGCTCTCCTGGCCGCCACGGGGATCGGCCTCCAGGGTGGCATGGAGCTGCCCTGGTGGTCGGTGGACGGCGGCGGAGGCGCCGCGGCCTACGGCTCCGCCATGGCCCTCACCGGCACTGTCGGCCAGCCAGACGCCGGTGGCCCGCTGGAAGGCGGGCCCTATCGGCTGTTCGGCGGCCTGTGGAGCGGCTTCCCCCAGCCCGCTGCCCGTTTCGACCTCTACCTGCCCACGGTGTTGAGATAGCCCACCGGATCCGGGTGCACCGCGGCTCCTCCCCGGTCGCCAGGCCAGGGAAGGGGGGCGGTGGCCATGGCCCGGTGCCCCGCGCGCCGCGGCTGCACCGTTGGGTGGGCAGCCCGCCCACAGAACAAGGAGGTTGACCCCATGGAACGCTTGTCTCGCTGGTTCGGTATCCTCACAGCTCTGGCCCTCCTGGTGGGTTCCGTGGCCCCCGATCGGGTGCAGGCCCAGGAGCCCGGGGGGGACACGCCCCGGGCCACGGCCGGGGCCCTGGGCACGGCCTTCACCTACCAAGGGCGCCTGGTGGATGGCGGCAACCCGGCCAACGGCGTCTACGATCTCCGCTTCACCCTCTACGATGCACCCGTGGGGGGCAGCGCGGTGGGCAGCCCGATCACCGTGGACGACGTGGCCGTCGCGGATGGCCTCCTCACCGTCCAGCTCGACTTCGGCGGCGACGCGTTCAACGGCGATGCCCGCTGGCTCCAGGTGGAGGTCCGTCCTGGCAACAGCACCGGCACCTACACGGTGTTGAGCCCCCGCCAGGCGTTGACGGCCACCCCCTACGCGCTCTACAGCCGCACCGCTCCCTGGAGCGGACTGACCGGTGTGCCCGCCGGGCTGTCGGACGGCGACGACGACACCCTGGCCAACCTGTCCTGCACCGACAACCAGGTGGCCAAGTGGAACGGCACGGCCTGGGTCTGCGCCCCGGACGCGGACAGCGGCGGCGACATCACCGCGGTGACCGCGGGCACCGGGCTGGCCGGCGGCGGGAAGTCGGGGGCCGTCACCCTGAGCCTGAACACAGACTACACGGACAACCGCTACTGGAAGCAGGGCGGCAACGCCGGCACGAACCCCAGCACAGACTTCCTGGGCACCACGGACGACCAGCCCCTGGAGATCCGGGTGGACGGACGACGGGCCTGGCGGGTGGAACCCAACCTCAGCAGCCCCAACATCGTCGGCGGCTCGCCGAACAACGCGGTGACGGGAAATGCGGTGGGCGCGACCATCGGCGGCGGGGGCTCGGTGGAGGAGGGCACCGGCCCCTCGGAGGGGAACAGGGTGACGGACGACTACGGCACGGTGGCCGGAGGCCTGGGGAACCAGGCGGGGAACGACGATGGGAGCAGCACCAACGCGGCCTACGCCACGGTTGCCGGCGGGCGGTACAACCAGGCCTCGGGGCTCTCGGCCACGGTCTCCGGTGGGCAGTACAACCAGGCCTCGGCGAAATACGCCACGGTTGCCGGCGGGCAGTACAACCAGGCCTCGGGGCCCTCGGCCACGGTCCCCGGTGGGGTCTCCAACATCGCGGCCGGGGACGCCAGCCTCGCGGCCGGTTCGAGGGCCAAGGCCATGCACGACGGCACCTTCGTCTGGGCCGACAGCCAGCCCGGGAGCTTCGCCTCCACCGACATCAACCAGTTCCTGGTTCGGGCCGGGGGCGGGGTAGGCATCGACACCAATGCGCCCAAGGGGAAGCTCCACGTGTCGGCCAACTCCACCACAGCCTTCCCAACCCTGCGCCTGGAGGAGCAGGGCGCCGACTACGCGCGGCTGGAGTTCGCCAACACGGCCAACACGGCCCGCCGCTGGCACATCGCCGGCCTCATCGGCTCCGGCCTGGGCGCCGACCGGCTGAACATCTGGAACAGCAACCGGGGCGACGTGATGAGCATCACTGGAAACGGCCTGGTGGGCATCGGGATCTCGTCGCCCCAGACGCCTCTGGACGTGCGTGCCCCTCGGTCGGGCGGGTTCGGAGTGCCGCCCTTCGGGAACTTCGTGGCCTGGATCGAGAACACCGCCGGTGCATGCAACCCCACCTGTCCCCAGGGCATGGGGATCAGGGTTCAGCGCAGCGGCAACCTGACCGGCGTCGGCTTCATCGTCTTCTACGATGCGAACAACCAGCGCGTGGGGGCCATCCAGGGGAACAGCAGCGGCGGCGTGACCTACTACTCCAGCAGCGCCGATTTCGCCGAGTGGCTCCCCCTGCGGGATCCGGCAACCGAGCCCCAGGTCCAGCCCGGGGACATCGTGGCCTGGACGCCTGAGGGGATCACCCTGGAGACCCGGGAGGCCCTGCGGATGATGGTGGTCAGCACCGCGCCCCTCATCGCGGGCAACACGCCCGAGGAGGAGAACCGCCCCGGCTGGGTGCCGGTGGCCTTCGTGGGCCAGGTCTCGGCACGGGTGCGGGGGCCGGTCCAGGCCGGCGACCTCATCCTGCCCTCGGGCCGGGACGACGGCACCGGCATCGCGGTGGCCCCGGCCCAGATCACCCCAGCCCAGATGGGCCAGGTGGTGGGGCGAGCCCTGGAGACGGTCCCCGAGGAGGGGATCCACACCGTCCGGGTGCTGGTGGGCCTGCCGGATCTGGAGCTGGTGCAGACCGTGCTGGCGGCCCGGGACGCCCAGATCGCCGGGCTGGAGGCTCGGCTGACGGCCCTGGAGGCCCGGTTGGACGCGCTGGAGAGGGGCTCGACGGGACGTCCGGCCGAGGCGGGCCGCTGAGGGAGGCAGGAGGCCCGGCGAGCGGGAGGGGGATGAGCGGCCCCCTCCCGCCCCTGGGCCCTACCGGGGTTCCTCCCGGACGTTCACCTCTCGGACCAGGTACTCGTAGTGTCGTCCCTTGTGGCCGGAGCCCCGTCCGTAGTAGTGCCACTGGGGGAAGTTGAAGTCCGCGGTGACGGAGCGGGGCAGGAGGAGGACCGCCCGGAGGAAGGCCTCCAGGTCTGGGATGTCGTAGATGTTCACCTCGTATCCCCAGGCGTCCATCTGGTTCAGGAGGGCCCGCAGCTCGGGGGTGAACCAGCTGAGGGAGAAGCGATTGATCCCCCAGGAGCGGTAGCGGTCCAGCTCGGCCCGGGCCAGGCTGGGATCCGTGAGGATGGTGGCGGCCAGATGGTCGATGGGACACTGGCGGATCGCGCCGGGGTGGGCGGCCTGGAGCTTCCGGAAGCCCTCGGGGCCGATGAGGTCCACCTCGGCATTGAACCAGAGCTCCTCGTCCCGGAAGCCGAAGCGATCCACCAGCTCCAGGACCCGGTCCACCAGCCGGCCGTTGTTCTTCAGGTCCAACTTCACCGCCTTGCCCCGCTCTCGGATACGGGTCAACACGTAGTCCAGGGTGAGGAGCTCCTCCTCCTCGCTCAGGGGGGCTTCCTCCACCCGGTCGTGGCGCAGGACCACCCGGTGGTCGGCCTCTGGGTCGAGCTGGACGTCGAACTCTCCCCAGCGGACGTTCTCCGCGGCCAGGAACTGACGCAGGTTGGCGTGGTCGTTGATGCCGTGCCAGACGAACTGGACCCGGCGGGGCAGGCGTCGTTCGGGGATCAGCTCCACCAGCTCGTAGGTGTGCCCCGTGACCGAGCGGGCCGGCAGCCGGTCCCGTCGGGATTCGAAGAGGGTGTCCGCGTGGAGGAGGAGGATCTCGCCGCCCCGGTCGTACTCGGCCACCGCGGCCAGGTTCTCGGGCTCGTTGTCCACGTACGCGAAGACCCGGTAGCCCTGTTCCTGGAAATAGCGGATGCCGGCCACCTTGGCCTGGGCCACGTGCTCCTCCCAGTCCTGGGGGTTCATGTGGAGCAGCGCGTCGTCGAAGTGGACGCCGTGGGCCCGGCCCAGGGTATTGAGGCTGCGCAGGGTCTCCTCCCGGAGGTATGCGGGCCGGCCGGTGTTCAGGCCCACGTAGGTGTTGGGCTGGATCTGGAACCAGCGGATCACCTCCAGGACGCCCCGGAAGGGCCGATGGCTGTGGCGAATGGCCACCGGGGTCCAGCGCCGTTTCCGGTACCAGCGCAACACCTCCTCCCGCACCCCGGGGGGCAGGCCCATGGAGTCCAGGAGGAGGTGGACCTGGTTCTCGTGGACATGGATGGCCTCGGGCTGCAGGCCATCGAAGTGGTGGGTCCCGTGGGCCTTGTCGTACTCCTTGAGCACATGCGCGATCATGTAGCGCATGTCCAGGATGGTGCCGTCGATGTCGAAGACGATCATCAGCCGGTCGCCGGGGTATCGCTGGCGCATGCGCTCGTAGTGGCGGGCCAGTTCCCGCATCCAGTTGCGTGCCATTGGGATCTTTCCCCCGTCCGGGTGTGCAAAAGGAAACCGCCCGACGGGGCGGGCGGTGGGTTGTGAGACCGCTCGGCAGTCCAGGCCCCTATGTCCACAACAGAGACTGTTCGGTGCGTGGGTCGAAGAACTGGACCGCGTCGGGATCGATGGCCAGTTGGACCGAGTCTCCCATGGCATAGCGTCTGGCCGGATCCGCCAGGGCGTGGATGCGGATGTCCCCCACCTGGATGTCCAGCAGGTCATCCCGTCCCAGGGGCTCCACCACGTAGACCTGGCCCTGAATGGGGCCCTGCCCCACGGTGACGTCCTCGGGGCGGATGCCCAGGATCACCGTGCCCCGGCCCGCGGCCTTCTGGGCCCGTTCGGGCGCCACCGCCACCTCCAGGCCGGGGCGCCGGGCCAGGTAGCGCTCCCCCTGGTGGACCACCTCCACGTCCAGGAAGTTCATGGGAGGGTTGCCGATGAAGCCGGCGATGAAGAGGTTCTTCGGCCGGTCGTAGAGGTCATCGGGGGTCTCGTAGGCCTGGAGCTTGCCCTCCCGCATGACCGCGATCCGGTCGGCCATGGTCATGGCCTCCACCTGATCGTGGGTGACGTAGATGGAGGTGATGCCCAGCTCGATCTGGAGGCGCTTGATCTCCGCGCGCATGGAGAGACGGAGCCGGGCGTCCAGGTTGCTCAGGGGCTCGTCGAAGAGCAGGATGTCCGGCTCCTTGGCCAGGGCCCGGCCCAGGGCCACCCGCTGCTGCTGGCCGCCGGAGAGCTGGCCTGGCCGGCGATCCATCAGGTGGCCGATGCCCATCATGTCCGCGACCTCCTGGGCCCGCTTCAGCATCACCTCCTTGGGCACCTTCTTCAGGCGCATGGGGAAGGTGATGTTCTCCAGCACGGTCATGTGGGGGTAGAGGGCGTAGCTCTGGAAGACCATGCCGATGTTCCGGTCCTTGGGCGGGATCCGGTTGACCACCCGGTCGTCGAAGCGGATCTCCCCTCCGGTGGGCGCGTAGATGCCCGCGATCATGAGCAGGGTGGTGGTCTTGCCGCACCCCGAAGGCCCCAGCAGGGCCACGAACTCCCCGTGGCCCACCTCCAGGTCCACCCGGTCCACCGCGGTCACGTCGCCGAAACGCTTGGTCAGCTGGATGAGTCGGACTTCCATCATGTCCCGCCTTTGGTGCCGCCGCTGAAGATGTTCAACAGGTACTCCTGGGTGAAGAAGAAGAAGAGCAGGACGGGGATGAGCTGGAAGAGGCCCACGGCCGCGACGGTGCTGTAGTTCACCGGCGCGGTGTCGCTGAGCAGGCTGCGCAGGTAGGCCGCGAGGGTGCTCTTCTCCATGGTGGTGATGAAGGTGTAGGGGATCAGGAAGGAGTTCCACCCGGAGATGAAGGAGAAGATGGAGAGCGCGGCCACCCCGGGCTTGATCAGGGGCATGAGGATCTGCCACCAGACCCGGAAACGGCTGCAGCCGTCGATGAGCGCGGCCCGCTCGATGTCCCAGGAGATGTTGTCGAAGAACCCCTTCATCAGCCAGATCCCCAGGGGGAGCTCCAGGCCCACGCTCACCAGGATCACGCCGCCCAGGGTGTTGTAGCCGATGCCACCGATGAGGGGCAGGTCTCGGCCCACCAGGGGAAGCTGGGCCAGCCAGCGGAGCACGAAGTAGATGGCGATGAGCAGGGTCACGCTGGGAAAGGCGTGGAGGATCAGGGTGGTGGCCAGGAAGGGGCGCCGTCCCGGGAAGGAGATCCGGGAGAGCGCGTAGCCGGCCAGGGCCGAGATGAGGACCACCCCCAGGGTGAGCCCCACCGCCAGGATGAAGGTGTTCAGGGTGACCTGCCAGATCTTGGGGTCCTCCCAGAGGAAGGACCAGTTGTCCAGGGTCAGGCCGCCCACGTTCCCCTGGCTGTCCACCGGGACGAGACCGAAGGTCCGCTGGGAGAAGGTGGAGACCCCGATCCAGATGTAGCCCACCGCGATGGGCAGGGAGATCCCCGTCAACAGCGCCAACGGGATCGCGACCCGCCAGCGGGAGCCGGTACCCAGGTGTTCGTCCATGGCAACGCACTCCGAATGCTACAGGGCCTCGATCTTGGGCTCCTGGACCAACTGGTTGAACTGGAAGTAGCGCATGTAGACCACGGCCATGAGCAGCCCCACCCCGACCAGGATCATGGCCAGGGCCGCGCCGAACCCCCATTGGAAGTTGCCCCAGTAGTTGTTCAGAGCCCGCTGGTAGGCCCACAGGGACCAGACCTCCGTGTTGAACTGGCCCTCGGTCAGGAGGAGAATGTACTCAAAGGAGGTCAACAGGGACAGGGTCTGATACGTGGTGACGAAGAGGAGGGGCCAGCGCAGCATGGGCAGGATCACGTAGCGGATCCGCTGGAGGAGGTTGCACCCGTCCACCAGGGCCGCGATCATGTAGTCCCGGGGGATGGACTCGATGGCCGACGTGAAGATGATCATGCCGAAGGAGGCCCCCACGAAGCCGTTGGTGAGGATCACGAAGGCCCAGGCCTGGGCCGGGAGCCAGTTGGTGGGCTCCACCCCCAGGGGGCCGAACAGATGTTGGTTCAGGATCCCGTACGGAGCGTCCGCGGCCATGTACTTCCACATCATGATGTAGACCACCGAGGGGGTGATCCGGGGAAGCAGCCAGAGGGAGCGGAAGAAGAACCCGGTTCGCCGGGGAATGTGGGTGGTCAACAGGGCCAGGACCATGGCCAGGCCCACGTTGAAGAGGGCCAGGGTGAACAACACGTACTTCACCGTGTTGCGAAAGACGTCCACGGACTGGGGATGGACGAAGATCCGGCGGTAGTTCTCCAGGCCAACCCACTCCCAGTTCCGGAAGCCGGTGGAGCTGCTCAGATTGGTCAGGGAGATGCCGAAGAGGATGAGCACCGGGGTGAAGAAGAAGACCAGCACCAGCAGGGAGGCGGGGCTCATGAAGAGGAGCGGGGCAACCATGCGCCGGAGGTTGCTCCACCAGGGCGTCCGGGCCGTCACGGGCAGGGTGGAGGGGATCCGTTCATCGATGGTGGTCATTGGGATGCTCTCCCGAGAGGCTGCCCTCCCGACACCGGGAGGCGGGCAGGGCCGGGGGGATCCGGCCCTGCCCCAGTGACGCCGCTCTCACCCGCGGTCACTCCACCAGGACCGCGTCGGCCAGCTCGGCCTGGAGCAGCTCGATGGCCGCGTTGGCCGCGTCGGCCGGCGACATCTCACCGTTCTCGGCCTTCACCATGAAGTCCCACAGGATGTCGAAGTAGGGACCGTACATCACGTGGTTCGGCTGGTAGAAGTTGTAGTCCAGCATGTAGAGCACGTCGGAGAGGAAGCGGTTGTTGGCGTAGTCCGGGTAGTCGGCCTGGGACTTCAGGATGCCCAGGTGGGTGCTCTCCACCGCGTGGAGGGTGTTGATCTCCGGGGTGGTGGTCTTGGCCAACACCGCGCAGGCCGCGTCCTGGTTCTCCTTGCCCGAGGCCTCCGGCGTGGTGATCATGTAGACCAGGGGATGGGAGAGGGTGACCCCGGGCCGGCCGGGGATGCCCGAGGGCTGCAGCGCGTAGCCCACGAAGCTGAACAGGTACTCCTCGCCGCCCAGGTCGGCCACGTAGTTCACCGCCCAGTCGGCCCACTGCCAGATGCCGCCGTTCCAGAAGAGAGCCTGGCCCCGGGAGACGGTGTCGTGCCAGATGCTCCACTCGGTGCCGATGTAGTTCTCCGGGGTGATGCCCTCCTCCACCACCCGACGCTGGAACGCGTACCAGTTCTCCAGGGCCTCCCGGTCGATCACCAGCTTGTCCTGCTCGGGATCGTAGAGGCGACCGCCGTAGGCCGCGTAGTACTGGATGAAGTCGCCGCCCTTGCGGGGCCGATGCCAGTAGCCGTAGCCGGGCTCCACCACGCCCTTCTCGATGGCCTCCTTGGCCGTCGCGATCATGTCGTCCAGGGTGAACTCCCCGTTCTTGATCCGCTCGGGCAGGGCGTCGATCTCCTCCTGGGACCACCCCATCTCGGCCAGCTTCTTCTTGTTGAAGAACATGGGCCGAGCCTCCGTGTCCTGGGGCACACCCCAGAGCTTGCCCTTCCAGGTGGCCGAGTTCCAGAGGCTCTCGATGACGTCGTCGAACTCCGGATAGCGCTCCCGGCACCAGTCGAACTCGGTGATGTAGCCCGCGTTGGCCCACACGGGGATGTCCTCGTGGCCGGAGACCACGATGTCCGGCGCCTCGCCGGAGTCCGCGGCCAGGGTGAACTTCTGCTTGTACTCGCCCCAGCCCGAGTCGTCGTTCACGGGGACCACCTTCACGTTGAAGTCGGTGACCATCTCCGCGGCCTTGGCCGGCCCGTCCGCGCGCCAACGCTCCACGTTGTTGGCCTGGGCCCAGACCACGATCTCCAGGGGCTCCTCGCCGGGGCCGGCCTCCTCCGCGGGCGCGGCCGCGGCCTCCTCCCCAGCCGCCTCCTGGGCCGGCGCGGCCGCCGGCTGGGCCGGACAGGCCGTCAACACCAGGGCTGCCACCACGAGCAGAGCCACCAGCACAGACCAGCGCGTCTTCGGATGCATGATCCTCCTCCTTGTTGGGGGTGTCGCGATGGTGGATGGGAACAGAACCAGGCGTAACCGATGGAACGGCACCCGCACGGCCGCCAGGCCCGCGGATGCACGGCACCGGCGACCGCGGACGGGGGTGCCTCGACACTGGGTACACGTGTGTCTACGGACGACATGGCCGCCGCGACTTCACCTCCAGCGGGCCTGCAGGCGTCCAGGCCGGGCGCGAGGGCTCGCGACCATGGCCCGGAGCTCGGGGGGCAGCCCTATTGTAGCGCGGCTCGCGGAAAAGGTCAACTCCGGAAAAAAGATTCCGGAAAGGGCAAGCAAAAGGCGGTGGCGATGGGAGGGCCGGCCACAATTTTTCTGGCCCACCCCTCAGCGCCTTTGCCGACCGAGCAAGCGCCCTCATTCGTGGAGACGGGGATCGCGCCGGCCCAGGATCACCGGTCGGCTGCTGCGCAACCAGGCCGGCCAGACGGTCTGGGACCGCCCCAGGGTCAGGACCCGGGCAAGCCGTTGGACCCCCAGGTACGCGGCCTCCACCGCACGGCTGAACCGGGCCCCGGCCGTCCATGCGCCCAGGAAGAGGCGCAGGCTGGGCTCGGGGAACCAGTTCACCCCCACCGCACCGGCCACGGCCTGGGCCCCCAGCTCCAGCCAGGCAGGGGCCAGGCTCGCGCCGAAACAGTTGACACCGTAGACCGTCCTCAGCTCCAAAGCCCCCGGATCGCCCCGTCGGAGCCGCCTCAAGGCCCGGAAGGTCTCCGCCCCCAGATGCTCGCGCCCCTGGAAACCCACCAGATGGCCCTCCAGGCCGTGGACCAACAGCAGGAGATCCACCGTATGGGTGGCCCCCACCTCCCCCATGGCCTGGACGAACATCGGCCCGGTGACCTGGGCATCCTCCAGGATCACCACCCGATGGTAGTGGCGGTGGACTTCCTGGCCCCGGAGGAGCCGCTTGGCGTACTCCTCGGTCAGGTGATCCACCGCGGCCATGAGCCACGGAGGCAGGGCATGCCCGGCAATGGAGCCCACCCCCTCCAGCAGGACCACCAGGGCCCGCGGACGGGGTGGCCGGGGCCCGGCCGCGGGCGGGGGCCCGTCGTCGTCCGCTCTCGGCGGGCCGATGCCCCCCGGAGCGCCGCGCCCCAGGTCCCCTTGAGCCCCTCCCCGCTCAGTACTGGAAGCGTCCACTGGCCCGGACCACCTTCACGTGGAACTCCTCCACCAGGGGCTCCAATCCCTCCACCAGCTTGGCCCATTCCGGGGAAGAGAGCAGACGCCGGGCCTGGTCCTCGTCCTCCAGCACACCGCCGCCCAGGATCTGGGGCGCGTCGCCCCACATGGTGTACCACGCGTCGGTGATCCGCAGGCCCAGGCGGGCCAGCCCCGGGGCCAGAACCTGCATGACGTAGCGCTGGCACTCCTCTTCCCGGCCGGGTTTCATCGTGTAGCTCAGCAACACCTTGACCATGGTTGTGGGGTGTCCGTGTGGGTCGATCCGCGGTTGTCGGCTTGTCGATCCGCGATGGCGGAAGCGGCCCTCGAGGGCCCCTCCGGGTACGATGACAGCCCGGGCCCAGGCGGGACCCTCCATCCTCCTCCCCACCGGGATCCCGCCTGGGCGTCGTCTGGAAGTGGACGGCGGCATGCTCGGGCTCCTCTCGAGCCAGTATACCACACTTTCGCCGGGATCCGGTGCCGGGCGTGCCCGGGGAACACGGCCCCGGGGAGCCCCATTTGTGAAATCCCGCACGGGTCGGCTTGACACATTTCCGGCCCCGGCTATAATTGCAGACAAGGATCCCTCCTCAACGGGGTCGATGTGGGCCTTTTCCGACCGGCCGGGCGGAGTTGCGATTTCCGGGGCGGTGGGGTATAGTGACGCCTGGTTCCTGCCCGGCAACGGTGCCCATGCATCCGGTTCCCGGATTTCCTCTGCGCGAGCCCGGTTTCCTGCGAGGACAGAGAGATGGCCACAGTTCCCTCAGATTTCTACAAGCTCAAGGAGCAGCAGATCCAGCAGTACCTGCACGACTCCATCCAGGTGCCGCCCGAGCTCCGGCAGAACGTCCTGGTCACCACCCTGGACAAGCTCTACAACTGGAGCCGGCGTTCCAGCATGTGGCCCCTGCTGTTCGGCCTGGCCTGCTGCGCCATCGAGATGATCGCCACCGCGGCCAGCCGCTACGACATGGCCCGCTTCGGGATGGAGGTCATGCGGCCCAGCCCCCGCCAGAGCGACCTGATGATCGTCTCGGGCACCGTGACCAAGAAGATGATCCCGGCCATCGTGCGCATCTACAACCAGATGGCCGAGCCCCGCTACGTGGTGGCCATGGGCGCGTGTGCCAGCGGGGGTGGCCCCTTCAAGGAGGGCTACAACGTGGTCAGCGGGGTGGACAAGTACATCCCCGTGGACGTCTACGTGCCCGGCTGTCCGCCCACGCCCGAGGCCCTCATCTACGGCATGATGAAGCTCCACGAGAAGATCGAGCGCCAGAGCATCGCCACCGTGCCCTGGTACCAGGAGGGCTTCAGCGGCTACGTTCCGGTCCCCCGCCTGGGCCCGGACATCTTCGACCCCCGGCAGGTGGAGCTCATCAAGGAGCACACCCTCCAGGCCACCCGGGAGGCGGCCCAGGCCGCCCAGGCCGCGGAGCCCACCAAGGCCGCAGGCCCGGCCCAGCTCTCCGACAAGGCCCGGGCCCGGATCGAGGAGGCCAAACGGCGCCTGGCCGCGAAGCGGGGCGGTTGAGCGTCCAGTCCTTGAACGGAGAGATGAAGCCATGAGTGAACCCACCGCGGTGGCCGAAGGCACCGAACAGCTCCCCTTCAACGACGCGGTCCCCGGCGCGGTCCTCGGCACCTGGGCCGAGGAGACGGACAAGGCCTACCTCGTCGCGCCCGACAAGCTCATCCCCCTGCTCACCCACCTGCGGGACGAGCTGGGCTACGACTACCTGTCCAACCTCACCTGCGTGGACTACCTGACCTATCAGGGCAAGAAGCGCAAGGGTGTCCAGGAGCGCTTCGAGGTGGTCTACCACCTCTACAGCACCCGGAAGGGCGGCGGCCACATCGCCCTGCACGTCCGGGTGCCCGAGAACGAGACCGTGCCCAGCGCGGTGGGCGTCTACCCGGGCGCCAACCTCCAGGAACGGGAGGTCTACGACCTCTACGGCATCCGGTTCGAGGGGCATCCTAACCTGCGCCGGATCCTCCTCTGGGAGGGCTTCCACGGCCATCCCATGCGCAAGGACTGGAAGGAGGCCTACTACGAGCAGGACACCAAGCCCTTCAAGAGCCGCCACCCCCGAGGAGGCTACCAGTTCCACGAGGACAAGCTCCCCTGGGGCAAGAACACCACCTACCCCCCAGGCTGGGACCCGGACACCTGGCAGGAGCCGGTGGCCTACGTGCCCGTCAGCATGGCCCCCCACCCAGTGGTCCAGGACCCAGAGGAGGAAGAGCGGCGGCCCCACGTCCACACCGAGAGCATCGTCATCAACCTGGGGCCCCACCACCCCAGCACCCACGGCGTGTTCCGCATGCTCACCCGGGTGGAAGGGGAGACCATCCTGGCCCTGGAGCCGGAGATGGGCTACCTCCACCGCAACCACGAGAAGATCGGGGAGCGGAACACCTGGCTCATGAACATGCCCTTCACCGACCGGCTGGACTACCTGAACTCCATGAGCAACAACTGGGCCTACGCCCTGGCCGTGGAGAAGCTGGCCGGCATCCAGGTCCCGGAACGGGCCGAGTACATCCGGGTCATCATGGCCGAGCTGACCCGGATCCTCAACCACATGTGGTCCATCGGCTTCCTCCTCAACGACCTGGGGGCCCTCCAGACCCCGGCCCTCTACGCCATCGAAGAGCGGGAGATGATCCTGGACCTCTTCGAGGAGGTCTCCGGCTCCCGGATGATGTGCAACTACTTCCGCTTCGGCGGCGTGGTCCGAGACCTGACCCCCGGCTGGCTGGAGCGGGCCCGCTACCTGGCCCAGGAGCGGCTTCCCCGGGCCCTGGACGAGCTGGACCGGCTCATCTCCGAGAACGAGATCGTCAAGGCCCGCTGCCGGGGCGTGGGCTACCTCTCCGCGGAGGACCTCATCGCGCTCAGCGTCTCGGGCCCCATGATCCGGGCCGCGGGCGTGGCCTACGACATCCGCAAGGCAGAGCCCTACGGCATCTACGACCGGTTCGAGTTCGACATCCCCACCCTGCCCAACAGCGACGTCTACGACCGCTACTACATCCGCCTGTTGGAGGCCCGGGAGGCCGTGCGCATCCTGCAGCAGGCCCTCCGGGACATCCCCGGCGGCGAGGTGCACGGCCCGCCGGCCTACGCGTCCGCCACCCTGGAGGAGGGCTTCGGCACCATCCTGGGCGGCAAGGGGGGATACACCCTGCGGCCGCCGGAAGGGGAGATCTACAGCCGGATCGAGGCCCCCAAGGGCGAGCTGGGCTTCTACCTGGTCAGCGACGGCAAGCCCAACCCCTACCGCTACCACGTCCGGGCCCCCAGCTACATCAACCTGAACGCCCTGGGCCCCATGTGCGTGGGCTACAAGGTCGCGGACGCCATCGTGGTCCTGGGGGCCATCGACATCGTGTTGGGTGAAGTGGACCGCTGAACGGACGGACCTGGAGTCGACAGGAGCGAGATTCTCATGTTCGGAACGGGGTTGCTCAAGGGCCTGGGGGTGACCATCAAGCACCTCATCCAGACCTACACCGACGACATGCAGGAGGTGCCCAGCCGCTACCGGGGGAGCCAGGAGGTCAACGGCCGGCGCATCATCCGCCAGCCCATCGACCAGGAAGGGCTGCTCACCATCCAGTACCCGGAGGAGAAGCGGCTGCTGCCCGAGCGGTTCCGCTTCATCCCCATGCTCATCTGGGACACGGAGAAGGGAGAGGACCGCTGCACCGCCTGCGGCATCTGCGCCAAGGTCTGCCCTCCCCAGTGCATCTGGATCGTGCGGGACACGGACGAGAAGGGCAAGCCCGTCACCCGCCCCGCGGAGTTCTACATCGACGCGGTGGTCTGCATGAGCTGCAGCTTCTGCGCGGAGTTCTGCCCCTTCGACGCCATCAAGATGAACCACGACTACGAGCTCGCGGTCTACGACCGGTACCCCCAACTGGTCTACGACATGGAGGAGCTCACCGTGCCCCTGGAGTACTACGCGGCCCTGTGGCCCACCCAGTACGCCCAGGAGGAGGAGAGGCGACGACGGGAGGAGGCGGAGAAGGCCGCCAAGGAACAGGCCAAGGCCGCCGGGCCCAAGGCTCAACGCTCCCCCCAGGGGCGGGAGGCGCTGAAGCAGAAGGCCGCAGAGCGGGCCAAACAGCGACAACAGGCCCAGACCGGTGGCGAGGACCCGGAGGCCCGCAAGGCCCGGCTGGAGGAGCTGAAGCGGAAGGCCGCGGAGCGGGCCCGACAGCGCAAGGAACAGGGCGGCGAATAGCCCGACCGCCAGATGCCCGCGCCGGGGCCTTGGGCCGCTCTCCGCGGACATATCCTGGACCGTCGGCTGCCATGTGGCCAGGCCCGGTAGGGCCTGGCCCGTTCTTTCGGATTCCATCACACCGCCCCGTGACATCGCGGGAGATCGAGAGGAGGAGATCGACCATGGCGGTGACACTGACCTACTACGGACATGCCACCTTTGTGGTGCACGCAGACGGCACCCGCATCGTCATCGACCCCTTCTTCGCGCCCAACAACCCGGCCGCGCCGGCCCAGGCCACGGCCGACACCATCGACGCGGACTTCATGGTCATCTCCCACGGCCACGCGGACCACATCGCGGACGCGGTGGCCATTGCCCAGCGGACCGGGTGCACGGTCATCAGCAACTTCGAGATCGTGAACTGGCTGGCCAACCAGGGCGTGGAGAAGACCCACCCCCTCCACATCGGCGGCGGCTACAGCTTTCCCTTCGGCCGGGTGAAGCTCACCATCGCCCACCACGGCAGCGGCCTGCCGGACGGCTCCTACGGCGGCAACCCCGCCGGCATCCTGATCCACTTCAACGACGGTACCGACGTCTACTTCGCGGGCGACACCGGCCTCACCTACGACATGAAGCTCATCGGCGAGGCCGGCGGCGTGGACCTGGCCGTCCTGCCCATCGGCGACAACTTCACCATGGGACCCGACGACGCGGTCCGCGCGGCCCAGTTCGTCCAGGCCAAACGGGTGATCCCCATCCACTACAACACCTTCCCGGTGATCGAACAGGACCCCCAGGCCTTTGCCCGGAAGCTCCGGGAAGAGGCCGACATCGAGTGCGTGATCCTGCAGCCCGGCGAGAGCCTGGCCCTGTAGCCCTGGGCCCCGCTCCGCCGGGGAACCCAGGCGCAGGCAACCACGTCGCCCCCGTGATGGACGGACGGAGGAGGGAACCACCATGTGGGGAACGCTCTTGGCCCTCGGTGGCCTGATGGCCGCCGCCGGAGCCTGGCTCTATCTCTGGCGGCTGTCCCACGAACTGGCCACGGCCCAACGGCGACTGGACCGCTACAACCGAGCCCTGTTCGACGTGAACGAACGGATCCAGGCCCTGGAGGAACGCCACGCCGCGGAGCAGGCCCAGCTCCAGGCCCAGATCCGCTGGCTCACCGGCCGGGCCCGCTTCACCCCGGAGATGACCGTCCGGGAGGCCCAGGCCCTGCACCCCCAGGCCCCGGAGATCCTGGCCGCCTTCCACCTGGGCGGGTGCAGCGGCTGTGCCGTGGACCCGGACGAACGGCTGGACCAGGTGGCCCGGCGCAACGGCCTGGACGTGCAGGAGCTGCTCGCCCAACTGAACCAGCTCCTGCCCCCCGAGGCCGCCCCGGGCAATGCCGTCCCCCTCCAGCCCCAGGGGCCCCAGCGGGTGAAGCTGCCCAACGTCACCCTGGAGCTCGAGTGAACTGCGCCTGCCCGTCAGGCACGTTCCCCGGCCGGGCCACCCCGGCCTGGCCGGGAGAGAGGTGAGACCATGACCCAGACGACCTTCGACGAGAGCGCCTTCAGCCCCCGAGCGGAGATCCTCTTCCCCGCCCACCTGATCCCCATCCTCCGGGACCTTCGAGGCCCCCAGTGGCGCCAACTGGTGGACCGGGTGGCCGACCTCCCGGACACCCACCCGGACAGCCTGGCCTTTGTCCTGATGATGATCCGCCTGAGCGAGTGCCTCCGCTGCCACAGCAACAACTTCCGCTTCCTCCGGGGCTGCGCGCTCTGTTCCATCCAGACCATCCAGTCCTTCAAAGGAGAGGACGAGGATCTGCTGGCCCTCTTCCAGGAGGCCAAACAGGAGCTGAGCCAGCGACTGGGCCAGTACGAACGGCTGCTGGCCGCCTGAGCCCCTCGGGGCCGGCCCCTTGCCAGAGCCAGCGAAAGGCCCGGTCCACCGGGCTTTTTTGCGCCGACCAGGAAGCCGACCCATGGCACGTGCCGCTTCACCCCCCCAGATCGCGGTGATCGGCGGCGGCATTGCCGGCCTGACCGCGGCCTACCACCTGGCCCGGTCCGGCCGCTGCCAGGTCACCCTCTACGAGGCCGCGGGAGAACTGGGCGGCCTGGCCGCGGGCTTCCGCGGCCGCCCCACCTGGGACTGGCCCCTGGAGAAGTTCTACCACCACCTGTTCACCAACGATCGGGCCATTCTGGACCTGGTGGCCGAGCTCGGGATCCGGCATCGGGTGACCGTCCATCGGCCCACCACGGCCATGCACTATCGGGGGCGCAACTACCCCTTCGACAGCCCCCTTCGGGTGCTGCGCTTTCCCCACCTTCCCCTGGTGGACAAGCTCCGCATGGGGTTGGTCCTGGCCTACCTGCGCTACCATCCCCGGCCGCCCTGGCGGCGCTTCGATCGGGTGGAGGCCCACGAATGGCTGGAACGCTGGATGGGACCCCGGGCCTACCGCACCCTCTGGCAACCCATGCTGGAGGGGAAGTTCGGCCCCCACTATCGGGAGGTGAACCTGGCCTGGTTCTGGGCCCGGATCTACAAGCGCACCCCCCGGCTGGCCTACTTCCAAGGAGGCTTCCAGACCTTCATCGACACCCTGGCCCAGGCCACCCGGCAACGGGGCGTGGCCATCCACACGGAGACGCCGGTGACCTCCATCCGCCCCCTGGCCGACCGGGGGTTCCGGCTCCGGATCCGAGACCAGGAGGAGCGCCGCTACCACAAGGTCCTGAGCACGGTGAGCCCGGAATGGATGCAGCGCCTGGCCCCGGACCTGCCCGAGCCCTACCTGGCCCGGCTCCGCTCCCTCCGCAGCATGGGCGCGGTGGTCCTCACCGTGGCCCTGGACCGCCCCCTCCTCCCGGACGGCGCGTACTGGGTCAACGTGCCCAAGGCCGAGGGCCTGCCCTTCCTGGCCCTGGTGGAGCACACCCACATGATCGACCCCGCCCACTACGGAGGCGATCACCTGCTCTACCTGGGCGACTACCTGGACCCCGACCACCGCTACTTCCAGCTCTCCACCCAGGAGCTCCTGGACGAGTTCCTGCCTGCCCTGGCCCGCTTCAACCCGGCCTTCCGCCAGGACTGGGTCACCGGGGCCTGGCTCCACCGGGCCCGCTACGCCCAGCCCGTGCCGGTCCCCGGCTACCTGGCACGGATCCCCGAGCTGCGCACGCCCCTGCCCGGCCTCTACTACGCCTCCATGAGCCAGGTCTACCCCTGGGATCGGGGGACGAACTACGCGGTGGAGATGGGGCAGCGGGTGGCCCGGGCCATGTTGGAGGAGATGGAGCGCTGTCGGATGGCGCCCCGTTGAGGGCCCAGGGGGCCAACGCCCGTTCGGGCCATCCACCGCCACCCTCGGACACCACCACCATGCGGATCCACGAAACCATCCACCGCTACCTGGACGACGCCAGCACCGGCAGCCCCCACACCCGGCGCACCTACCGCACCGCCATGAACCGCTTCCAGGAATACCTGGCCCACAAGGGCCTGGACCCGAGACAGGCCTCCCTGGAGGAGCTGGACGTGGACCGGCTGCTGGGCTACGCCACCTGGCTCCTGGACCAGGCCCAGGTGAGCCGACGGACCCTCCACACCTACCTGGCCGGCCTGGTGGGCTGGGTCCAATTCCTCCAGGTCCGGGGCTGGCTGCCCTTCTCGCCCCAGGAGCTGGCCCGCTTCCAGGAGGGCGTGCGGCGGATCCGCCGCAACCAACGCCCCCCCGACCTGCTGCCCCATCCCCCCCGGCCCGAGGACCTGGAGGCCCTGGTGGCCGCGGCCCGGGAACGCCCCCTGCGCCGGCCCCACGATCCCCGGGAGCGGCTGGCCAAGCTCCGGGACATCGCCCTGGTGGAGGTGCTACGCTGTACCGGCCTCCGGGTCAGCGAGCTGGTGGGCCTGACCCGGCGACAGCTCCAGGAAGCAGAACGGGCCGCCTGGGTGGTGGGCAAGGGGGGACGCCTGCGTCGGGTCTACTTCGACCGTCGGGCCTGGGAGGCCATCCACCGCTACCTGGCCGAACGCCAGCCCCTGGACGGGGCCAGCTCTCGGCCCCTGGGGGAGCTCCCGGTCTTCGCCCGCCACGACCGGCGGGCCGGCAGCCAGGTGCTGCCCCTGAGCTCGGCCAGCGTCCAGAACATCGTCCGCCGGCTGGCCCAGGCCGCGGACCTGGCCTCCCGGGGCATCACCCCCCACGCCCTGCGCCACTACTTCGCCACCCGGATCTACCAGACCACCCGCGACCTGGCCGTCACCCAGACGGCCCTGGGCCATTCCAGCCCCAACACCACCCGCATCTACGCCAAGCTGGAGGACGACGCGGTGCGCCGGGCCCATCGCCAGGCCTTCGAGGGAGAATGACCCTGTGGTATAATGGGCTCGCACACCCGTTCGCATGCCCGTCCCTTGCCCAAGAGCCGCCATGGTCGACCAACGCAGCACCCCTGCCCAGCCGGCTGCCCGCCCCATCGGTCCGGAGCGCCAGCCCGGCGACGAACGGCTGGACTACGCGCTCCGCCCCCACACCCTGGACGAGATGATCGGCCAGGAACGCCTGCGGGACAAGATGCGGATCCTGGTGGAGGCGGCCCGTCAACGGGGCGAGACCCTGGACCACGTGCTCCTCTACGGGCCCCCAGGGCTGGGCAAGACCACTCTCAGCCACATCCTGGCCCACGAGATGGGGGGCAACCTGAAGCCTACGGCCGGTCCTGCCATCGAGAAGGCCGGCGATCTGGCCGCCATCCTCACCAACCTGCGCCAGGGCGACATCCTCTTCATCGACGAGATCCACCGGCTGGGCCGCGCGGTGGAGGAGATCCTCTACCCGGCCATGGAGGACTTCGTCCTGGACATCACCGTGGGCAGCGGCCCCGGCGCCCGCAGCATCCGCCTCAAGCTGCCTCGCTTCACCGTCATCGGGGCCACCACCCGCCTGGCCCTCCTCACCGCGCCCCTGCGGGCCCGCTTCGGCGTGGTGGAGCGCTTCGATTTCTACGAGATCTCGGCCCTCCAGCAGATCGTCCTCCGGGCGGCCCAGCTCCTGGAGACCCCCATCGACCCGGCCGGCGCGCAGGAGATCGCCCGACGCTCCCGGGGCACCCCCCGGGTGGCCATCCGCCTGCTCCGCCGGGTCCGGGACTATGCCCAGGTCCGGGCCCAGGGCTTCATCGACCTGGAGGTGGCCCGCCAGGCCCTGGCCCTCCAGGAGGTCGACTCCTTGGGATTGGACGATCTGGACCGACGGGTGCTGGAGGCCATCATCGTCAAGTTCAACGGAGGGCCTGTGGGGCTGGAGACCCTGGCCGCCAGCATCAGCGAGGAGCGGGACACCATCATGGACGTGGTGGAGCCCTACCTGCTCCAGCTCGGCTTCCTGGACCGGACGCCCCGGGGGCGGGTGGCCACCCGGGCCGCGTACCAACACCTGGGCCACGCCTACCCCCAGGAGGACCGGCCCCCCCCCTCGGCCCAGCCCCGCCTCTTGGACGACGCATCCGCCCCGTAGACGCGCGGTGGGCCGGGCACGACGATGCCCGGCCCACCACGGCCCTTGGAGCCCTCGCCATCACATCGATGTGCCGACGGGCTGGTCGGCTGGGTCCACCAGGGCGGTCCCCAGCCCTTCCACCAATCCGGCCAGCTCCGCGGGCAGGTCGACCACCACCACCCGGCCGTCCGGCAGGATGAAGATCTCCGTCTCCACAGGGAACCCCGGGGCCTCGGCCGCCCCCTCCTCGGGCAGACATCCACCCCCCTGGGCGGGACCGGAGGGGGATCGCCCGCTGGGTGGATCACTCTTCCTGGCGGATGACAAGATGGCCCTCCCGGTCCTGCTCGTAGTACTCCGAGGTGCGCTCCTGGTGTTCCACCCGCCCCAGCCGTTCCAACAGCTGGCTCAGGTCCTCGCAGCCAGGCCCTTTCACCCCCCGGATCACGTACTCCACCCGGCCGTCCGGGTGGATGGCGATCTCGATCTCCTGGCGGGACATCCTCACCCCCATCGGCGTACGGTCAGACGGATCACCTGGTTGTGGTCCACCTTCTCCTCCACCAGCTCGAAGCCCGCCGCCTCCACCTGGGCCCGGACAAAGTGGTAGGCGTAGCGCTGCTGCAGCCGCTTCAGGAGCTCTCGGCCATGGCCCATGGCCATGTCGTCGCCCACCAGCTCCAGGGCGCCATCCTTCCCGGGCCGCAGGCCGAAGGACGCCCCCCGGTGGCGCAACAGGAGCGCCACCGGCTCTCGACGGCCGCTCCATCGGTGGAGATAGACGGTGTTCTCCTGAAAGGGAATTCGCTGCTCCGCCAACACCCGGCGCACCACCTCCAGATCCCGAAGCTCGGTCTGCACCTGGACGAACTTGGACATGGAACACCCCTCCTGGAACTCGACAGCCCCGCGGGATCGTCTCCAGTAAAACACGAAGCCAGCAGGGTTGTCAAACGCCCCGGGATTTGACCCCCATCTCCGGCTCCTGCTATACTGCATCCGTTGCGAGACACCCGTGCCCCCATCGTCTAGAGGACTAGGACTCAGGCCTTTCAAGCCTGCAACAGGGGTTCGAATCCCCTTGGGGGCGCACCGAAGACCTCGCCGAGGCCAGGAGAGGGCTCTCCTGGCCTCGGCGCGTCTGCCCGTGGCCCACGGGGCCCGGGAGGATGCCCTCCCGGGCCTTGGGGAGGGTTTGGGCCGGCTTCTCTCCCGTGATAGAATGGGCTCGAGCCATATCTAGGCACGGTGCAGGTCGCTCTCCGGCGGCTGCCAGCCGTGGGCTTCCAGGAAAGCCCGGTCCTCCGGGCTCAGGCGCCCTGTCCGGGCGGCCCGCTCCAGCAGCTCGGGGCGGTGCTGCAGGGTGCGCAGCAGGGCCTGCTCTCGGCGCCAGCGCGCGATGCGGGCATGGTGGCCGCTGAGCAGGACATCCGGGACCTGGGTCCCCCGGAACACCAGTGGCCGGGTGAAATGGGGGCCCTCCAGCAGACCGTCCAGGCCTGGGGAGTGGCTGTCCTGGTGGGCGCCCAGGGGGTAGCCCAGCACCCCGGGGAGCAGCCGGGCCACGGCGTCCACGATCACCATGGCCGGGAGCTCTCCACCGCTCAGCACGTAGTCGCCGATGCTGATCGCGTCCGTGGCCAACAACAGACGGACCCGCTCGTCCACTCCCTCGTAGCGGCCACAGATGAGGGCGATCCGGGGGTGGCGGCTCAGCTCGTGGGCCACCTGCTGGGTGAAGAGGCGCCCCTGGGGCGTCAACAGGACGATGGGCACATCCCCGGGCAGAGGCGGCGGGTGGTCCGGGTCCCAGGGCGGAAGGCGGGTGTGGGCGTCCTCCGGGGGGAGCTGCCAGCCGGAAGGATGGCTCAGCACGGTCTCCACGGCCCGGAAGATGGGCTCGGGCTTCATCACCATGCCGCCGCCCCCGCCGTAGGGCGTGTCGTCGCAGACGTGGTGCCGGTCCGTGGTGTAGGCCCGGATATCGTGGATCCCGATGCCCAGGATCCCCTTGGCCCGGGCCCGGGCGATGATGCTCTCGGAGAACGGCCCCTCGAACATGCGAGGGAACAGGGTGAAGATATCGAAGTGGATACCGCGAGGTGATTCCCGGTGCGTTTCGGTTGCGGTGACCTGGGTCTCTTCTTCCGACGGACGTTGGCGCATCTCAGCCCCTGGCTCCTGGATCGGACGCCCCGCGCGCTGACCGCCCTGCTCGTGCGCCCCGGCGCGCGGAGGTGGGAGTGGCTCCGTCTGGCCCGACTGGGCGCCGAACCGCCGTTGCGGCGGATCCAGAGGCCCATTGTAGCACAGCAGATGGCCCGGGTGAAGCTGCCCCGGCCCCTCCTGGTCCGGGCCCCTGTGGAGCCGTCTCGGCTGGGGCTGCGGGCTGGCCAGGTGGGGTTGGCCCTGGGACTGGCGGCCGTGGTCTGGCTGGGATGGCCCCAGGCGCCGGAGGGGTCGAGCCCCCTGGAGCGGACCCGGCCCATGGAGGCCCCATCGCCCCCTGCCGAGAGAGCAGCCGGGGCAGCCCCCACGGCCCCAGGTCCCCCGGCCCGGAGCGCGGTGGGGGTCCGGGCTCCCCGATCTGCCCCAGGGAGATCCGATGCCCTCCCGGGTCCGGGTCAACGGATCCGCACCGGGCCTCGGGCCGTGGCCGAGATCGCGGCCTCGGAAGCCGAGGCCCGATGGATCCCGCTGGATGTGCCGGCCCTCGTTCCCGAACCCAGCATGCGGGCCGGCCCCCCCATGGACGGCCAGGGCCTGCTGCGGCTGCGGCTGAAGGCCCTGAGCGCGCTGGCCCGGGCCCAGGCCTCTCGAGTCCGGGAGGCCGCGGGAGCCCCTGCCCTCTCCGGGCCCGGGCAACCCAAGGCCCTGCCCGCCTCCCGGGCCACCCCCGCCTGGGTTCCACTCCCCGCACCCACGCCGCCGGCCCCGGCCGTCCGCGCGGGTCCCCTGTGGCCCGACCGCATCCCGGATCCGGCCCAGGACCACCTGTGGCTGGCCAGCCCCTTCCTGCCGGAGTTCAACCGGATCTACAGCGCGAGCTACGCGTTCGGGAGCACCGCCGGGGGACGGTATCGGGTCCACCACGGGCTGGACATCCCCAACCCCATGGGCACCCCGATCCGGGCCGGCGTCACGGGCCAGGTGGTCCATGCCGGCCGGGACATGCCCACCGTTCTGGGCCCCTACTCGAACTTCTACGGCAACGCGGTGGTGATCCGGCTGGACAGGCGCCTCCGCACCCCCGAGGGCGAGAAGGAGATCTACGTGCTCTACGGCCACATGAGCGCGGTCTACGCGCAGGCCGGCCAGTCCGTGCAGCCGGAGGATGTGGTGGGTGCGGTGGGGATGGAGGGGATCGCCATCGGCCCCCACCTGCACGTGGAGGTCCGGGTGGCGGAGAACAGCTACGCGACCACGGTGAACCCCATCCTGTGGATGGAGCCGCCTCCGGACACGGGGGTGGTGGCCCTGCGGGTGGTGGACCGCCAAGGGCGGGCCTGGCCGGGCGTCCGGGTGGGCCTCGTCCGCTACGTGGATGGACAGGGGCAGTGGTACCGCTCGGTGGAGACCTACGCGGCGGAGGAACCCCTCCAGCCCGATCCCATCTGGGGGGAGAACGCCGCGGTGGGCCACGTGCCACCGGGCACCTACGCGGTCACGGCCACCATCAACGGCGAGCAGGTGACCCGGCGGATCCAGGTGGAGGCCGGACGGACCACCTTCGTGGAGCTGCGCACAACCCAGTGAACGGGAGGCAGACCCCGCCCGCCTCTCCGGGCCGCCTGGATGGCTCCCCTCTGGAACGTCCCCTCAGCCCTCGGAAGGGGACTCCACGTCCACGGCAGGGTGCGCTGCCGGCAGCCGTCCGATCTCCCGCCACCGCTCCGCGGCCCCATGGCGGAACAGAGCCGGGTCGAAGTCGGCCAGGAACTCCCACCCCTCGGTGATCAGCCCCTCCCGGACCTCGTCGGTCAGATCGAACTCCAGCTCCCGGCCGTCCGTGCGCAGCACAAAGTGGAGCACGTCGTCTCGGCCGTCGTCGATCACCGCGACCACGCAGGGCCGGTCTGTGCCCAGGGGTTTGCGGAAGAAGGCCGCGGAGCACCGGGAACAGAACTCCAGGGTCGCATCACACAGGCCCCGATCCAGGATGATCTTCATGGCTGACCTCCCCGTCTACCTCGTCCGCGTCCCATACCCACGGACGGCCATCCCGGTATCGGGCCTGGGCCACAGCCCGTTGGCCTGAGGCGGACAGCCGCCCCCAGATCGTCTCGCCCAGATCCCGGGCCATGAGCGCGGGCAACACCGTGTGGCCATAGCGGCGCACCAGACGGCCGTGCCACAGCCCGATGTAGCCCGAACGCAGGTCCGGGATGCTCCAGTATCCGTAGCGGACCATTCCGGCCAGCTCCCACAGCCACAGGGCCAGGTATCCCAGCGGAGCGGGAAGCCAGTAGCCCACGAACACGAAGGCCGCGTAGTGGCGGGCCGGGTTGGGGTCGTCGATCAGGCTGGCCCGAAAGCCCTCCACGCCCCACACCTCTGGAGGCATGGCCACCAGTTGCCGAAGAAAGCGTCTGGGCCGGGCCAGAGAGGAGAGATCGATCCCCGCGGTCCGCCGGGCGAATTCCAGGAGAAAGGCACGGGTGCCTGCTGGGGAGAGGGGATAGGAGACCGCCCGCTGGCTGGTGGTTCGGATGAACGCGTCCAACCCCCCGGCTCTCCGTGCCTCTGCGCCCATCTCCCCCAGGCCCCCTCTCTCTACCCTACGCCGGAACGCGGCCAAGAGGACTGGTCAGGTGGCCAGTTTTCGCCCCCTCGAGCCTCTCGCACCGCGGCCTCGGCCAATGCCTGGTTGGACGCGATGAGGGGCACCGGGAGATCCCCGGGGCCGAGGGCCAGGGGGATCTCGGTGCAGCCCAGGATCAGGGCCTGGGCCCCCCGGGCCTGGAGAGCCCGGCCCACGGCCTGCAGCCGGGCCCGGGCCGGGGGCGTGACACCCCGGGCCTTGATGCCCTCCGGGCCGTAGATGGCCTCCATCAGCTCCCGGATCGCGGCCGGTTCGGGGACCAGGGGCACCCGGCCCGCGGCCTCCAGGGCCTGCTGGTAGAGGCCCACCGAGAGGGTGCCCTGGGTGGCCAGGATGCCCACCTGCCGGACCTGGGGGTGGGCGCGGGCCAGGGCGGCCACGGTCTCCTGGATCATGTCCAGGATGGGGATGGCCACCGCGGCCCGGAGCTGGGGCAGGTAGTGGTGGGCCGTGTTGCAGGGGATCACCGCGAAGTCCGCGCCCATCCGGGCCAGCCGTTGCAGGCCCTCCACCATCCGGGGCACCGGATCCGGCCCCCCGTGGAGAATGGCCTGGGAGCGGTCGGGCACCGAGGGATCGTTCACGATGAGGATGGGCAGGTGGTCCTGGTCGCGGTGGGCCGGGGTCGCCTGGACGATCCGGTGGAACAGGTCCACCGTGGCCGCGGGGCCCATCCCTCCCAGGATGCCCACAGTGCGTGGACGGTCGGCCATGGCGGTGGGATCTCCTGGAGTCGTTGGCAGGGGGGCCATGGGGTCTCGCCTCGCCCCCCTTCCTGTTCCTGACCCTGTCTGGGTCCAGTGGCCCTCCCCCGGAGGGTTTCCAGCGGGTGGAGAAGCTGCCCCGGAGTGGGTAGGGCCGGGCCGGTGCCTCACTGCACCATCCCGCGGGCCAACACCGGCCAGACCACCTCCACCTCGCCCCGCCGGTGGCCCACCACCTGGTTCAGGAGGTTCGTCACCACGCACACGTGGTTGGGCAGCACGGTGACCACCTCTCCGATCTGGGGCCGGGGATCGCAGCGGGATACATCCACCCATCCGTGTTCCTCGGAGAGGTTGTAGAGGACCGCGTCCGGGTACTCCAGGAGCTGGCCGTAACCCGAGCCGCCCCGGGCCGGATCCGAGGAGAGGACCTTGCTGCCCGCGTCCAGGATGGCCCGTTCCGGGGTAGGCCGGCTGACCACTGTGGTGCGGATGTGGAACGCGCAGGCCTCCAGGGTCATGGCCCCCGCGAGGACCGTGTTGCGGTCGCCGTAGACATAGGTGCCGGCCCGATGCTCGGTCGCGCCGGACACGGTGTGGGCCTGCCACATGGCGGGGGTGCCGCCGATGCTCACCGTCTCCAGGGGCAGGCCCTGGGCCTCCAGCAGGCGACGGGTCGCGGCCACGAACTCGCCGGTCTGGTCGTTGAAGGGATAGGTCATGAGGCCGGCGAAGTGGAGGGAGCGGTGGCCCGCGATGGTCTGGGCCAGGTCCGCGGCCTCCTGGGGGCTTTGGACGCCGCAGCGGCCGGTCCCGGTGTCGAACTCCACCAGCACGGGCAGGACAGTGCCCTCGGCCCGGGCGGCCTCTGCGTAGCCCTGCACCACCGTCTCCGCGTCCGCGGTGACCCGGATCCGGGCCCGGCGGGTCAGGTGCATGAGCCGCTCCAGCTTGGCGGGTCCCAGAAGGTTGTAGGGCAGGAAGATCTCCCGGATGCCGGCGGCCACCATGATCTCGGCCTCCCCCAGCTTCTGGCAGGTGATGCCCGTGGCCCCGGCCTCCAACTGCATGTGGGCGATCTCCGGGATCTTGTGGGTCTTGATGTGGGGACGATTGGCCAGGCCGTGGAGGTCCAGGTAGGTCTGCAGGCGGCGGATGTTCGCCTGCAGACGGTCCAGATCCACCACGGCCACCGGGGTCTCCAGGTCCTGGATCTGCATGGGGGGGCGCTCCTAGGCTCGGGTGGGCGAGGGGGGCATCCAACGCTGGAGGGCCAGCCAGGCGGCCCCCTCTGCGGGCTCCCGCTCCAGGGGCTGGACGGTTGCCCCGGGCGCCACCTGGAGCAGCCGGGCTCGGACGCGTTCGGCGTAGGCCGGGCTGCGGAGGGTGCCCCCGGCCAGGATCAGGGGGAAGGCCTCATCCCGGAGGCCCAGCCGGCGGATCACCGCGTCCACGGCCACGGCCAGGCCCTCCGCGCCCGCGTCCAGGATCGCCTCGGCCACGGGATCGCCCTCCGCGGCGCAGGTCACGGCCACTGGGGCCAGGTTGGCGAACCGTTCCCAGGCCATGTCCTGGTAGGCCCAGTCGATCAGGTCCTCCACGGTGTCCAGGCCCAGGCGAGCCAACACCGCGGGGGCCAACGCGGTCTCGGGGCCCCGGCCGTCCGCGGCCCAGGTGACGGCCTTGAGCGCGGCCGCGCCCAGCGCGTAGCCGCTGCCCTCGTCCCCCAACAGGGCTCCCCAGCCGCCGGCCCGGGCCTCCTGGCCGTCTCGGTTGAACCCGTAGACGATCATGCCCGTGCCGCTGATGAGGACCACCCCGTAGAGGTTCCCCTGGGTGCCTGCGGCCAGGGCGATGACCGCGTCGTTGTAGACCAGGGCGGGCACCCCGGGCAGGATCTCCGCCAGCCAGTGCAACAGGCGTTCCCGGTCCCGGGGGCGGTCCACCCCGGCCGCGCCCACACAGATCCCCCGGACCTGGGAGGGAGCACACTGGGCAAGGCGCAGGGCCTCCTCCAGGCCCAGGGCCAGATGGGTGCGGGCCGCCTCCGTGCCCACGCTGTTCCAGTTGGTGGAGCCCACCACGCTGTGGCCCAGGAGATGGCCGGAGGGGGCCATGACCACCACGGCGGTCTTGGTGCCGCCGCCGTCCACGCCCACAACGCACTCGGACACCGGATCACACCTCCAGCGGTCGGGGGCGGAGGGCCAGCATGCGCAGGCCGTTGGTCACCACGATGAGGGTGCTGCCCTCGTGGCCCACCACGCCCAGGGGCAGGGGCATGCGAAAGCCCGGCAGGAGCAGGGGCACCCCGATGGTGAGGAAGATGAGGACCGCGATGACCCCTACGGAGAAGGCGATGTTCTGGCGGACAATGGCCTGGGCCCGTCGGCTGAGCTCGATGGCGAAGGGCAGCTTGCCCAGGTCGTCGGCCATGAGGACCACGTCCGCGGTCTCCAGGGCCACGTCTGTGCCTGCGGCGCCCATGGCGATGCCCACGTGGGCGGTGGCCAGGGCCGGCGCGTCGTTGACGCCGTCGCCCACCATGCCCACCTGCCCCTCCTCCACCAACCGGCACACCACCTCCACCTTCTGCTCGGGCAGGAGCTCTGCGTAGACGTCCTCCGATGGGATGCCCACCTGGCGGGCGATGTTCTCGGCCACGTTCCGGTTGTCCCCGGTGATCATCACCACCCGACGGACGCCCAGCTCCCGCAGGCGCCGGACGGCCTGGGGCGCGCCCTGGCGAAGGGTGTCGGCCACGGCCAGGTAGCCGACGACCTCCCAGTCCCGGTCCTCGCCCAGGGTATCGGCCACCGTGCTCCGGCGCACCACGAGCATAGCGGTTTTGCCCTGTTTTTGCAAGGCCTGGCCGATCATCCGGATGGCCGGGGAGAGGTCCATCTGCTCGCTCATGAAGAGGCGTTCGTTGCCGATGTAGATGATCTCCCGGTGGTCGCCCCGGTGGTAGATGGCCTGGACGCCGTGGCCGGCGATGGCCCGGAACTCCGTGGGCTCCTGGAAGGAGATCCCCCGCTGCCGGGCCGCGTCCACCACGGCCTGGCCGATGGGGTGCTCGCTGAGGCTCTCGGCCCCGGCCGCGAGGCGGATCACCTCCTCCTCGGTGTACCGGTTCAGGGGGCGGACGTCGGTGAGCACGGGCTTGCCGTAGGTCAGGGTGCCGGTCTTGTCGAAGGCCATGATATCCAGCACGGCCGCGGCCTCCAGATAGGCGCCCCCCTTGAAGAGGACGCCGCCCCGGGCCGCGGCCGCGATGGCGCTCAGGATGCTGGCCGGGGTGCTGATGATCAGGGCACAGGGGCTGGCCACCACCAGAAGGGTCATGGCCCGGTAGATGGTCTCGCTGAAAGGCTCCAGACCCAGCACCTGGGGCACGGCGATGGCCAGCAGGGTGGCGCCGATGACGGCCAGGGTGTAGGGCTGGCTGAAACGGTCGATGAACTGCTGGGTGGGCGCGGCATGCTCCTGGGCCTGCTGGACCAGCTGGATGATCTTGGCCAGGGTGCTCTCCCCGGCCGGCCGGGTGACCCGGATCTCCAGGGCGCCGCTGCCGTTGATGGTGGCCGCGAAGACCTCGTCGCCGGGCTCCTTGTAGACGGGGACGCTCTCGCCGGTGATGGGGCTCTGGTCCACGGTGGTGGTGCCCTTGACCACCACCCCGTCCACGGGAAAACGCTCCCCTGGACGGACCAGGACCACGGCCCCGACGGGGACCTGGTCCACGGGGATCTCCACCACCTGGCCGTCTCGGCGGACCCGGGCCGTGTCGGGCCGCAGGTCCATGAGGGCCTCGATGGCCTGGCGGGTGCGCCCCATGGCGAACTCCTCCAGCGCGCCGCTGAGGGTGAAGAGGAAGAGGAGCAGGGCCCCTTCCTCCCATTCGCCGATGGCGGCCGCGCCCAGGGCCGCGGTGACCATGAGGAAGTCGATGTCCAGGCGGCCGTGGCGGAGCTCGGCCAGGGCCTCCCGGGTTCCGGTGATGCCCCCGGCCAGGAAGGCGACCCCCGCGCAGAGGGCCACCAGCCAGCCGGGGAGCCATCCGGTGACATCCCCTCCCAGCCATCCCACCACCAGGGCCACCAGGGTGACGAGGGCCAGGAGGAGTTCCGGGTTCTCCTGCCAGAACTGCCGGGTCCAGAGGGACTGCCACAGGGAGGGGGCCGCGCGCACGGTCGGAGCGGCAGCCCCCGAGGTCTCCGCCACAGGGTGCAGGGAACGGGTGGTCATGTTCGGGGGTCCTCCTGGAAGTGCGTTGGGAAACGGGGATTCCGGGAGCGGGCCTGGGCACGGATCTCCTGGGCTCGGGCGGCCTGGCACTCGGGACAGAAGGCAAAGACCTGGACCTGGGTGGTGACGGGCTGGACGCCCAGGGCCTCCTGGACGGTGTGGTGGAGCTGCTCGAGGGGCAGCCCGCCGTCGAAGTCCATCACCCGGCTGCAGCGCAGGCAGATGACGTTCACATGGGGATGGGGGCGGGTCTCGTAGTGGGTGTGGGCGCTGCCCAGGCCGATCTCCACGATGGCCCCCAGGTCCCGGAGGGTGTTCAGGGTGTTGTAGACCGTGGCCCGGCTGATGTTGGGGTGGCGTTGCCGGACGGCCTGGTACACCTGGGCCGGGGTGGGGTGTTCCTGGGCCTGGGCCAGGTACTCGCAGACGGCCCGCCGCTGCCGGGTGATGCGCAGCCCGGCCCGGCGGAGGGTGTCCAACAGATGGTTCGAGGCTCGCGGCGGGATGGCGGCCATGGGGTCCTCGGGGGATGGGTGTGGGCGCTGATCCGGCCTCCCCGTTCCGGCAGCGGCCCGACGCCCACACATTAGATCCGTTCTAATGTACGGACCATTGTACACCCCCGGCGGGAGGATGTCAAATGGGGGACGAGGGCGATGGGAGGGTGGGCAGACGGGGGACCGGCCCGGGGGGAGCCTGGAGGCTGTGGAGTTCCGGGAGGCCGTCTTCGGCTGGGTGTGGGGCGGGGCACGCCCAAGGGGCCCCGCTGCATGGCGCGGATGCAGATCGGGCTCGTCCCTGGAGAGGACCGTGGGCAGGTACTTGGGCGGCCTGGCGCGCAGAAGCGGACACCGCTCCGCGGCTGCACCCCATTAGGCAAACGAAAGCCTCCTATGCTAGCATCTCCTTGGGAAATCCCCTGGGCGTGGCACGCCTTGGCCCATCGTATAGGAGAGTACCCATGACAGATTTTGAATACATTGTGATAGGCAATGGCCTATTTGGGAGTGCCACCACTCGCTATTTGAGTCAGCGAAGCAAAGATGTCGCCGTGATAGGCCCTGATGAGCCCAAAGATGAACGAACCCACGATGGCGTTTATGCCAGCCATTACGATGAACGACGACTGGTGCGGGCTATCGGCCGTTCCGTAATCCGGTCAAAGATTGGGCAATGGGCCATGGACAATTACCGAATGCTGGAGGAACGGTCGGGCATCCCATTCTATGAGCCCATTGGTTGTCTGATTGTCAATTCAGACAGGGTAGAGGACAATAACCTGGAATCACCCCGTGAAATTGCACGTACCTTGAATATCCCACACACCTACTATGGAGAAGGAGATCCATCCTGGCGCGAGCACTTTCCGTACTTTGAATTTCCCGACACACACTGGATCATCCACGAGCCCGCTCCAGCCGGACTGATTGACCCGCGCGCCATGCTACGGGCACAGAACGTGATTGCCCAACAGCAAGGGGCGACCATCATCCCGGAGATCGTTGTGGATGTGGCTGAGAACCGTGACCGGGTGCAGATCGAAACGCGGACAGGTAAGCGCTATCGAGCTCGCAAAGCCATTGTCACCGTAGGCGCTTTTACCAATTGCTTCAACCTATTTCCCGACAAACTCCCATGCTATGCAGAGACCGAGATAATCGTTTTAGGGCAGGTGTCACCTTCGGAAGCGACACGACTCAGGGGGATGCCCGCCTTGGTCTACACGATAGATGATCCCGTGCTTCGAGATATCTATATGGCTCCGCCAGTTCGTTATGGAGATGGCAACTTCTACATAAAGATGGGCGCCAATACTCCTGGCGATTACAATCCAAACAGTTTAGCCGAGATCCAAGATTGGTTTCGCCATGGGAACAGCGACGCTTATTTGGCGGACATGGAACGGGTTTTACGAACGATTCTTCCTGATGTTGATTTTCTTTCATTCCAAACGAAACGGTGCATTCTGACCCGCACGCCCAACAAGTATCCAATCATCGACCAGGTAACGGAGCGTACCTATGTGGCCACTGGTGCTCATGGCAGCGGTGCCAAGAGCTCGGATGCGATAGGACGGATGGTGGCAGAATTGGCCATGGACGGACGCTGGCCCCGAGGAATACCACGTGACCTCTTCCGTGTAAAGAAATAGATTGCGTGCAAAGAAAATAGGGTACGTACCCGCATCAAGATACGGGGATCTTGCAACCAAACGAGCATTTGAGAAGGAGCAATTCACGATTTGAGCCAAACCGAGGAGTGAGCATCCTCCGATGCGGCATCGCCCCTCTGGAATCGGCATCTGAGGATGCCGACTCCGCTACGAATTCGTGAATTGCTGAGCATCGGTTTGCTGGCCGAAGCTGAAAGGGAAGGCGATCGGTTACCTGGTCGGGTACTTGAGACGCAGCTCCACCTTGCGCCCGGTGAAGATGGCCGAACTGGAGAGCCTGTACGTGGAAGAAGCGTATCGAAGTCAGGGGGTGGGTCGGCAACTGGCGCAGAGGTTCTTGGAGTGGGCGAGAGAGCAGGGTGTGGAGAGGATGAAAGGGACCGCGTATGTGGCGAACGAGAGGGCCGTTGTATTCTACCGGAAGACGGGCTTTGTTCCCAAGAGTTTGACGTTGGAGCTGGGGCTGTGATGAACCCCTGGGCAGCCATGCAGGAGCAGAGAAGGAACCCTTGACAGAGTGCCGCCGGCTTGCGTGTCTTCCTGTTCGACTTGCACGTCTCGGAAGCGGACATCCTCCGCGGCCGCGCCGGGTTGCCCCTCACCTCGTGCCCCATTGAGTCCGCAAGCCTACAAGTGGAGTGTGGAAGAGGTCATGCAACAGCGTCGTGACCAACTCTTTGACAACTGGGCATCGCATTACGACAGCACCGTCCCCCAGAGTGAGGGCACCTTCCCTTTCACGGGCTACAACAAGGTACTGGACACCATGCTCAGCTCGTCCAATGTTAAGCCAGGCCTGCGGGTGCTCGATCTTGGCATCGGCACTGGCAACTTGGCTGCTCGCTTTCTCCAGCAAGGCTGTGACGTGTGGGGAGTGGATTTCTCATCCGAAA
>Ga0256839_1001136_pt1 | contig 33094 bp, 34 predicted proteins | sample 354166metaG_FD_185968 | JGI IMG/M metagenome (GOLD analysis project Ga0256839, IMG submission 185968) | Hydrothermal vent microbial communities from Mid Atlantic Ridge, Atlantic Ocean - 354-166 | ecosystem: Environmental > Aquatic > Marine > Hydrothermal vents | place: Atlantic Ocean: Mid... | reverse complement strand
AACCGCTTAGCGCCGATGATAGTGTGGCAGTTAGCCATGTGAAAGTAGGAAATTGCCAGGCTTTTAATGGAAACCCAAGTCATTAAATTGACTTGGGTTTTTTTTTGGATAAAGGTAAGCATCCAACCCCCATCCTCTGTAAGCCCTGTGTGTCAGAATATCTGTCGCCTCTATATTAGACGACAATCATCCTGGCCGGTCAGCGACAACTAGGCTGACACATAGGGGGAATTCGACAAGTTTATTACTTCCTTGGTAGATCGCGGGACGAGGGGGGCAATAATACAAAATTTTGAGGTGTAATTGATGAGCATGCTGTTATTATAGGAACAAACTGAATGATCAGGAGTTAATTGCAATGCCCCAAGGTTTGATTCGTCACAACAGGATTTTATCGATTATCGGGGATATCATGAAGGTGAGCGCTCCGCCGGATATTGGTAAAACAGGGCCGGCAACGCATTTACATGACCTGGCCGTCATTCAGGATCCTGCCGGTATAAGCTCTTTAGCCCAGGTAATTAAAATTGATAGGAATGAGGTTTCCCTGCAGGCGTTTTCCGGTACAAAAGGTTTTTCAACGCAATCCTCGGTGCATTTTTTGGGGAAACCGATGCAGGTCATTTATTCCGGTAATATTCTAGGGCGTGTTTTCAATGGCTCTGGCAGGCCGATGGATGGCGGCGCTGAATTGGCCGATGATCCCAAAGTTCCCATTGGCGGCCCATCGGTCAACCCGATGCGGCGTGTGTTGGCCTCAAAAATGATTCGCACTGATGTGCCGATGATCGACGTTTTCAATTGTCTGGTTGAAAGCCAGAAAATTCCTATTTTTTCTGTATCAGGGGAACCTTATAATCCTTTCCTGGCCCGAATTGGCATTCAGGCTGATGCTGATATTGTCATTTTTGCTGGCCTGGGATTGATATTTGATGACTATCATTTTTTCCGCACCGCTTTTGAAGATGCCGGAGTTTTTGCCCGCACCGTTATGTACTGTAACCTGGCGTCTGATCCGATTGTGGAACGATTACTGGTTCCGGATTTGGCTTTGGCGGTCGCTGAAAAGTTCGCAGTTGAAGAAGGTAAGCGGGTGCTGGTGTTAATGACGGATATGACCGCTTATGCAGACGCCATGAAAGAGGTAGGTATTTCAATGGAAAGAGTACCATCGAATCGAGGCTATATGGGCGATTTATACTCTCAGTTAGCCAGACGTTATGAGAAAGCCACTGATTTTCAAGGAGTCGGTTCGGTCACAATCCTGACAGTAACAACCATGCCTGGCGATGACATTACTCATCCCGTTCCCGATAACACGGGTTACATTACCGAAGGCCAGTTCTATTTGCATAATGGTGTGATTGATCCTTTTGGTTCACTCTCAAGGCTCAAACAGCATGTCATCGGTAAGGTAACCCGTGAAGACCATGCTCAGATTATGAATACCATGATTCGTTTTTATTCCAGCGCTCAGGATGCCAAACAGAAACAGGCAATGGCGTTTGAGTTGTCACCGTTTGACCTGAAACTGTTAAAGTTTGGTGATTTGTTCCGACAACGATTTATGGATATTAATCTCTCATTAGCTCTCGAAGATGCATTAAACTTGTGTTGGCAGACCCTCGCCGAGTGTTTTGAGCCGCAGGAGTTATTAATGAAACAATCATTGATTGAAAAATATTTTCCAAAACAAATGACCCGGCAAGATTATGGCGAAGTTGCAACTCAATAAGTCATCTCTGAGCCGAGAGCAAAAAAACCTAAAAACCTATCGGCAATTTTTGCCGTCACTGGATTTGAAAAGACAGGAGTTAATGAGGCAGCAAGCCAATGCAAAAAGGGCTTTATTTGAGACTGAAGATGAAATCAGTAAGCTTCTAAAGATTACCGGTGAAGAAATACCCATGTTGTCAAATGAACGGATTGATTTGCATGAGTTGGTTAAAGTCACCGACGTTAAATTATCAACCGAAAATATTATGGGTGCTTCGTTACCTGTTTTGGAAGATGTTGAATTAAAAGTAAGAAAGTATTCTTTTTTGGCTAAACCGCATTGGGTGGATGTGATTGTAGAAAGATTAAAAGAATTATTGGCGCTTAAAATCCGCAGCCAAGTTGATAGAAGACGATTGGATCTGCTGAATCATGCGGTAAAAACCATTACTCAGCGCGTGAACTTGTTTGAAAAAGTATTGATTCCAAGAGCTCAGGGAAATATTAAGCGTATAAAAATTTATCTTTCCGATACAGAACGAGCCAATATTGTTATTGCAAAAGTTGCCAAGAAAAAAAGGCAAATGGAGATCCAGCTATGAGTATCGCCAGGCTGAAAAAAATTACTTTGTTCGGCTTAACAAAAGAAAAACAAGAGCTGTTGAGTGCCTTGCAAGAACTGGGATGTATGCACCTGGTACCACTTCGGGATATGTCTGGAGAGCCTGAAAATGTACAGCCAGAGCAGCCGGAGGGTACACTAAAAGCATTAAGGTTTTTACTGGATTGCCCTAAAAAGCGCCATCAAATAACGGAAGAACAACGATTTGATTTAGAAACCTGTGTGGACCGTGTTTTGCAAATCAAGCAGTTGATACGTGAGATTTCAGATTTACGCGACAAGCTCGCTGCCAGGATCAAGGAAGTAGAGCCTTGGGGTGATTTTAAACTACCTTCGGAAGAAGAACTGGCTGGATTGAAATTATGGTTTTATATTGTTCCGGTTACTAAAGTAAGGCTATTACCTAAACAGAATGTGGTTTGGCAAATTGTCCACAAGGATAACCGCTTTGCATATGTGGTGGCGGTAGCAGAGCAAGAGCCTGAACCGAGCATAATGCCGGTTGCTCGGACTCATACTGGAAAATTATCGCTTTCCGAGCTGAACGAACGCCTGAATAAAGCTGAGCTTGAGATAGAGGATTTGCAGGCAGAACGGGAATCATATACTCGCTGGATTTTTTTATTATCTAAAAATCTAGCCAGAGCGGAAGACAAATCCACTTTATTACATGCCGCAGAAAAAACCCTAGATGCAGAAGAAGTGTTTGCTGTGCAAGGATGGGTTCCTGAAAAAACAAAAGCTAAGATTTTTGATTTTTCACGGCGACATTATCTGGCTCTCCAGATTGCCGATCCAAGGACAGATGAAAAGCCGCCAACATTATTGGAAAACCCAGAGCCGTTAGCAGCGGGCGAAGATTTGGTTGGTTTTTATCAAATGCCGGGTTACTGGGATTGGGACCCAGCAATACCCGTTTTTTTCTCCTTTATGGTGTTTTTTGCCATGATTATATCTGATGCAGGTTACGGCGCCTTGTTGGGGGTATTTTTAATGTTCGTATGGCGGAGTAACATATTTGCTTCATCGCGAAGGCATTTTCGGCCGTTGGCGTTGGCATTAGTGCTAAGCACAATTATTTGGGGTGTTCTGGTTGGCAGCTATTTTGGGCTGGAGCCGCAGCAAACAACATTGTTGGGTCAATTGAAGTTTTTTGATATGAATGATTTTGACACCATGATGCGACTGTCAATTATTATCGGGGTTTTGCACTTAAGTCTTGCCAATTTATTTAAAGCCAGACAGTTTGTTGGGCGTGGTTATTTGGCAGCGGCACCCTTAGGTTGGACAGTAATTATGTGGGGGGGCGTGTTATTGTGGTTCAATAACAGTTCCACTGCCCCTGAAAGCTGGTTTATGCCAGTAGGAAAATGGCTTTTGATTTTGGGGTTTGTTGCCGTGTTTCTGTTTGGTAGTGAACGGGCAATTAAAAAGCCGTTTGATTTGATTTTGAAGGTGGTTGACGGTTTAAAAAATCTGACCGGTGTAACTAAAATTTTTGGCGATGTTTTAAGTTATTTGCGGTTATTCGCTTTAGGTTTGGCCAGTGCATCATTGGCAATAACCTTTAATAACTTAGCTGGCGATGCCCGTGAAATAGAAGGTCTGGGTTTGTTGTATAGCTTGTTAATTATATTTGCCGGCCATACATTAAATTTGGTCTTGAGCTTGATGAGTGCGGTTGTTCATGGCATGAGGCTTAATTGCATCGAATTTTTTAATTGGGGTTTAACTGAGGAAGGCTTTCCGTTCAAAGCCTTTGCAAAAAAGGAGATCCGGGAATGAATGAACTCATTATTGTATTAGGCTGGTTGGGTTTGTATGGCTCGATGGCGCTGGGTGCAATCGGCAGTATTGTCGGTTGTGCATTGGCGGGACAAGCTGCGATCGGTGCCATGCTGGAAACAGAAAGTGGTTATGGCCGGTATATTGGTGTCTCTGTGATGCCGTCATCACAAGTCATATATGGCATCGTCATTATGTTTACCCTACAAAGAGACATTACCGCAATTAACGGTGCAGCTATTTTTGCAATAGGGTTTCTGGCAGGTTTAGTGCTTTTATATAGCGCGATATTGCAAGGGAAAACCTGTGCATCTGCTATTAATGCCGCGAAAGCTAAGCCAGAGATTTTCGGTTTAACTATCGCGCCGGCTGCTATAGTTGAAGGTTTTGCTGTATTTGCATTTGTTTTTGCGCTAGTGATTGCGGGTGGAATTCCTTCGGGAATTTAATGAGGTAAACATGACTGAAAAACAGACAAACTCTTTAAGTCAGTATGCATCGCATGGTGTTGAAGCATTAATTGAGCGACTTAGAAATGAAGGTGTGGCCGAAGGTAAACAACAGGCCGAAGCTATCATTGCAGAGGCTCGTCAAAAAGCAGCTGAAATTAATGAGCGGGCCAGTACTGAAGCCGAGGCAATAATTAAGAAGGCGAGAAAACAAGCCGATGATTTTAAATCTGCTGGCGAGGATGCCTTAAAGCTGGCGGCTCGGGATGCCCATTTAAAGCTCAGGGAAACCATCATGCAGCGGTTCAGTGAAGAAGTAAACCGGCTGGTTGGCAAGGCAATGGAGCCAGATATGTTTATGGAAAAACTTGTGCTACAGGTGGTCGGCAGGGTGAGCGAACAAGCAAAACTAAAAGAGCAGGATGGTTTTACAATCAAGTTGCCTGAAGATGTGATTGGTATCGAGGACTTGAGAAAAAACCCCGAAGAATTGGAGCAGGGGACTTTGGCTCATTTTGTTTTGTCCATTATGGCTACATTATTGCGTCAGGGAATAGAGCTGCAACCGACTAGTGAATTTGATCGCGGCATAAAAATTTACCTGAAAGATGGGCAGGTTGAAGTTGATTTGACAGACCAAGCGGTTGCTGCCGTTTTGCTCGAACATTTGCAGCCCCGTTTTCGCGCATTATTAGAAGGTGTTGTTAAATAATATGATTGATCCGTATGTGACATTAATTTCTAGTTTTCCGCCGCATACTCCTCAGCTTTTTGCGACCCGGCAAACTCCGATTTCGAGAATCAAACTGGATGAAAGGCTGCAAATGCTGACGCCTGAACATGCTCAAGATCTGGCGCTCATTGAAAATCTGGTGCATTGGGATCGAATCGCCATTTCCACAACGGATGAAGAGATGGTCAGGCGTGCCGAAGAGACCATGAGGTCGCTCAAAAATCAGTTTATTAAGGATATTATTATTTGGCGACTTGAACAACGAACTGCGGTAGCCGCTTTACGCCGTAAAAATTTAGCACTTGATGTGCCAAAAGCAGGCGTGCGCTGGGGTTATGGTCAATGGGTTGGTCATATTGTACGGCATTGGCAGGAGCCTACATTTGCACTGGAGAAAATATTGCCTTGGCTTTATGAGGCCAAGCAGTTTTTGGAAGAAAAAAACCACCTGGGGTTGGAGCGATTGTTGCTTAGTCTAGTGTGGGAATATTATGGGCGAGTGGCTGCTGACCATTATTTCGATTTTGAAGCGGTTGTTGTGTATGTGCTGCGTTGGGATGTGATTGATCGTTGGTCGCGTTACAACAGTAAGTTGGCTACGCATAGGCTAGAACGCATGCTTGAGTCAGGTTTGGAGGATTTTAATGCCGTTTTTGCATAAAACCAGATTAACAAACATCTTACCGACATCTCATGTAGTTATAAGGTACTCGAAATCGTCAATTAATATATGTAAGGCACTGTTTTTACATTGTATTTGTCAGAAATCGTTGGTGTTTTGTAACGAAATTGCATCACTTCATAAAAAAATGTTACAGGTATTTTGACGATGGATTATAAACAGGAAGCCTCAAAAACTTCAGCGCGAGTCACAATGGTTCAGGATGATTTGGTGACCATTGAAGCGCAGTCAGTTGAAAATAAAACTGCTTCATTGAAAAAGAATGAAGTTATATATATTTGCCCCAAACGCCAGGAAAACCGATATCAAGAAAAATTAAAAGCGGAAATTTTAAGAATCAATGGCAACACTGCCGATGCGCAGGTTTTTGAAAGCACCTCTGGTGTGGCGGTAGGTGATCCAGTCGAGCAAACCAATGAAATGTTGTCTGTAACCTTGGGGCCAGGCTTGCTTGGCCAGGTTTATGATGGTTTACAAAATCCTTTGGAGAGTTTGGCCTCGGAATTTGGCTATTTTCTGCCACGGGGAGTTGAAGCCGATGCGTTAGACAAAGTGAAAAAATGGTCTTTTGTGCCGATTGTGCGGACCAAAGACAAGTTGCTTGCTGGCGGTGTGATTGGCACTGTTCAGGAAGGACGGTTCACCCACAAAATCATGATTCCTTTTGATGAGTCCGGCGAAGTGATAGTCACCTGGATTCAGGAGGGAAGTGTTACCGTTGATGAGCCGGTGGCAAGAATTCGCAATACAGTTTCAGGTAAGGAGCAAGCCATTACGCTGATGCAAAAATGGCCGGTCAGAAAACCGTTACCGGAAAAAATGTTGCTTAAGCGGATCTCCGAGCGGTTGTATCCCAATGAGCCTTTAATTACCACCATGCGTTTGATCGACACTTTTTTTCCGATTGCCCGCGGTGGAATTGCCTGTATTCCAGGGCCGTTTGGTGCGGGTAAAACAGTTTTGCAAAACTTGATATCCAGATATTCGACTGTTGATATTGTAATCGTAGTGGCATGTGGTGAACGGGCGGGTGAGGTGGTGGAAACCATAACTGAATTTCCGAAAATGAATGATCCTAAAACTGGAGGATCATTAATGGACCGAACCATTATTATTTGCAATACCTCTTCGATGCCTGTTGCCGCGCGGGAAGCATCAATTAATACTGGCATTACACTTGGGGAATATTATCGACAGATGGGCTATGATGTGCTGCTGATTGCCGATTCCACTTCCCGGTGGGCGCAAGCAATGCGCGAGACTTCCGGGCGAATGGAAGAAATTCCCGGTGAGGAGGCTTTTCCGGCCTATCTGGATTCTGCAATAAGGGCCATTTATGAGCGGGCTGGCGTAATTAAAAATCAAAATGGGGATATTGGCAGCTTGACCATGATTGGGACGGTATCGCCGGCGGGAGGAAATTTTGAGGAGCCGGTTACCCAGTCCACCCTTGGGACAGTCAAAACATTTCTAGGGCTTAGTGCTGAGCGGGCCTACAAGCGTTTTTATCCGGCTGTAGATCCTTTGATTTCCTGGTCACGTTATTTAAAACAGCTTGCTCCCTGGTACGAAAACAATATTGAGCCTGGCTGGACACAAAAAGTAGAAGAAATGCTGGAGTTGCTGCATAAAGGCGATGCTGTTATGCAAATGATGCAGGTGACGGGCGAAGAAGGGGTAACATTAGAAGATTTTGTGACCTACCAAAAAGCAGTTTTTATGGATATGGTGTTTTTGCAACAAGATGCTTTTGATAAGGTTGATGCATCGGTGTCATTAGCAAGGCAAAAAATGTCATTCAGTAAGATCTATAAGTTGGTGCATCTGGATTATCATTTTGCTGAAAAAACCGAGGTGCAGAATTATTTCACTCGATTGACAGGGCTGTTCAAGAATTTCAATTACGCCGAAGAAAATTCTCCCGATTATTTCGATTTATTAAAGCAAATCGACCGGTTGGCTGAGTTGATGGGTGTTTTATAACCCTCTCCAGCAGGAGAGGGCAGGCTAAGGGCACTGCCTTTAATATGCAAGGTTGGGTTAGCGGCAGCGTAACCCGACAATATTTAGAAAATCGAGGATTATATTGCCGCTCATCTACCTTGCAAAATTACAAATGCTCTTAAACTTAATGGCAGTGAGGCTAAGGGGGAATAAAACGATTATTTTTTTCTCAAAAAATAATACAAATATTTACACTTAAGTATCATTTCCGAACCTTGTTTTTCAACGACCTTACAGGTTTCATATTTTTCTCGTCCCGGTGTAGATTGTTTTTTGATGGCGCCGTCGACAATCGAATATTTTAAAGGGATTTCAAAAGTCCCGGTCCGGCCTCGGGTATCCGTTGATTTGGTGTTCAAAGTGCCGTCTTTTTGGAAAGTCCATTCGGTGTTGAGAGGGCTTTTGGTTTTGTCCAAAGCGGCAGCTTCGGCATAAACCTCCCACTTTCCAAGTATTTCGGAATTATCCTTCAATTGTATTTCAGCACTGGCGGTGAAAGGAACTGCTAAAGCAGCCAGTATCAAAATTTTAGTTATTTTTTTCATGGCAAATCCTTACTTGGTTTGAAAACATGTTAGCAAATTGTAACATACTGCTGGATGGACTCTAATATTTCGATCCTGTGGTAGGATACGCCACAAACACGCAGCAATCAAAGAAAAAGATAAATGGCTATACAGGATAATTTTGAACAACAACCATTAAGATATTTCACCGAGAAAGCCTACCTGGATTATTCCATGTACGTCATTCTTGACCGTGCTTTGCCCCATATTGCAGATGGACTGAAGCCGGTTCAACGACGCATCGTCTATGCGATGTCTGAGCTAGGGTTGACGGCGCTGGCCAAATATAAAAAATCTGCCAGAACGGTGGGGGATGTATTAGGTAAATATCACCCGCATGGTGATTCGGCTTGTTATGAAGCCATGGTGCTGATGGCGCAACATTTTTCTTATCGTTATCCCTTGATTGATGGCCAGGGAAACTGGGGTTCGCCTGATAATCCCAAATCATTTGCGGCGATGCGCTATACCGAATCAAAATTAACGCCTTATGCGCAAACATTGCTCAGCGAGCTGGGGCAGGGAACGGTTGAATGGACGGACAATTTTGACGGCACCCTTAAAGAGCCGCAGCTTTTGCCGGCCCGGTTACCCAATGTTCTTTTGAACGGTTCGATGGGTATTGCGGTGGGCATGGCAACTGATATTCCGCCGCATAATCTTCGCGAAGTGGCAAGTGCATGCATCAGGTTACTGGATGATCCGGAAACAGCGGATGTAGTTTTATTTGATTGTGTCCAAGGTCCGGATTATCCAACAGAAGCTGAAATTATTACTTCTAGGGAGGATATTCAGGCTATGTATCAAACCGGGCATGGCTCGATCCGGATGCGCGCAAGGTATGAGCGTGAAGGAGAAAATATCATCATCACGGCATTGCCGCATCAGGTTTCAGGAGCCAAATTACTGGAACAAATTGCCGCACAAATGCAGGCTAAAAAATTGCCCATGATTGAAGATTTGCGTGATGAATCCGATCATGAAAGTCCAACGCGTTTGGTTGTCATTCCAAGATCCAAGAGGGTCGATGTCGAAGCAGTCATGTCGCATTTGTTTGCAACCACGGATCTGGAGAAGAATTACCGCGTCAATATGAATATGATTGGCTTGGATGGCCGGCCAAGGGTAAAGGGGCTGAAGCAAATTTTGCAGGAATGGCTGATATTCAGGACAGAAACAGTTCGTCGCCGTCTGCAATATCGTTTGGACAAGGTATTGGCAAGGCTGCATGTGCTGGAAGGTTTGTTGATTGCCTATCTTAATATTGATGAAGTAATTGCAATCATTCGCTCTGAAGACAAGCCAAAACCCGTGTTGATGGAGCGTTTTGGGATTACTGATATCCAGGCGGAAGCCATTCTGGAATTAAAATTACGGCATCTTGCTAAGCTGGAAGAGATGAAAATCAGGGGTGAGCAGGATGAGCTTGAAAAAGAGCGGGATGCTTTGAGTAAAACCCTGGGGTCAAAAAAACTGTTAAACCGGTTGATCAAAAAAGAGATTGAACGGGATGCAGAAAAATATGGGGATGATCGTCGCTCGCCCATTGTTCAGCGCGGTGCCTCCAAAGCACTGGATACCAGTGTGTTGATCAATAATGAACCCATAACCATAATTTTGTCAGAAAAGGGCTGGATTCGGGCGGCTAAAGGTCATGAAATTGATGTCAAATCCTTAAATTATCGTGCTGGTGACGGGTTTCTGGATGCAGCTTTCGGCAGAACTACCCAACCCGTATATATCCTGGATTCAACGGGTCGGTTTTATACCACAACAACACATGATTTGCCTTCTGCGCGCAGTCAGGGTGAGCCATTAACGGGCAGGCTAAAACCTCCGGCAGGGTCGCTGTTTAAATATTTATTGGCCGGGAATCCTGATGATTGGTGCTTACTGGCCAGCAGCTATGGTTATGGTTTCAGAGTGCAGTTAAAAGAATTAGCCAGTAAAAACAAGGCGGGTAAATTAGTTATTTCATTGCCGGATGGAGCTGAAGTATTGCGTCCTGCCCGTATTCAAAATGATTCTGATTTGTTGGCAGTTGTGACGCAGCAAGGCAGGCTGTTAATCTTTTCTGTCGAGGAGTTGCCGGCATTGACGAAAGGAAAAGGTAATAAACTGATTCAGATTCCTACGGCTGATTTAAAGGCGGGGAAAGACAGGGTTATTGCTGCCGCAGTTATTCCAAAAGAGGGTTCTTTAAAAATTATCTCTGGAAAACGGCATTTGACGTTAAAAGCTGTGGATATCGATCATTATTCAGGCAGTCGGGCAAAAAGAGGGCTGGCATTACCGCGGGGTCTTCAGCGGGTTGATGAGCTTTTGTCGGCGGGGTGATTTCAGTATTCTTCCGTACCGCAGCGTTGTTAGCTGCTCCTGTGCGGGCCGGTTAAAATTTGGAAATAAAAAAAGGCGCCAGTTTGCATGGCGCCTTCTACTCTTTCACTAAAGGAAAGAATTAAGTTTTAGCTTGATTTCTTGGCACGGAAACCAACAAAACCTAACAGGCCTGCGCCGATCAGCCAAGCTGCTGCGGGTTCTGGGACGTTGTTTGCAACGTCATAATCATAAGTCACAGTACCATCACACTGCGCTTGTGTATTCTGGGCTGCAGTGAGATTGCCTCCGCCACCAACAAATTGGGAATTTGTCTGGGTAGAGCATGAAATATCAAAAGTGCCAGCACCAATAAAAGCTGCGAGATCTGAGCCAGTAAAAGTAAATGATCTGGATGAATCATCAGTCTTCGACCCTAGATCCAAAGAGCCCTGAGAAGCAACGGTTGCTGGTCCACCTGTGTCAGCAAGTATGGTCTGCAAATCTGGTGAAAACAGCAAGTCTCCAGTCAGGACGCTATCCAACGGACTTAGCGTCGAATCATAAATGAAGTTAAGGCCTGAATTGTATGCAAAAGTTTGGTCTTGAGCCGCTGTGTTGTTGATTATAGTTGAACTCACAGAATGTGCGGAAATTTCAACAGTCACACTTGTCAGATTACCTAAACTTCCATCAAATAGGTCTAAGCTCCCAGTTTCGTTGGATAATTCTGTGGTTGATAAAGGTGTTAAAAAAGAATCAGTTACTGTAGCAGCCTGTACCCCAGCCGAAACAGCCAAAGCGCCTGCCATCAATAAAGAAGGAATAGCTTTTTTCATATTATTTACTCCTAAATAAAGTTTAAAAAAGTGTTGTTAAAATTGTGAGTCAATAATTTTGACGCACTATTCCTATTGTAATGAATGCGTAACTAAAATCTATCCGGTTTGCGAGAACGCGTTATTCGTAATCTGGCTATCCGACCTTTATTTTTTTATTTCGGGACTTAAGTAAGGTTTGTGAGGGCTTTTCTCCAAACTGTTTTTGGTAATGACTGGCAAATCGGCTTGGATGGGTATAGCCGACTTCCATGGCGACCTGAAGTACCGTTGTATCTTGATCGGGAGCTTGTAATAAAGCACGGGCCTTGATTAGCCGGCGAAAATATACGGCGCCCATTGGTGTGCAATTACGAAAATTGCGGAAAGCTTTTTGCAATGCACGTTCGCTGACATTGGCGACTGTCGCCAGATCCTGTAGCATAATGGGTTCATGCAGATGCTCATCTATCCATGTTTCAACCGCTTTGATCCATTGATAACGGTTTTCCTGTTGTTTGGTGCGTTCTCTTTCGCGTCTGTCAAGGCAATCAATAAAGGCTAACAGCAAGGTTTTTTCCAGGTGCTGCCATTTTTTTGAATTGGGGTGCCGGGAATTAGGGTGGTTCAATTGATGCGCACACCATAGGCTTAATGAGCGCAGAAATAGGCCTTGCGAAGACTGGTAATCAATTTCAGTGGCTTTAGGTAATTGTGGGGTGGTTTTGCCAAACCGGGTGCTTAAAGCTTGTTCCACAGCAGTTTTGTCAAAATCGACAAAAAGCGCTCTGATGGAATCCACTTCCATTTGCATTTTCTCGGAAGAAAAATGGATAACCCCCGATTCATATTTGGCCTCTGCTTTGTCGGAGGCAACCTGGTAGTCGATATCACCATCCAGAAGGATATGAAATGAATACCGCGCTTCCACCTGTTTGGTGCTTTCCAGGACCAAGTCTGCCGGGCAATGGATATAGGAGAGACTGACAATATTCAGGTCGACTCTGTTGATGTGAACAAAAAAATCAGAGTCACCCTTTAAATAGGTATTGTGCTCTTCCCAAAGCAAATTAGTGATCTTTCGGGATTCTTCAATATCATTAGTTGTCAGCAGGTGATGATTACTTAACAACTCATAATCTAGAATAGTCATAATGTTTCAAGTAAGGTTACTTCCAGTTTCCCTGGGCTTTGTTTAATTCGGCTTCGGTTCTCAATGCATCAAACTGAGCGGCAATGGCTCGGGAATTGGCGCTGTCACGCGCTACTTCTGATTCAATATAGCGCGTTACCGTCACTGTTCCGGCTTCACGTTGTTGTTTGACCATTCGATAGGCTTCTTCGGCTGATGCTATGGCGGTAATTGTAACATCAACCCGGGCTAAAGCCTCTTGTAATCTCAAATAGGTAGTTTTAACTTCATTTTCAATGTTGAGTTGCAAGCGTTTTTTTGTTGCTTTGATTTCCGCCAATTTACTTTGCGCTTTGTTGATGCGTTCATTGGTCGCAAAACCAGAAAAAATATCCATTTCAAGATTGACGCCGGCGGTTACATAATCTTTGCGTGAAGAAAAGCTACCATCTTTACTGTCCTGGCCATAACTGACATAAGCATTGACTCGGGGCAAATGAGCACCATAGGCAGCTTTTAAAACCCTTTCCTGGCTGGCAATTTGTTTGTTGATGGCTTGAATTTCAGGGCGTTGCGCCAGTGCTGTTTTAAGAATATCAGAAAAAGCTGCGGGTGCTTGAGGCAACGACCATTCCGATTGTTTGGTGATGGCAAAAATTTCATTCATATCCAGACCCAGCAGGGTTTTTAATCCGGTTTTTGCTAATTCGATGTTGTTTTTTGCCCGAATTTTTGCCTCTTTCGCCTGGGCAAGTTGCACCTCGAGTGATAACAGATCGGATTTTAATAAGGTGCCCGCTTTGTAGCGTTTTCTGCTTTGCTCCAATTCGCTGGATACTGCTGTAATGGAGCTTTTGCTTATCTTGTATGCTTCCTGTGCTGCCAGATAACCATAGTAAGCCGAAATAACTGCCTGTGTCAGGTTGTTTCGAATTGCATTTTTTTCAAGGGTTGAAGCTTCAACGCCCAATTGTGCGGCTTTGCTAAGTTGATAGTCCTGGCCGCCACGAAACAGGGAAATATTGGCGATGACTTCCGGGCGCAGATTTTCCACTCCACCGGGGTTATTAAAATCAGAATTAAAATCCAGCCGTCTCTGATTGATGGTATGTGAAAAAACCATTGCCGGGTTTTCGGTGTATTGATAAGAGTAGCGAGCGGTAATTTGTGGATAAAAACTGGATAAAGCCAGCCCAAGCTGCGCTTCGGCCTGGTTGATTCTTTGCTGGGCGATTTCTAAATCAGGATTGTGATTGAGGGCATAGTCAATCGCTTGTTCCAATGTAAAAGAGCTGGTTTTTTCAGCAATATTTGCTGTATTTTCTTTAACTGAAAGGTTTAGAGAGTTATCTTGACTGTTTGCATTTGAGCCCAGGCAGCTTAAAGCAGAGTACATAATGACGTGCAAGATAGGTTTTTTTTGGATTTTCAACATGATAATGGTCAGAATGTCTGTCTACATTAGAAAATGGTTATATAATAAGCGATTTGTATCTGATATGCCAGTTTGAGCAAATGCCTTATTTTTTAATATTATTACTTTTTTCTTTTGGCGGTCATGCCGAAGCCGAGAATAACAAGATTGCTAACGCCTGGAAGCTGTCGCCTTTGGTGCTGCCCGATTTGGAAAATAAACAACGTAATTTATATGGCTGGCACGGCAAGGTCATTATTTTAAATTTCTGGGCGACATGGTGCGGACCTTGTCAAATTGAAATTCCGTATTTGATAAAATTCCAGAAAAAATATGCAGCAAAGGGGTTGCAGGTTGTCGGTGTTGGCCTTGATGATACCCGAAAATTACAGAACTATGTCCGTACAGTCGGTATCAATTATCCGGTGCTGCGAGCAGACCCGGAAGAGAATTTTTCTTTATTGGCGACCTGGGGTAATCCTTTTGGTACATTGCCCTACACCGTTGTAATTAATCGCCAAGGAGGCTTTGTGTTAATGCATCAAGGCATTTTTTCCGAAGCAATTTTTAATCAATTTGTATTGCCGTTGTTATCAGCAGATCTTGAATAAACAGTAGGAGCCTGCCTTTAGTCGCGACCGTAACGAAAACCAAATCGAGGCTAAAGCACGCTCCTACCGTTTATCGATCACTGATCTGCCATTGAATTTTATGTTTGGCGAGTAGTTGTTCCAGATAAGGCTTCATTTTTTCATTGATCAGTGCTCGCCGAACCCGGTCCTTAATATCAGCAAAAGATTTTTGTTCGGCAGGTTTCCGATTGACAATCATAATTAGATGGTAACCTTTTGGTGTTTCGATAATCTCGCTGACTTGTCCGTCTGGCAGATTTTTCAGGTTTTTTTCAATTTCGGGCGAGCCCGTGTTTTCCTTTAGCCAGCCCATATCGCCAGAGTGTTGTTTTCCGTAAGGATCAATAGAATATTGTTCTGCTAGTTTGAACAGGCTTTCACCTGCCAGTATCCTGGATCGTAATTCTTCAGCCAGCTTTTTTTCGGCAACCACAATCTGGCCGATTTGCCGGCGTTCAGGGATGTAGCCTAGTTCTGGATGCCGCTGAAAATAATCGATAAGGGTTGCTTCTTCAGGAATCCATTGTTTTTCCAGGCGCTCAAGAAGTTTCTGGCTTAATAGATGTTGACTGTAATCCTGAATTTGCCTGTCAACCTTAATTCCGATGTTTTTGGCTTGCAGAGAAAATAACAGGGTTTCTAGCCAATCTTCCAGGCTTTTGTAAATTGCCGTTTTATTTTCAAGCTTGATATCAGCACTTTGAATATCACGATATCGAATGACAAAACCATCGCCTTTGGCGAGAATATCGTTATCTGATAGCGGCTCCTCAAGGTCGTTGAGGAAAATTTGCAGCTGATATTTTTGTTTTAATTTTGTTAATGCATTTTGTTTAAGTTGTTTGAATTGTTTTGCAATGTACACGGACCGTGCAGCTTGTATGGCATTGACATCTCGAATACTGCTGAGTTGTTGTTCATAGGTGTCTGGGATTTCGATGGTATTATGCAGGTTATTTAGATAACGCTGCGCAAGCAATCCCGCTTTAAATTGATTGATTTCCTGAATGTAGTTTTGATCTTTTTCCAGATCCGTCTGTTTGGCTTCCTGAAACAGTGCTTCTGAGTGAACTAACCGCATTAACATATCTCCTCGAAGATAGGCCTGGTCTTTTTCGTCCATGGAAGGAAATTGAGTGGCGAAAGGAGCAGCTTTTAAGGCTTTTTCCAATTGTGATTCCGTAATCTCAGTATTGCCAATACTAACCAGTACTTGACTGGTCTGCCCAATAGAAGAGTTAAGTATTGAAAAAATCAGGGAAAAAAATAAGGCAAGGTATTTCATGTGTGAGGGGGTAATTGCAGAAAGTGGTATAGAGTTTTTGAAACTCCGGACCTGAATAAACAGGCCCGGGGTTATTCAAAACGAATAGTTACTTTGGATTTTTGCCTCCTAAATCCGGAGCATTCGCATGTATCCAGCTAATTGCGGCATCCAGATCGTTTTTGATTTTCTTGCCATTATAAGTTAATGCTTCAGCGACCAGTGGAACACCGGTTTTGTTGGTTTCGTGGCAAGAAGCGCATAATAAAGGTCCATGGCTGCCGTCAGGATTGTATTGAGTAGCCTGTTTATATGTTGTTGGGTCAACCGTTGGTGTGACTGGATATAAGCCATGAATAGATTCATGACAAGCTTGGCAGGCAAGTCCTGCGTGGCCTTTTGAGTAACGCATCAGGCTGTATTTTCCAGGCTGGTTAATTGGGAAAGCAACCCCGCCCTGACCTTCAACAAAAGGTGGCGCATGGCAGTCTGCACAATGTGGCGCACCGGGAGACAGCCAGTAATCACGGCCATGGCTGGCAGCTGAATAAGGCACTGCGGCAATTCCGGTCGCCTCTTTGGGTAATGACAGAGCAGCAAGTTTTGCCGTTGGATTTGCAGATAAAATGGAAACATTAACATCGCCATCCGCATCTTTAGAGATCAACGGCTTGCCATCTTTGGTTGCAATTACAACAATATCTGGCGTCATCCTGGTTTTTGACCAGGTCAGCAAAATACCGGATTTTCCTGGTGTGTCATGGCCGTTTTTATCGAGCACCACTTTAGGATCAAGATATTTTTCCTTAAGCGTTGTACTGTCAACACCGATAGCAACGGCGATTTCATCTAGAGGCAGGTTACGGATAGTTTCGCCGGTTTGTTTAAAGGCGTTTTGCAGATTATCGCGTTGATATAATTCCCTTGATAACTGGTTATGGCAGTTGGTACACCACATGCCTTTACCATTTTTGCTAATGCCTATTTTAGAAACATTTGTCTGCATCCATTTGCCAATGTGATTCAGGTGTTCAGGTGTGCCGACGCCATCTTTGTCCTTGTTTGGGTTTGAATGGACATCGCGGCCGGCAAAACAGCCGCCTTTGGTGTCGCGGTTGTCAGCATTGGCATAGAAATTTTTGCCATCAGGTGAAATGGGGTAGCCATCCATAGAGCCATCTTGTCTATGTGCCGGGTGGCAGCCAGCACAGGTTCCGGTACGGCCTTCTGCATCAGGCAGTGGCCGTATGGTTTGATGAACTCTGTGCAAGGCTTCTGATAAGGCCATGATGGGCGTATCCCAGGACTCCATGGTTTTACTGCCGGATAATACCTGGGCAATGCCTTTGGATTGTAAGACGCCAATGACATTATCAGCATGACATTGTTGGCATAAAACCGGATCGCCACCCAAGCGGTTTTGAGTGGCGCGGCTGGAAGGATCATAATTGGCAATAAATTGGGTGCCATGACGGGCGTCATGAATTTGTAAAATTGAAATGGAAGTGGCTTTTAAATCTGCCATGTAATCAGTTGCCCCGAGTCCTTTCCAGAATGCTTTTTCCTGCTTGTAAAGGGTAAAGGTTTTGCCATTGGCATTCTCATTGGCATGGCAATTAGAGCAATTGGGTACATCGATGGGATTGGTGCCGATAAATTTGACAGGCTTGCCTGTGTGACTGTCAATCACGGGCTTTTTGGTTTTGGCGTCAACCAATGCGACCCAGGCTTCCTGGTAGGGTCGAATATCACTTTCAACGATCTCAAGCGGGCTTTTTTTCATCAGCTCGTCATAAAACGGTGTCAGTGGCAAGCCCAGTGCATCCCAAATGCCGGGGTTGGTTAACACAATGGGCACATTATCCAGTACCGGGGATTTGGTATAGACCACGGTGCCGGTTTCGCCGGTGTAGTGTAAATGACCATCCTTAAGCGGTGCTCCAGAAGGGCCGGCATCTCGTGGTATGGGAAGTTCAATGCCAATACGCTTTTTCTTGCTGTCCAGACTGGTTTTTTCAGGATTGCTGCCTTTCAGGTCTTTGTAGATATAAAGGTGGGTAAAATAGGCATTCCCGACATTTTCATGGTCACTGTATTTGCCATCTTTGTTAACATCATAAGGGATGTTCCAGTAAGCCAGTTTGGTGCCTTCAGAAAAAGTATTGTCAATATGACCATACTCCAGTTTCATGCGCTTTTTACCATCAACCAGTACGGTCGGGTCTTTAGGGTCGGATTTCAGTAATTGTGGGAACTGATAGGGTCCAGTTGCAGTTTTTACTACCTGACTTTGAATGGAGTTATAAGGAGGCAGGATGCAGCAGTAAGAAAAATCAAAACCGGTACAGTGCATGCCCAGCTCATAATTAATGGTGATGTTGTAATCATTCTTGGGTTTATAAGGATCCGTTTTTTTAATGATTTTTGGAATGTTTTCAACTGGTTTTTCTGAGTTCTCCATGTTGAATGGTTTAACTTTTGCCGATACTTGGGTTGATGTTATCAGGCAGCCAAACATAATTGATAATAGGTGTCTGGGTTGTAGGCTTGTCATTTTCTTACCATAATTTGTACGACGTTTTATAACAGGTTTTATTTTAAAAAGCAGAACCCGGTTTAACGCCTAATTTTTTTAACAGGATTGCCATAGGACAAAAGCCGGTAAATGCCGATTGCAGTAAATTGGCACCGACAAATCCAGTAAACCATAACCAGTTAATCGAGTGCCATACTGCCAAGCATACACTTAGTAAAATAAATGTTCCAGCAATGGCAAGAACCATACGATCAATTGTCATAGTCTATTCTTCTGTGTTGTAGGGAAGTCAAAGATCTAGGTTTATTTAAGTTGCAAATAATATTGGGCCAGGTCATCAATTTCTTCTTCTGATAACTGTTTAGCGATCAAACGCATTCTACTGTATACATCATTACTTCGGTCACCAGTTTTGTATGCCTTTAATGTTTCAGAAAAATATTCCGGCTGTTGGCCTGCCAGTGCCGGAATATCCATTACTTCTCCCTGGCCTTCAGTGCCGTGGCAAGAAGAGCATGGAGGTAAAATTCTCTTGCTTTCACCGCGGGTCGCCAGCTTTTTTGCGCGCTGAATGGATTTAGGGTCTGCCTTTTTTTGTGGGGGAAGTGCCAGGGTGCTGAACCAGACTGCCAGATCGGCGGTGTCTTGTTCACTCAAGCCAGCTGCAACTGATGACATTAATGGGTGCGAACGGCTGTTATCAGCATAATCACGTAGTTGCTTATAGGTGTAGGTTGCCAGTTGTCCAGCCAGGGAAGGATAGCCTGGCATCGGACTAACGCCGTTTTCGCCATGACAGCCTGAGCAGGCAATAGCCAGCTGTTTACCTTTGTCGGCATTGCCTTGTTTAACAAAGTTTAGTAATTCTGGAGTCCATGCAATTTTTGAAGAAGACTCAGCAATTACTAAAGAGGGTGCAATCAATACAGCAGATAAAAGTAATTTTTTCATTTTTAATACCCCCATGGGCTTGAGCCATGTGTATCCATAAAAAAGAATTGCAGGATTGGAATGGCAAAACTGAGCGCCATTAAGCCTGCAATGACTTTATTCCAGAGAGTGAAGTCATTCAAGAACTCCGGTAGATTTTTTACGGGATGATAAGTGGAAGCATATTCAACTTCTCCAGAAAAAGATTCTGTGCTCTTAAATTGAGTCATTACCAGAATGTAGATAAATACACAGGCAGACCCAAGGAGCACCAGACCACCAACAATCATGGCAAATTCATAGGGTTCCCAAGCCAAAGTAAGGATGCTGTTGTATTCAACAGAGGAAATCCGCCGGGGTTGACCCAGTAAACCTAGAATATGCCAAGGCGTAGTTAAAATGGTCATGCCGATAAACCAGGTCCACAGTTGTACTAACGCCATTTTTTTGGAAAACAAAGCCTTGCCCGTCATAATTGGCCACAGGTAATAGGCGATGGCAAAGTACATAATGACCGTTGTGCCGGCAAAAATGAGATGAAAATGGCCTGGAACCCATGCGGTATTGTGAATCATAGCATTCATCGCATAACTGGCATTAACGATGCCGCCGAAACCGCCAAAAATTAACATTAGCAAAGATAAAATAATGGCGAGCACCATCGGGTTAGTCCAGGGTAGAGAGCCAATCCAACTAAGCAATCCTTTTCCGCCACGTAGTCGGGCGGCAATTTCCATTGAGGCGATAACTGTGAAACCGGTGATAAATGTCGGCAAGGTAACGACGAATGTGCCAAAGCCATGCAACATTTTCCAGCCTGCGGCTTGTTCAGGATCCATGTATAGATGGTGGAAACCAATTGGTAAGCTGAATACGACTAAGACAATAAAAGCAGCTCTGGCCATTTCGTCGCTGAATAAATAGCCTCCAGCTTGTTTTGGGACAAAAACATAAAAAGCAATGTAGGCAGGAATTAGCCAGAAATAAACAATGGGATGCAACGTCCAGGCAAACAAGGTTCTTGCCAGGCCCGGGTCAATAGTATCCATCCACCCTAAAGCAAAAGGTATAAGTTGGAAAACCACTTCCATGGCAACTCCAGCGCTTGTCCAAAGCCATAAAAAGGCATTTGCAACTGTCGCAAACATGGCCAAAGGTACGGGCTCACCTGGGTTGTCCTGTTTCCATTGCTTCATCATCATAATCATGATGTAGCACCACATCCAGGAGCCTACGACCAGTAATGCAGCGCCGATATAAAAAATATAATGGGCGTGAATGGGCGGATAGAAAGTATACAGAACGGATGCCCGGCCTGTTAATAATGGAATGGCTGCGAGAACTACACCAAATAACGTAACCGCAAAGCCAGTCCAGGCTAGTTTGATGTTCCAGATGGGGCGTTTAAGGCTGGTAGCAGCAGTGAAATAACCAAAACCCATAATAAAAAAGGTTGTCAGCACATAAGCCATTAATACGCCATGGGTACTGACTGATGCAAAATAAACAGGGGCTGACTCTAACGGGGGAAATAATCCACTTCGCTCAAGCACTTGATATTCACCCATGAAGCAAGCAAGAATAAATGCGATAAAAGCAACCCAGAAATTGCTTAACGCGAGTTTTTTGACGGCTGCATCATTCATTGCCTGTCTCCTCTGTTTTTGTTATTGAAGGGGCCTGCCAGGTTTCTTTTGCTTCAACAGTAATATTACTCCACATATGATCATGGCCGAGTCCGCAGTATTCGTTGCACAAGAGAGGATATTTGGCGGGTTTGGGAAAACTTGTGGTAACTTCAGAGACATAGCCAGGAACAATCATGGTGCTCATGTTGGTCATCGGCATATGTACGCCATGTAAAACATCCATGCTGGCCCAACGGAAAGTCACTGGGGTTTCTGCCGGGACGGTGACGTGTTTTGGAAAAAAGCCATAACGAGCGGCAACAATTCTGACTGTTATTTTGCCCTTTTCATCGACCTGGACGCCAAGGTTATCTTCGGCAAATTCTTTGGTGAGGTGCAGGCGTGCCGAATTGATGGTTTCGACATTGCTAGGAGCATCGATGCCATGAATAAAAGAATCTATCATGATGATACCCACGAATAACCCGGCCATCCCTATTGAGATATAGCCCCACTTTTTCTCTAATGGATCAATATGCATGATTCACCTCAGTTAACTGCGCCGCGAGGTAAAAATACCCCATAATAGAGGAAAAGCCAGCCCACGACAAAGCTAAGACCGACAACCAGCATTAATGTCCAGGTGCCTACTGGAGGGCTTTCAATGATTTTCTTTTTTTGTTCTTCGTCAAGCGGTTTCATGATTCACCTCGTGGTTGGTTTATTGTGCCACATTCATTAACTGCGAAGATCCGGCTTTGTAATATCCTTATATAGTTTTCCTGTAAGCAATATAAATGAATTGGAAACAGAATTCTAAGTTTATTAAAGTTTAATAATATACAAATATTGAGAAAAAGGTCAAATAAAAATATGATATGTTAGGTGATTTTGAAATTTGGTAATAAAAAACAGGAGTTATAAGGGATTAATTTCATTTTGCCAGATTTATGTTCTGAGCCGGATTTAATTTGGCTGCGCTGATTTTCAGTTTCATGGCTAAAGCCATTCCTAAAAGATATCAGGTAATTTAACAAAGTAAAATCAAGCTAAGATATAATTTTAACTCTGTTGGTGTATCAAATGCAGTTAGAATGCAGGGTGATTTCAATTCCATTATTTTTAAGTCAGGAACACGATTGCGGGTATCTTGAAAATCGACTTGAACAATCAGCGTTTGTTCGCCCTGATACTGAGCTATCAATTCCAATATACAGTCAACTATTGGCAAATGGTTTTCGACGAAGTGGCGATTTGGTCTATAAGCCATTGTGTAAACAGTGTTCTGCATGTGTTTCGGTAAGAATTCCTGTTGCTGATTTCAAGCCGTCACGAAGCCAAAAGCGGGTGCTGAAGAATCAGTCGATTATTAATATAACCATCAAGTCGGCCAGTTTTCATCAGGCTCATTATGATCTTTATTTAAAATATCAACAACACCGGCATAAAGGGGGAGGAATGGCGCAGTCCAGCCCCGAAGAATATTTCAATTTTCTTTCAAGTACCTGGTGCAATACCTTATTTGTCGAGATGACAATTGATAAAACGCTGGTTGCTGTTGCAATTATAGATCAATTAAATGATGCGCTATCCGCTGTCTATACTTTTTTTGATCCGGATTATTCTCGTTATGGTCTAGGTAATTTTGCGGTGTTATGGCAAATTCAGTATGCCAGGCAATTGAACTTACCTTGGTTGTATTTAGGTTACTGGATCAAGCAATGCCGGAAAATGTCTTATAAAAATCAGTATCGGCCCATTCAGGCATTTATTAATGAAGAATGGAGGTGTTTTGACAAAGATGAAGAAATCGAGCTGCCATGATTTTGTTTGTGATTCGGCGAAGTTTTGTGAAATCGATAAGATAAGTTAAAAACCAGATAGCAAAGCTCCTCAACAACCTTGTTTTATGTTAGTATGCCTTGCTTTTTAAACAAACAGATAACTAGAAGATGGCAAAAGAAGATCAGATTGAAATGGAAGGGAAGGTGATTGAAACCTTGCCCAATGCAATGTTTCGGGTTGAATTAGAGAATGGCCACATTGTGACGGCCCATATCTCCGGAAAAATGCGTAAACATTACATCCGCATTTTAACTGGGGATACAGTCAAAGTTGAAATGACCCCTTATGATTTAACAAAGGGGCGTATTACATTTCGTATGCGCTAAAAACAGTTTTACGATTGTTCGCTATTTTCAGGGACGCTTAATTCTTTGCTCTCAATTGCAAAGTCAAGTTTATTATCTTTAACAAAGACTCTCACATGGCCGCCATTGGCCAGTTTTCCGAATAATAAATCGTTTGCCAGAGGTTTTTTGATTTCTTCCTGAATCAATCTGGCCATTGGTCGTGCACCCATTTTAGGATCACAACCGTTTTCAGCCAACCATAGTCTGGCTTCCGGGTCTAAAGATAGCGTTACATGCTTATCGGTCAGTAAGGTCTCAAGTTCAAAAATGAATTTGTCGACAACATTGCCAACGATACTGATATCCAATGGTTTAAACTGAATAACTGCATCCAGACGATTTCTAAATTCTGGTGAGAAAGCTTTTTCAACTGCTTTCATGCTGTCACTGCTATGTTCCTGCTTGGTAAAACCAATTGAAGCACGACTACCTTCTTCGGCGCCGGCATTGGTGGTCATAACCAGAATAATATTTCGGAAATCAGTCTTTCGTCCATTATTATCCGTTAATGTGCCGTGATCCATGACTTGCAATAAGAGATTAAAAACATCTGGGTGGGCTTTTTCCAGTTCATCAAGCAATAATACAGCATGCGGGTGTTTATTGACCTGTTCAGTTAACAACCCACCTTGATCATAGCCGACATAACCAGGGGGCGCTCCGATCAAACGTGAAACGGTATGTCTTTCCATGTATTCAGACATATCAAATCGAATCAGCTCAACGCCAAGATTTTTTGCCAATTGCCGGGTAACCTCTGTTTTGCCAACCCCAGTTGGACCCGCGAACAAGAAAGAACCAATGGTTTTGGTGGTGTCTCGTAAACCGGCTCTGGCCATTTTGATCGCCGAAGCTAAAACTGTAATGGCTTCATCTTGACCAAAGACCAGCATTTTAAGATTTTTCTCAAGATCGAAAAGTTTGTCTTTATCGTTTGAGGAAACAGATTTTGGCGGAATTCGTGCTATTTTGGCAACAATACTTTCAATATCCGGGGTATCAATAATGTCTTTGCGCTCATTTTCAGGAAGCAGCCGTTGGCCTGCGCCAGCTTCATCAATGACATCGATCGCCTTATCCGGCAGGTGGCGGTCGGTAATGTACCGATCAGATAATTCAGCGGCAACCCGTAGTCCTTCCATGGAATATTTGATATCGTGGTGTTCCTCAAAACGGGTTTTAAGACCCTGTAGAATTTTATAGGTGTCATCAACGGATGGCTCGACAATATCAACTTTCTGAAAGCGTCTCGCTAAGGCGTGATCTTTTTCAAAAATACCTCGAAATTCCTGATAGGTTGTTGAGCCTATGCATCGTAATTGGCCCGATGCCAACATGGGTTTAATCAGGTTCGAGGCATCCATTACTCCACCCGAGGCAGAACCGGCACCTATGATGGTGTGGATTTCATCAATGAATAAAATTGAATTAGGTTCTTTTTTAAGCTGATTCATCAAGGTTTTAAGGCGTTTTTCAAAATCGCCTCGATATTTTGTGCCAGCGACCAGAGCACCAAGGTCCAGGGAGTAAATAATGCTGTTATTTAAAACATCAGGAACCTCTTCCTCGACTATTTTTTTTGCCAAACCTTCTGCAATTGCAGTTTTGCCAACTCCGGCTTCGCCTACCAGTAAGGGGTTGTTTTTTCTGCGGCGGCATAAAATCTGAATGGTTCTTTCTACTTCGTCTTCCCGGCCGATTAAAGGGTCAATTTTTCCTTCAATAGCTTCCTGATTCAAATTGGTTGCATATTTTTCCAGGGGGCTTTCGGTTTGTTCCTGAATGCTTGCATCGCCCGTTTCAGCGTCAGGCGAAGGTGATGATTCAGCTTCATCGTCCTGAGTGACTTTGGAGATGCCGTGAGCCAGAAAATTAACCACATCAAGACGATTAATATCCTGCTTGTGTAGCAGGTAAATAGCATGAGAATCTTGTTCGCTGAATAGAGCGACCAGCAAATTTGCTCCGGTAACTTCTTTTTTATCAGAAGCCTGGACGTGAAAAACCGCTCTTTGCAAAACTCGCTGAAAGCCTAGTGTTGGCTGGGTTTCCCTTTGTACTCCCTGAGGAATAAGGGAGATGGTTTCGTCAATAAATTGCGTTAGTTCACCACGCAAGGCATTGGCATTACAGTTACATGCTTTTAACACGGTAATTGCAGAGCTGTTATCTAATAACGCTAGTAACAGGTGCTCGACCGTGATGAATTCATGGCGTTTTTCATGGGCATTTTTAAATGCCTGATTTAATGTAAATTCAAGTTCTTTATTTAGCATGTCTGCTCCTACTTATGCCTCTTCCATTGAACATAACAATGGGTGTTGATGTTCTCGGGAATAGTCATTGACTATTTGTACTTTTGTTTCAGCCACATCTTTGGAAAAAACGCCACAAACGCCAACGCCACGAGTGTGTACATGCAGCATGACCTGGGTCGCCTTTTCTTCAGGCATGGCGAAAAATTGTGTCAATACCTCGATGACAAAATCCATCGGGGTGAAATCATCATTTATTAGGACCACTTTATACAGCGGTGGTTTCTTTAATTTTGGTTTTGCTTCCTGGACAGCCAGATCGCTGTCGTGGTCTCCAAACTGGTCTGATTCACTCATGGTTAATGATAACTAACTTACCGTAAATGCTACCTATACTATAGGGGCTGTTGCAAGCATTTTCAATACATACTCGTCTCATTTTTGGAATTAACTTGCTACTGTATCTTTATTGCGGGATGAAAAGCTAATTTTTTTGCTTGTAACCAGGTGGCTTCATTTTTCTTTCCAGTTACCAAAAATCAAGCTTACCAGAGAAAACAAAAAACCAAGCATGGCAGAACTTCATATAACATCTTATCTTTAAATCGAGTAAACTACAGCATTTTTTATATTACCGGAAATATATCATGGTTTGGAAGCCGCATGTTACTGTGGCTGCGGTTATTGAACGAGAGAACAGGTTTTTGTTTGTCGAGGAAGAAACTAGCAGGGGTCTCGCATTTAATCAACCCGCAGGGCACTTGGAAGAGGGGGAAGATTTAATTGCCGCAGTTAAACGCGAAGTTATTGAAGAAACTGCCTGGCAATTTGAGCCGGAAAATTTAGTTGCTGTTCAGCTTTGGCGGCGCTCACCTGAGCAGCCTAGTTTTTTAAGGATTTGTTTTGCAGGTCGCTGTCATTCATATAATCCTGAGCTTCAATTAGATGAAGGTATTGTGGCAACGCATTGGTTAACTCGAGAGCAAATTGCTGAGCAGCAGGAACGGCTAAGAAGTATTTTGGTTTTGAAATCTGTTGATCATTATTTGAACGGGGAGCGATATCCCTTGTCTATGATCAAATCTTTAATTGATTACGGTTCATGAGTAAAAATATTATCGTAGGTATGTCGGGTGGCGTGGATTCTTCAGTCACGGCATTGAAGTTACTTGAACAAGGTCATCATGTGACCGGTTTATTTATGAAAAACTGGGAAGAAGATGATGGCACTGAATATTGTACTGCGATTGAAGATTTGGCAGATGCCCAGCAGGTCTGTGACAAACTGGAAATTCCACTAAAAACAGTTAATTTTGCTGCTGAATACTGGGATGAGGTTTTTGAGGTTTTTTTGTCAGAATTTAAGGCTGGCCGGACGCCTAATCCAGATATCCTTTGTAATAAGCATGTTAAATTCAAAGCCTTTCTCGATTACGCGATTGAAGACTTAAAGGCTGATTATATTGCGACCGGACATTATGCGCGGATCAGTGAAGAAAATGGCGAATTTTTTTTATTGAAGGGTGTTGATCCCAATAAAGAACAAAGCTATTTTTTATATACTTTGGGTCAGCGGCAGCTTTCAAAAACCTTGTTTCCAATTGGTCATTTACATAAGCCTGAGATCAGAAAAATTGCTGAAGCGGCAGGATTTGATAATTCCCGGAAAAAAGACAGCACCGGAATATGTTTTATTGGTGAAAGAAAGTTTAAGGAATTTCTTGAGCGCTATTTACCTGCTCAGCCTGGAGAAATGCGAACACCGGAAGGACAATATATTGCCGAGCATCAAGGTTTAATGTATTACACGTTGGGCCAAAGACAAGGCTTGGGAATCGGCGGGGTAAAAAACGCGCCTGATGAACCTTGGTATGTGCTGGACAAGGATTTGGAAAATAATGTACTAATTGTAGGGCAGGGACATAATCACCCCTTGATGTTCCACACTGCTCTGGAAGCAGGTCAATTAGACTGGTGTAGTAACAAGCCGTTGGCAAAACTAATTCGCTGCCGGGCGAAAACACGTTATCGGCAGCCAGATCAAGATTGTACTGTGACACCTTTGGCACAAAACCGCTGCAAGGTGATTTTCGATCAACCACAGCGCGCGATAACCCCGGGACAATCCGTGGTTTTCTATGATGAAGAAATTTGCCTTGGAGGTGGGGTCATCGAATCAATTAGTCATGCTGAGCAATGAACGCGTGTGATGTAACAGTTATTCCAGGGCAATTTTTCCCTCAATACTGTGCTTGAGGCCAACATCAGGTAAATCCAAGGTCATTTTGATATTTAAACTTTCCGAACCTTGCAATTTTCCGGATTCAACTGCTTTCGAGATGGCGTGTTCAATTTCTCTCTGAGATGTTACCCCGACTTGTTTGAGAAATTTTCTCACTTCCATATTCAATGTGTCTTCATTCATTTTGATCCTCCTTTGTTTTAATAATTGTTTTCTTTTAACAGAACAAACAGCAACCTAAAAAGCTGTTTAAATAGCTGGACAATCGCCTTCCGAAGTTGCTGATTCTTTCTTATTCGCCTGGTTTGCGTAGCATTTTACGGACTTCACCAAGGTGCATTTCTTCCAAAGAAATCATGCGGCGCGCATATTCTTCCAGCATTACATTTTTGCCGTTAACGAGTTCTAGCAAATTACGGTATTCAGATAGAGCCAGTTGTTCATGTTCCAGCGATTCTTTCAGGATATCGCCAATATCATGGCGATGAGTTTCGAGTAAAGGTCCGATGCCTAAGGATGGGTGGCCGCCCAAGTGGGTTACTAATTCTCCCGCCTCAGTGGCATGATTTAAAGATTCTGTAGCCTGGCCACGCATCCATGAGACGATTGGAATTCGACCATAGCCAAAAACCATGAATGAATAATGGGTATAGCGGACAACGCCTGCTAATTCGGTTTCCAGGATTTTATTTAAACTTCCAATTACAGATTCAGTGTCAATATTGCTTTCAGTCATGACTTTCTCCCCCAGTTTTGTTAGCGAATGGTAATGGTATTCATTTAATAGATGTATTGAAAGGTATATTTATAATTAGGTATAAAGTTATATTCTGCCACTAATGCGAAGTCGACGATTTACTTGCCAATGGTAGAGCCGGGAAAGTAAAGGCCTGGTTAATGGTAAGCCAATTACCCATGCAAATGGACGCAGTATAGGCGCGCGCTTCATGAGCAATATATATGCGTCCAGTTCGGAATGGGTTTGTTTGTTTTCGTCTTTAATATGTAGCTCAGTCAGCGCTTTTTTAGGATCAATACCCAGCTTTTTTAACTCTCTTTCTCGACCAGTAATGTCTATCCAGCAAACCGGAGCACCGTTCTTTCCAGCGAGTTTTTCATAAGTTTGACGGTCTTTAACACATTTTGGACAGGCGCCATCATAAAAAACGCTAATTCTGCCTTCTGTCCGTGTCATATTGATAACCTCCGTTGGTTTTTTGATAGTTCAATTTGTTGGCAATAATCAAAAGACAAAAATAGCTGGCCAATGTTCAATGGTTATATAAGCCTGATTTAACCAGTCTTAACGACTATCATAAAATCAATAACATGTAACTTGTTGTTTTGTGAGGTTACTCGTTGACGCTTATTTCTCCTATTTGTTTTTAGTAAAAAAAGTTGCTGAATTTCAGGTTTGCGGTTAATACGGTGGTGGCATTATCGATTCTACCCCTTCGAATTCAACAGTTGGATGATGATTGACAATTACTTTACTGATTTCTTCAATCCTCTCTTTGGGGATGTCTATGATGACAAGCAATTCTCCATTTTCAATTGCCTCTTCATATTTTTTGAGTTTTGAATTACCAATTTGGAGTCCGATTAAACCACTGGCGATGCTTCCAATTGATGCGCCAAAAAATAAAATTCCTAAAATAGACCCGCCCGCTATTGCAAAACCCGCGGCACGCAGGGCAACTAGCCCGGCTAATAAACCAGTTGTCGCCCCTAAGGCTGCTCCTCTCTCAACAGCAGGAATGAAGTCAGTTTTTTCTAATAAAGTTGCTTCTGGAAGATCCTCCAGCGGGGTATCTCTTTTCGCTAAAACGTGAATGTAGCGATCTTCTATGCCATTATTACGAAGTTCATTCACGACTAAATGCGTGGTTTTGAGGTCAGGAACCAAAAAATATATTCTTTTCATGATGTCCACCAACTTGTAGAAAACAATTAATGAAAAATTACTTCAAAATGATTTTGCTTTAGCAGAGAATTTTTTTCGCTACTAAGGAACGAGCATGAAATAACTTGGGGAACCGGCTTGTCTTTTTAATTATTGGATAAGTCCAAAAACGTATAGTTCAGACTTTTTGAGCAGATACCAATGTTGGTGGGTATTAGTAGTAATGATAATTAATGATGTGGAGTGTGCTCGAATGGGCTTTCTGGTTCAATAAAACCAGGAAACTTGATCAATGCGTATTGAGAATGACATTGACTACATGCCTCATTGAGTTTGTAAAAGTAGAAATTAACCAGTTCACGATTACGCTGCTTAGCTGCAAGAGCCAACTTTCCAGCGGTTTGATGGAATTGGAAATCTATTTTTTTAAAATCAGTTGGCAAAATACGCTGCAAAGTTTGTCGTTGTTGAGCTGTCAGCTGGTGTTGCATAATATAGCTTTGCTTTATTTGACTGCCAATATCAGATATTTTTTGCCAATCCGCAGTTGCAATAGCAGGGACCAATTCCATCATGGATTTACTGATTGCTTGCATTTCCAAAGTTAACAGTAGACTGATATCTCCTGGCAAAGGCGGAAGCTGCTGATGTGCGTGCTGGTTTTTTTGTGTAAGGCCGTTGTTTCTTGCAGTACAAGCAACCAATAAAAGCGTCACCGCTAAGCTAAGCTAAAGAATTGGATAAAGTGTTTTTTCACTCGGCGGCTTTTTTAGGTCTTATGACTGTGTATTTTCATGGAAAATCCATTCATGGACAGGGTTGCCAGCGACTAAATGTTCGTTAATAATCCTATCCAGTTTGTCTTCAGTGATATTGTAATACCAGACTCCTTCAGGCTGAATACACAGGATTGGACCTGATTGGCAAATCCCTAGACAAACGGCTTTATTACGAAGAATTCTAGCTTTCCCTTTGTCTAAGCCTGCATCAGCAAGTTTTTCTTTTAATTTATTGAATAAATCCAGGCCATTGATGCTTCCATTACATTTCTCGCCAATACAGACTAAAACATGGCGCTGGTAGGCTTCCATTGTTGGTTTTCTTGATTCTGACATCCTGATACCTCGAAATCTATGGTTTACCCCCGCATTAAGTACGAAGTTCAATGCAGGGGCAAGGAAATAGTTAGCTTTCTTTATCTATAATGACTTTATCGTCAATAACCAGTTTTGAAAGCCCACCTTGTGATAGGCGCAGAGTGCAAAGTGCATTTTTAAAATGTTGTCCTTTTTCGCCTACCCATTTCATGGTGATATAAGTATCTTTATCGCTTTCAGTTTCGGAAGGGAAGAAAACCTGATCACCGGTATGTTGCTTTATTGCTAATGGGCATTTTTTATTAGCCATTGATTGCATGGCGGCATAAGTTCTGATCATTGCGGCTGCCTGGGCTTGTTCAGGAGTCTGTTGCTTATTGGTTCCAACTAATAAAAAACCTGCTCCAAATGCGAATGCAACGGCGAGCATTATTTTTTGAACTTCTGACATTTTTCTCTCCTCATTTTTTTATGATTATTTCGTATTTATACTTTGTGCAGTCACGACTACGGATTTCTAACGACTGAGTTTTTGCCGATAGCTGCGTTACTAAAACAGTTGCGTAGCTTGCTATGCGCCTGTTTTAGTGCTTTGCTCTCGACAAAAATCAGTGCGCTATAAATTCCGCATCCGTGACCGCGCGAAGTATAACTTGCGTTAAAACTTTCGAAAATCCTGTCCGCTACTCGTAACTTCCACGTTGTTGGTGTGTGTATTATGAACGATTATTAGCAAAAGGTAATAATCTTTTTTTTAAAGTGATTTTATCGCCATTAATATGGGCTATTGTTAATAACATTAATTTAAAGAGGTTTTGCAAGCGTCTTGATATATCAATAGTTGGCTCGGTTGTTGATATTTTTTTCAGAACAGCAATACGTTCATAAACTTTTTTGACAAGTTTCTCTGTTGACCAATTCAGGTAAGGCTTGAATTCCTTAATGTTCCCAGTAGTTTGGCTGTTAAGTTTTGACTTTTGTAGGGAATCGAAATTAATGCCAGATTTAAGCGATTCCAGGAAATATTTGTTCTCCAGCCCGGAAATTATTTTTTTAGCCTCAATTTTCTCCTGTAATGCAGTTCGGAGGAAGTCGAGATTTTGTGCCATCTCCATTTCTATAGAATCTTTTAAAACTTGTTTTTGTAAGTTTTTTGCATAGAGGTTATCAAAAATAGCATATAAGTCCTGAATAATTGTCATTTTCTATAATGGTCTGTGTATGTCCTTGTTTCAAATTAGATATTGCAGGGAAATTCAGGAAATGGCAACGTATTTTTTTTCATAAAAGCAATTAGCAGTAATTTGACATAAATAAATAACAAAAGTATTGTGAAGAGTTATTGAATATCAACTGGTCTGTAACTTTTTACTGCAAAGGCCGAATATTGTAGATTACTATACTTTTCGCTTTTGAGAATACCTCGGTCAGGGTGCGTTAATTTTTGCGAGCAACGTCGTTTTGCAAAAAATGGCATGCTATAAACGGGGTGTTTTTGAATGCGGAAGGTATATTTGTTACAGGCAGATTCTTGACAACCAAGCCCGAATTTTAAGTAGATAAATGGAACAATTTCATCGCATCAGCCGACTACCCCCTTATGTTTTCAATATTGTCAATGATTTGAAAGCTAAAGCGCGAGCAGAAGGGCAGGATATTATAGATTTTGGTATGGGAAATCCTGATCAGCCCACGCCCAAGCATATTGTAGACAAATTAATTGAAGCCGCTAGAAGAGGTGATACGCATCGCTATTCCATTTCTAAAGGAGTACCAAGACTAAGGAGAGCGATTTGTGCTTGGTATCGGAATCGTTTCGACGTGGATTTGGACCCTGAATCACAAGCCATTGTTACAATTGGTTCTAAAGAGGGCTTGGCGCATTTGGCAATGGCGGCCCTTGGGCCAGGTGATGTGGTTTTGGTTCCCAATCCTGCTTATCCAATTCATCCTTATGGGGTTGTGATTGCCGGCGCAGATTTGCGGCATGTGCCGCTAGTGCCAGGCGTGGATTTTTTTGAAGAACTCCACCGGGCCATAATTGATTCATGGCCGAAACCTAAAATGTTGATTCTTAATTTTCCAGGGAACCCCACCACACAATGTGTGGAGCTGGAATTTTTTGAAAAAATTATCGAGGTGGCAAAAGAGCATAATATCTGGGTAGTACATGATCTT
>Ga0256839_1001135_pt1 | contig 33100 bp, 21 predicted proteins | sample 354166metaG_FD_185968 | JGI IMG/M metagenome (GOLD analysis project Ga0256839, IMG submission 185968) | Hydrothermal vent microbial communities from Mid Atlantic Ridge, Atlantic Ocean - 354-166 | ecosystem: Environmental > Aquatic > Marine > Hydrothermal vents | place: Atlantic Ocean: Mid... | reverse complement strand
AAGCGTCCGTAGGTTCCGTTGCGTGTTGCCGGGGTTGGAGTCACCGTGTTGCCCGGGGCCGGGCTGATGCGCGTCCACACGGCCGTGTCCATGTCCAGGACATAGATGTCGGCGGGGTCGATATAGGGCTCCGGGTCGAGCCGCCTGTCGGTGGGGATGACCTCTCGGGTGGTTCCGTTCCATGCGATGATCCGGTCGCTTGCCGGGTCATAGACGATGCCGGGGTTTCGGGCCTCGAGGATTTCGGTGGCGCCGGTGGTGATCATGAGCCGGAACAGGGAATACCCTTCCCGGTCGATGTCCCAGACCTGTACGGCGCCCTTGGGCAAGGGCTTGGGGGTGTTGCCCACGTTGCCGATGGCAATGAACTTGCGCCGCACGGGGTCTATGGCGCCTGTCCACAGATAGGAGACAAAGCCGTTGCCGTACATCTCGAGGGAGGCGTTGCCGTGTATTTCCCAGGTCCTGCTCATGGCGTCATAGGCCGTGAGATAATTCGGTACGCCGATGCCTCCGTGATACCAGACCTTGCGGGCGATGGGGTCGTAGCCGGTGATGGAGCCTACGTCGGGGTTGGGCATATCGTCCTGGCTGATTTCCCACTGACCGCTTGTAAAGTCGAACAGGTAGGTGTTGTCGTCGAGGAAGGAGTCCTTCCACAGTGCGCCGCCGCCTGCGGAAAAGAAGCGGTCGATGGGCGGGGGAAGGTATTCCAGATAGTCGTAGGTGTGGCGTGAAACGGGGCTGCCATCGGAATGTACGACGTCGCCATCCTGCCAGTCGGTGAACAGGGACTGGGTGGAGGGGGCACGTGTCATTTCCCAGCTCAGGGTGTTCATGTCGAAGGTGTAGATGCCGTTGCCTGGGTAGTCGTTGTGGCCGCCCCCCCAGATGATCAGGCGGTCACGCTTGGTGTCATAGGCGCCGCCGTTCCAGGAGTTGATGATATTCATGAAGTTTCGGTCAAAAAGGGCTTGTTTTCCCGACTGCCCATAGATGTCCGGATCCACGGCGCGGAGTTTGGAGTTCGGGATTTCGAGCCAGTGGCCTGGGGTCAGGTCGTCGACGGCGTTGGCCAACAGGCTCTGGCATGCCAGGAGGCTGCAGAGCATGACTGGAAACCGGAGGCGGCTGGCGATGCGGGGTGTCTCGTTCATGATGGGGACGGGGCTCAAGGGTTTGTGACGCAGGTGGTGGCTGATAGGGGTGACAGGCCGAAGCCGTTGTAGGCGCGGACGCCGAGGCAGACGCGGGTGGCGTCCAGGGGCAGACCGGCGGCGCGCAATACGCTTTCCCAGCCCAGCCGAAGCGATGGATTGGCGGGATCCCAGTCCCCGCCATCCCGGCTGAGGATGCGCACCAGGTTGTCCATGTCGCTGGTATCTGGTCCAGCGTAGACGGCATAGCCGGACGGCGCGTCGCCATTGGCCGGCCAGGTGAGGGTGATGATGCGCGAGGCGACGGTGATTCTTGTCTCGTCCGTATCCTTGTATTCGCCGAGGCCATTGTCCCGCACCATGAGTTCGAAGATGTAGTCTCCCGTCATGTCTGGCGTGTAGTCTGCGGATGCCTTGTATGAAATGCTTTGTTCGCGCACTCCGTCAGGCCGGATCACCGCCCAGGAATAAGAGAGCCTGTCGCCATCGGGATCGCTGCTGGCGCTGCCATCGACGCTGATCGTGGTGCCGGGGGCGACGATCTGATCCGCGCCGGCGCGGGCAAACGGTTGCTGGTTGTGCGGGACGACGGTGATCGTGACTTCCTGTGCCGGGCTGTCGCTGGCGCCATCGTTGACGATCAGCCGGATGCGGTAGTCTCCGGGCAGGTCTGCCGTGAAGCTTGGCCGGGCGCTACGGTCGTCTTGCAATGTCGATGTGCTGCCCTGGGGGCGGGCGGTGAAGGACCAGTTGAAGCTGAGAGGCTGGTTTTCGGGGTCGCTGCTCCCGGAGCCATCCAGCGTGACGTTCGCGCCGACGATGACGGTGGCGGCCCGGCCGGCATCGGCGACGGGCGGCTGGTTTGTCCGCCCCATGCTATTTGGGGTGGCAGTGATGACGACTTCGGCTGCCAGGCTGTCTTTTTCGCCATCGTTGACGATCAGCCGGATGCGGTAGTCTCCGGGCAGGTCGGCCGTGAAGCTTGGCCGGGCGCTACGGCCGTCTTGCAATGTCGACGTGCTGCCCTGGGGGCGGGCGGTGAAGGACCAGTTGAAGCTGAGAGGCTGGTTTTCGGGGTCGCTGCTCCCGGAGCCATCCAGCGTGACGTTCGCGCCGACGATGACGGTGGCGGCCCGGCCGGCATCGGCGACGGGCGGCTGGTTTGTCCGCCCCATGCTATTTGGGGTGGCAGTGATGACGACTTCGGCTGCCAGGCTGTCTTTTTCGCCATCGTTGACGATCAGCCGGATGCGGTAGTCTCCGGGCAGGTCGGCCGTGAAGCTTGGCCGGGCGCTACGGCCGTCTTGCAATGTCGACGTGCTGCCCTGGGGGCGGGCGGTGAAGGACCAGTTGAAGCTGAGAGGCTGGTTTTCGGGGTCGCTGCTCCCGGAGCCATCCAGCGTGACGTTCGCGCCGACGATGATGGTGGCGGCCTGGCCGGCATCGGCGATCGGGGCCTGGTTGGTCGCGATATCGTTTCCTTGGGCCTTGGTGGGGTTTTCTGCCCCCCCCCCGTTGCATGCCGCCAGCAGCAGGAGTGTGGTGATGGTCATGCAGCGGCCCAGGTGTTGGCTGACCCAGTGGATGTGCCGGGTTTTCATGCCGTTTTTCACGTGGTTACGCTCCCCGGTTTTGCGTGTGTTGCACGTGTGCCATGACGGTGTTTTTCCGAGGGGCGCTTCGCAAGGATCTGAAGGCAAGGAGCATCAATAACGCCAGCAATATCAGTGGTGCCGTACTGCCGCCTCCGTTGATGTTGCTTTTGGCCGCGGAGACATTTTCGTTATTGCTGCCGGTGTCTCCCGTGTCGCCGGTATTTCCGGTATCGCCTGTGCCTCCGGTGTCGACCGCCCTGGCAACGACGACCGTTGCGGTTCCTGTCACCCGCGATCCGGCGGTATCGATGGCGTCGTAGCTGAAGGTATCGTCACCAATGAAGCCACTGTTCGGGGTGTAGACGATCTGGCCCAAGACGATGTTGGCGCGGCCGTTTTGCGGGCTGCTGGCCACCTGGAAGGTAAAGGAGTCGCCGGCGTCGGTGTCGATGACGGTGGGGACGATCACGCAGGGTGTGTCCTGGATGGTTTCGCAGCGGGCGCTGGTCGAGGTCGGTGGTGAATTTGGGCTGGAGGCAGTCAGCAGCTGCATCAGGGCGCGTCCCGTGAGCACTTGCCGGTTCCGGTTGGCGGCGGTCACGTTGGGGCTGATCAAATCATAGCGGCGGTCCGGCTTGTCCCAGATCTCGAAGGTGAAGGTCTCGCTGTCCTGGTTGGCGGCGGTGATGGGGTCGCCCAGGGGGACGTCGATGACCAGGGGGGAGCCGGGGTTCACGGTGGGTGTGATGTCGACGCCGTTCCTGGTCACCCGGAAACGGCCGAGGTCGAGGGCGGAGTCGTCCCAGAGCCCTACTTTCACGGTGCTGATCGCAGGGGCGGCATCAGTCCCGTCATTGATGGGGGTGAAGGTCATTACCGGGCGCATCATGTCACTGTGGACATTCTGTTTTGGCGCGCCGATATCGATCCAGCGCGCAAGCAGGCGCTTGGCATGCTCGGGCATGGTGGTGGTGCCGGGCTGTGCGCTGCTGCCGTCGAGGTAGGCGGCATGCGCGGCCACTGCGGGCCAGATGGCGGGGTTCTCCCGTCCATTAGTATCCACGGGAACGCCGCTGCCTTGGGGCGGCAGGCCGGTGGTGTTGTCGCGGCCGTCGAGGCGTTCACCGTACAGGGCCCAGATCAGCATGCTGGAGCGCGCGCTGTTCACGGAAAGCCAGCGGCTGGCCAGGCAGCAGCTGTTGACCAGGGTGATGCGGTCCAGGTTCGGGTCATCGAAATCGGCGGGGTCGAGGCCGACGTCGGGCTTGGTGCGCCAGTCGATGCGATTATTGCTGCTGTCGCGATAGGCGTTCTTGGTGATCAGGTCATAGGTGGCATCGCTGCCGTCCAGGAGCAGGCCGGTCTTGACCTGGGCCGGTTTGCCTTCCGCGTGGCAGGAGGCGCAATACTGCTCGATGGTCTGGGAAATGCCGTTGACCCAGTCGGCGGCAAAGCTCTTGCGGCTACTCACGCCCGGCGCCTCGTTCTCGGAGTAGATCTCCTTCGCCGGCGCGGTGGTCGGTACGCCGTTGGTCATGCCTCCGTCGAAGAGCGGGGCGCTGTCCTGCGTGAAGTCACCAAAATAGCCGGCGGTCTTGTGGGCATAGGAATCGAGGGGGTCGAGCGGGTTCGGGATGCCGTCGGTGTGCACATGACAGCCTTCGCAGAGCTGTTTCTCACCGCGCACGGCGGAGCGTGAGGTGGTTTCCAGGTTCAGCGCCATGCCGCGCTTGTCGATGGCCTGGAACAGGAAGGGCGTATCGGCCGGCAGCCGGACGATGAAACTGGTGTCCGGGTTGCCGTTGCCATCCACGGGAACGCTGGGCTTGTGGACGGGAAACTCGCCCAGGATGCGCAGGTGGTGTGCCTGCTCGCCGGCCCAATCTTCTCCGCCAAAGCTGCCCAAGGGGTAGGTGGGCACGGGCATGGTGACCCGGATGCCGGCGATCTCGCTGCTGTCGTAGATGGCCAGGTCACCGCCCTGCGCGCCAAGGTTGAGGTAGGTGCGGCCGGACATGGTGCCGCCGCCGTCAGACATGTTCCAGGGGGTGCCGTTGAGGCCCATGGTTTCGCGGTCGATGAGACTGGAGGCCCCGCTCAGGGCAAAGGGCGCGCCTTCTGGCAGACGGGCATCCTGGCCATCGTGACGGGGGGTCTTGCGCACGGACAGGGGCTTGCCGTATATGGCCTCATAAGAGACCACGGCGCGGGCCATGATCTCGTGGTATTCGGGAAAGTCGACGATGATTCGCCCGTCGTCCGCAATATGGCCAACGGTTTCCCTTCCCGAATCGCTCAGCGGAATCAGCCAGATGCCGGCATCCTTGCCCAGGTGATCGAGCATGGTCTGCAGGCTTGCGTTCCATTCGCTGGGAGGGGGCATGCTCGACGACCCGCCGATGGTGTAGGTGGTGATGAGGTCGTTGCCCGGGGCGGCGGCCGGCATGAGGTAGCGGCCCGTCATGCGGATCTCGGCGCGATCCACGACGTAGTTGGCGCCGTCGATGGTGATGGTTCGTCCGCCGGGGACGCGGCTGGGGTGAATCCAGTAGTCCGTGCTGTCGGCATAGGCACCAGCCTGGTTGTCGCCGTTGCCTGCCTGGGGAGTCAGTTTGTATTGATGCTTTCTGGCGAAGGGAAGCAGCAAATTGCCCGGCACCCATTGGTCGGGCGAGGGGGTGTAGAGGTTCGTGGCGTCGGCATCGAGCGAGCCGCTGATATGCACGAAATCCGCATTCGGCGGGTCCACGGGAAAGCGCAGCAGACTGCCCATGGCCATGTTGTTCTTGTTGTAGTAGATGTTGACCACGATGTCGCCGCCCGAGAGCTGAGTGACGTAGTGGTAACTGATGAGGGTCGGGTCGTTTTCACCGGCGAAGACGAAGGGGTCTCCGCCGTCCTGGTTGATGCTGAACAGGGAGAAATTGTTGTTCTGGGTCTTTTGCAGCATCCGGTCTGTGGAGGTATAGACGATGCGGCCATCCATCAGGGGATAGGGGTGAAGCTGATTGCCCATGGCGCGATGCCCGATGAGTTGCAGGTTCTTGCCATCGGCGGTCATGGTGAACAGCTGGAATCGGCCAAAACCGTTGTCACGGTTGCTGGTGAAGGCGATCTTGCCGTCGGGCAGGACGATGGGGGCAGTGTCCATGACGGGCACCTTGCTGCGCCAGTCGGGGTTGCCGCCGGCATCGGGGTGTGCATGGGCGCGGCCACCGGCCATGCCCCTTGTCGGGTCGGCCAGGTCACAGTTGGGGGATATCTTGGTCGAAACACCGGGGTTGTCGAGGTCGTAGCGATAGATGCAGGCCGGCGCGGTGTAGGGTTTTAGCTGCACCCCCATGCGTGAGGCATACTTGCCGTTGTTGGCCGATTTGTCCGGATAGAGTTCCATCAGGCTCTGGAAATGGTTGGTATTGAGAAACCCGGCGCCGCCCGGGATGCCGTAATCCGTGATGTGCGTGCGGGTATCCTCGAACCGGGTGTAATAGATCGAGCGGCCATCCAGGGACACGAAGGGGTCGGCGATGGAACAGACAGGCTGGCTGGTATCGGTTTCGTCGCAGTCCACCAGCACCAGCTCTCGGTCCCGGTGACCCAGGGGCAACGTGGATACGGGCACCGATTGGGTTCCCTTGTGGAGAACGAGGTCACAGCCGGGGCGCTGGATGAGGTTGTTGGTAACTGACAGCCAGAGGTCATTGACCCCGTTCCAGTTCGCCAGGGTCGTTCCCTTTCCGTCGGGCACGGTGATGGTTTCTTCCGTGCGGGGGCAGCGGACATAGACGACGTCGTATTCCAGATCGGCGTAGGCGGCCTGTTTCGTGACGGGAGCTTCCGCGTGGGAAGCCTGGGGCAGAAAAATGATGGCGGCCAGCACGGCCGCCGTATGGATATATCGTATCGATTGCATCTCGAATACCTTGCGGATTGTCTGTATCGCTGTCAATTTGATGGGGGGAAGGCCTGTCCATTATGTCGGCCTGTCAGGTGTATAGAATAGACTAGCCCCCATTTCCACCCCAATGGCTGATGGCCGACTTGTCTTTATTCATCGGCTGTAGGCCACTGGATCGCGTGAGCGATGTCACATTTTCGTCACATTTGCGCAATGTTGCCGGACTTCGATTTTGTGCTCATTGCACAGTCCGTGATGCGCAGGCTTGTCCCTGGAGCCAGCGATTCCTGCCTCTTCTATAAATGTTGAGGGCGAGTCCTAGGTGTATGGACTGGTGTGATGGGGCGACGATGGCCAAGCATTGATGCATTATCGAATTTGGCCTCTACAAGTCGTGCGCAGATTCTACTCGCAAGGGCGACAGGTGGGTCAATTCCGAAAAACACCTAAGGCGGGGCGTGGAATCCCGCACTGTCGATTGACATCAGCCTGCCTCTATCATCATTCCGAAATCGCACACCTCATTGTGGCGGTAGGTTTCTTGATCGTGCCCATTTCAAGTCCCCTTGTTGTGCGTAAGAGCCCTGAAAAGAGCTCAACTCCGCTTCATGGATGTGGTAAAATGAAAAATTCATTCCGAAAATGTTGTTGGGTATTCAATAATCTATGGATTCGATTTTCAAGGAAACAAGACACCTCCTGGGCGCCACTCTCAGCTTGGGGAGCCGGGCGGACTCATTCGATGAATCGACCGAGTTGTTGGGCAGCCTCCCCGAGTTTGACTCTATGGCGGTCGTTACCTTGCTCGCCGCATTGGAAGAGCACTTCGGTTTCGTCGCTGAGGATGATGAGATCTTTGCCGAAACCTTCGAAACATTGGGCAGTCTGGTAGCATTTGTAAGGCAAAAGCAGGCTGAATAACGCCCATCGACATGGCAGCCTATAACGCCGAAGCGTTTTTCTTTTCAGGAGTTGCCGGCAAGCTCTTCGCAATTCACTACAAACCTGCCGACCTCGGTCCTGATAAATCCGCCGTCTTGCTCATTCCTCCGTTTGCGGAGGAAATGAACAAGTCTCGCCGCACCTTTTCCTTGCTTTCCCGGTCCCTCGCCTCTCGGGGTACTCACGTGTTGCTGCTGGACCTCTTTGCCTGTGGTGACAGTGAAGGGGAGTTTGCTGAGGCGCGATGGAATATCTGGCAACAGGATGTGCAAATTGCTGCCCGATGGCTACGGTGTCAGGGTGCCGATCAGGTGTTCGCCTTGGGGCTGCGGTTGGGGGCCTTGCTGGCCCTGGATGTGCATTGCAATGGGGGTGAAAGATTTGACCGGCTGATCCTCTGGGCGCCGGTTGTCAGCGGGCGATTGGCCATGAGCCAGTTCCTGCGGCTGCGGTTGATGGCTGGCTTGCTGGGCAATGAAGGGAAAAGGGAAACGACAAAGTCCCTCATTTCCCTGTTGCAAGAAGGGGAACCCGTTGAAATCGCAGGTTATGAATTGCCTCCCGCGCTCTATACCGCTATCAATGGACTGAACATGGCGGATTTTTCCGGGTGTTCTTTGCCGAGAACCCATTGGCTTGAATTGGTTCAGGATGAGGGTCGCGCCATTTCACCGGCGAGTCAGAGGGTCCTGGATGCATGGCGTCGAAATGGCACCCAGGTTCATGCCGATAGCATTGTTGGTGATCCCTTCTGGTCCACCCAGGAAATCACGGTCATTCCCTGCCTGTTGGATAAAACGCTTGAGTTAGTGACCGGCAACTGCATGGACCACTAGGTATGGACTTGAATGAATCGGTGGTCAATTTTTCCGTCAGGGGAGAACGCTTGTTCGGCATCTATCATCCGCCGCAGCAGGAACCCTCGACTCGGGGGGTATTGATCGTCGTTGGTGGCCCTCAGTATCGTGTGGGTAGTCACCGTCAGTTTGTCTTGTTGGCGCGTTTTCTTGCTGCCAATGGGATTCCCGTTCTGCGTTTTGACTATCGTGGGATGGGAGACAGTGAGGGCGATATTCGAACCTTTGAATCCATTGACGAGGACATCCACGCCTCCATCGACTGCTTGTTCGACAAGGCTCCGAATCTCGAGGAGGCCGTTATCTGGGGGTTGTGTGATGCCGCCTCTGCAGCCGCCTTTTATGCGAAATCCGATCCTCGTGTCAGTGGCCTGGTGTTGTTGAATCCGTGGGTGCGCACTGAGGCGGGTATTGCCAAGGCCTATTTGAAACACTATTACCTCTCTCGCCTGTTTGGCCGCGAGTTCTGGCGGAAGGTCGTGTCGGGAAGGTTCGATTTTTCCTCATCTACCCGTTCCTTGTGGAAGATGGTGTCATCCGTTCTTGGCAAGGGGCATGCCACGCAGGGGCGGGATCCGGCGGTTGCGGAGGGAAGCGGGCTTGGCTCTCGGGAAGCACTGCCGGAACGCATGTGTCAAGGCCTCAGGGCCTTTCCCGGTCGCCTGCTTTTCGTTCTCAGCGGCGATGACCTGACCGCGGACGAGTTTCGCGATGCCGTAAAACGGTCTCGGCAGTGGCAAAAGCTCCTCCGCAGGCCGCATGTCTGTCTGCGGGAGCTGGGCCCAGCCAATCACACGTTTTCGCGTCGTGAATGGCGTGATACGGTGGCAGCGTGGACGTTGGACTGGTTGCGTTCCTGGTAGACAAGTCGTCTGCTGTCTGCCGGAAGCGCTTCGGCTGGCCAAGGTGAAATGCACATAAAGTCGTTACGTAAATGGCTGTCTGCCTACCTCATGCTGGTCGGTTTGTCCGCGCATGTGGCCCTGCTTTTTGGTCTCGTTTTCCTGCTCGATTACTATCAGCTGACCCCCACCCAGTTTGCTCTCAAGGCCTTGGAAAAGGCTGGCATCGATCAGCCCTGGGTCGTCAATGCCTTGTCTCCTGCCCCGCGTTTTTCAGATCATGCCCTGGATGGCCGGTTGCGGCATACCCGCCCCCGAATCCTGTTGCCGGAACTGGCCGGCTGGTCTGGCCAGGCTATGCCTGATCTCATACGGCAGCGAACGGCCCTCTATCGTGCCCAAGGGATTCAGGACTTCGATCCTTGTCGTGGTGGTTCAGGATCCGTATTGAAGCTTGCGGCGTGCTGGACAAGTAGTGGCGACGCGGCCGTGGCCGATGAGCTGATTCGAAAACTCAAGGCATTTACGCTGGAAACACCCGATGTACAGGGACAGTACGGCAATGGCTGGGAATTGGCCTTTGCCTATGACCTGGCGTCCAGCTGTCCGCAATTGAGTCAGGATGACCGCGCCTTGATCGAGTCCAGGCTCGAATATGCCTTGCGTGACTATCTCACCATCCTCGATGACTCATCCCCATCCTTGTGGCATGGTCGCACCTCTCTGGCCTCAATGGCCTGGCTCACGGCGGTCGTGCTGGACCCCGGGGGAAGCGCCCAGCGTCCGAGGCTGATTGCCCAGGCCCAGGGGCACTTTCTCGACGTGGTGCGCGCCGCTGAACTCACGGAGGGATGGCCGGAAGGCTACAATTACTGGATACAGAATCGCGCCTTCTTGTTCAGTCTCGCCGCCTCGGCCTACCTCAATGGCCTGGAGGGTGCCGAGAATGGGGAACGGATCCAGCAGCTGTTGCGTCGCGTGGGCTTGTGGCACATCCATGGCGTACGCCCGGATGACCGCTTTGAGGGGCTGGGTGATGAAGGCTCCCGTATCGACCTGAAGGATGAGACGCGACGCGTGATCGATGTCATTGCCCAGGCCACGCGTGACCCTGTCTTCGCCACATTTTCCCGTTACCTCGAAGCCTTGCATGGCGCACAAAGTTACTATCGCGGATATCGTTGGGGTTTCCGCTTGTTCAATGACCCGACCTTGCCATCGCTGCCGAATGCCGGGCGAGGGCTGGAAGTCTTTGGTGGTCTGCTGCCAAGGGGCGAAATTTTCGGTCGGGGTGCTTTCAATCAGGGTTACATTCGTTCCGACTGGTCCAGGGATGCCACTTTCATCAGTTTTCGCGCAGGTCATACCTTTACCCATCACGGGCATTACGATGCGGGTCATTTCAGTCTGTTCAAGGGCGCTCCCCTGGCTATCAACAGCAGTACCTATGGCGATTTCACGGGGGCCAACCGGCTGAACTATTCTCTTCGCACCATCGCGAAAAACTCTTTGCTGATCCTGCGCCCCGGCGAGCAGGTCAAGCCCAACCGCTTCTTTGTAGAGAATGTCTCCGATGGTGGCCAGCGTATTGTCGTTCCTACAGGAAGCGCGGTACAGAGCGTTGCAGATTGGGCCGCCAATCTGGAGAAAGGCAGCCATTTTGCTGGCGGCAGCGTCGAAAATTACCATCATGCGGAAGGTGAGTATGTCTACCTTGCCGCAGATCTGAGCGACGCCTACAACACCCCAGAGCATGACGAAGGCGGTCGAGGAGGGAAGGTTACGAGCGTCACGCGTGATCTGCTCTATCTGTATGACGAAGACATGCTGCTCCTGCACGACCGGGTCGTCAGCACCGACGCGGCGTATACCAAGAAATGGCTGTTGCATACCGTTAACCGACCAGAGCTGGAACAAGCGGTCCCCCTGAGAGGCACGGCCCGCAACGGTATCCTGCAGAGTTCCACCCATACCGCGCTGGTGCGCAACGGCAGGGGATACTTGCGTGTCGAGCGCTTGTATCCGGAAAATGCCGTCATGCGGATCGTCGGCGGTCCGGATTATCAGTTCTATGTTGAAACGGATGGTGACGATGCCGACCTGGATGGCAAGAACTATGTGCAGGGTGCATCGTTCAAGCCGTGGTTCGATGTAGGTATGTGGCGCCTTGAAATTCAGCCGGATAGCGCACGGCGGCAGGCCGAATTTCTGGTGGCATTATCCCCCAGTATTGGCAGGCCTCGGCCCATTCAGACCCGGCCCGTGTCCGTGAGCGGTGTCCACGCCAGAGGTCTGGCCAGCGAACAGAGCGTGGTGGTCTTTGTCGAGTCTGCACCGCATGGCCAGATACAGGTCACCATACCCGGGGAACAACGCCGACTCTATGTTTTCGGCATTCCGGCAATGATGCAACTGCGCATTGAAGGGGGAGTATCGCAGCGGGGTTTGTTGAGCAATGCGGCAGGCGTGGTTCGCCTGTCCTTGCCGGCAGCTTCAGGCCAGGTGATGTTGAGCTGGTAATGGCCCCGGCTGCAGGTATCTCATACACACGGGTGCTGGACGTTTAGACCACTACTTCCATGGGCATCGGGTGGCTCAGGAACTGATGCGGGCTGGCGGTATAGCCATACGCGCCCGACTGCAGGATGACCGCCAGGTCGCCGACGCCTGCCATGGGTAGTTCCATTTTGTCGGCAAGCAGATCCAGTGGTGTGCAGAGCGGTCCGACGATACTGGCCTGCTCGGTCCTGGTTTCTCCCATTCTGTTGCCAATAAGCGTTGGGTAGTTCTTGCGGATGACCTGGCCAAAATTGCCGGAGGCGGCGAGGTGCTGGTGCAGGCCGCCGTCAGCGACCAGGTACACCTGCTCCCGTGAAACCTTGCGGTCCACGATGCGGCAGACATATACGCCGGCCTCGCCAACCAGATAACGCCCCAGCTCGATAATGACCTTGGCTTCGGGCATCTGTTTGTCTTTTTCGGTGAGCAATTCATTCAGCCTGTCGCCGATCGGTGCGATGTCCAGCGGCTGTTCGCCGGGGAAATAGGGGATGCCAAAGCCGCCACCGATGTTGAGTTTTTTCACCGTGGACGGTGCGCCGCTGGCCAGTCGGTAGGCAAGTTCGAAGGTCTTTTCCTGGGCCTCGATGATGGCCTCGGGCCTGAGGTTTTGCGAACCGCTGAAGATGTGGAAACCCTGAAAGTCGAGATCCAGTTCGCCAATGCGCTTCAGCACCGCGGGTACCCGCTCGGCATCGATGCCGAACTGTTTGGGGCCGCCGCCCATTTTCATGCCGGAGGACTTCAGTTCGAAGTCAGGATTCACGCGCACGGCGACCCTGGCCTTGATGCCCTGTGCCTCGCTTAGTCTTGCCGCGGTCTCCAGTTCGGTCTCGGATTCCAGGTTGAGGGTGACGCCGGCGGCGATGGCGCTGCCGATCTCGCGCTCGGACTTGCCGGGGCCAGCGAAACTGATGTGATCCGAGGACATGGGGGTGTCCAGCGCCACGTGCATCTCCCCGCCGGAGGCGAGGTCGAAGCCGTCCACCAGCCCGGCCAGATGTTGCACCACGGCGGGCATGGGATTGGCCTTGATGGCGTAATGCAGGTGGATCTCGTCTGGCAGGTGCTGGCGCAGGTGGGCGACGCGCGCGGTGATCTTCTGCCGGTCGTAGGCGTAGAAGGGTGTCTGGCCGACGCGGTTGGCGAGCTGGGAGAGGGGTATGCCGCCGATCAGCAATTCACCGTTTTCCACGGGGAAGGCATTGAGGATGGCGTCGGTGTGTCTGGGCTTGCTCATGGTGTTCCTTGTTCGAAAAGTTTCAGGCGGGGTCTTGGAAGAGATCCTGCAGTTCCTGGCTCAAGTGCTTGCGGTCGATCTTGCCGTTGGGGTTGCGCGGCAGGCTGGCCTGGATCTGGATGTGGTGCGGCACCATGAAGGCCGGCAGCTTCTGTTTGCAGTGGTTCAGGATGGCCTCGCTGTCCACCGCGTCAGTGTCGGCGGTGACGACGGCGACGATGGCCTGACCGAGGGTGGGATGCGGGACGCCCAGGGCGGCGGCCTCGCTTACCAGGCCGCTGGCGTACAGGGTTTCTTCCACCTCTGTTGGGCTGACGCGGTAGCCGGAGGTCTTGATCATGTCGTCCTTGCGGCCAATGAAGTACAGATAGCCATCCTCGTCCATTTTCACCGTGTCACCGGACCACACGGCGATTTCCGCCAGGGGCAGGCCGGCCTCTTGCCCGGGTGCCGGGCGGAAGCGCTCGGCGGTGCGTTCCTTGTCGTTCCAATAGCCCATGGCGACCAGTGAGCCGCGGTGTACCAGTTCGCCCGGTTCGCCGGCGGCACAGGGGCTGCCGTCTTCGCGCACCACCATGATGTCGGCATTGGGAATGGCGCGGCCCATGGAATCCGGACGTTTGGCCAATTCTTCCGGCGGCAGGTAAGTGGAACGGAAGGCCTCGGTGAGACCGTACATCAGCACCGGTTGGGTGTTGGGTAGGGCGGCCTGCAGTGCCGCCAGTGTGGCGCGCGGCAGGGCGCCACCGGAATTGGTGATGTAGCGCAACGAGGCCTGAGCCTCTTCGGGCCAAGGCAGATTGGCGATCTGTGTCCATAGCGGCGGCACGGCGGCAAGGCCGGTGATGCCATGTTTGGCCACGGCACGAATGACGTCGCGCGGCAGCAGATAGTCCATCAGCACGGTGCTGGCGCCGACGCTGAAGGCGGTGGTCAACTGGCTGAGGCCGTAATCGAAGCTGAGCGGCAGGACGGCGAGCAGCCTGTCATCGGCAGTGTTGCCGAGGTATTGCGCCACGCTTTTCGCGCCTGTCAGCATGTTGCGATGCGACAGCACCACGCCCTTGGGGCGCCCGGTGCTGCCAGAGGTGTAAAGAATGGCGGCCATGTCCGTGTCGATGATGGCAGGTGGGGCTTGGACAGTGTCCTGTAACACCAGTGACTGCCAGCCAATGGTCTCCACCCCGGGGATTTCCGGCAGTTCCTCGTTGCTGTCCACGATGACCACATGTCTGAGGTCGTGGCAGTCGGCCAGTACCTTGCTCAGCTGCCGGGCGCGCATTGTGGCGGTGACCAGAATCCGTACATTGCAGTCGCGCAGGATATGGCCCACCTGTTCGGGTTTGAGCAGTGGATTCACCGGCACGAATACGCCACCGGCAAGGGAGGTGCCGAATAGGCTATGTATGGTTTCCAGCTGCTTGGGTAGATAGACAGCGACGCGCTCACCGCGTGACAGGCCCAGCCACAGCAGGCCTTGAGCGGTCTGCCGGATATCCGCAGCGAGGGCCGTGTAGTCCTGGGTAACCTTTTTGTGGGTCAGCGCGGGGCTGGTGGGGTGAGTCTCGGCACTGCGCAGGATGAGGTCGTGGAGCAGGTTGGGCATGGTGTGTGTTCGCTTCCGTCATGGAATAGCTGGATGAAGGTGGCCGGGATTTTATCACCTTGGCCGGCCACGGCATATTTCGCATCAAGGGGAAATTCGCCGCTTCGATGGACGCGCCGGCCGGCAATCACTTGTTGTGCAACGCCTGCCGTGAAACGACCTGTCTGGTGCTCTCCGCACGATACTCACCCGGCGGCTTGCCGGTCCAGCGTTTGAAGGCGCGCGAGAAGCTGCTGACCTCGGCGAAGCCGAGGAGGTAGGTGATTTCGCCCATGCTCAGGCGTGCATTGCGGATGTGCTTGATGGCCAGCTCCCGCCGGGTGTCATTGAGGACTTCGCTGTAATGGGTGCCGGCCTCGTGCAGGCGGCGTTGCAGGCTGCGGGGGCTGATGTTCAGCGCCCGGGCGATGGATGCCTGGGTGGCCTTGCCGGAGGGCAGCTGCTCGGTGAGGAGCCTTTTGACCTGCATCACGATATCGCTGTCGTCCAACTGGGCCAGGTAGTCCGCGATGATTTCGTCGTTGGCGCGCGCCACGTCGGCATTGGCGGTGGGCAGGGGTTTGCGCATCATCGCCTTGTCGAAGTGCATGACATAGAGCGGCGCCGAAAAGGTCAGGGGGGCGCGAAACAGTTTGTGAAATTCTCCCACACAGGGCTGGGGCGGCTGCGGCCGGCAAAATTCGATGTGCAAGGGGTTGAAGTCGTTGCCATAAATGGCGCGGCACATGTTGACGAGTACGGCAAAGGCGGCGTCGCGGCCTTCATGGGGGTAATAGCGGTCTTCATCCAGGGGGTGGATCTCGAAACGGAAATCCTCGTCCGTTTCTCCAAATCGGTATTCCTCGCGATCCGTGATGAGGCGGGAATAGCGAATCAGGCGGGCAAAGGCCTCCTCCAGGGTGGTGCTTGCCATCCACGCAAAGCCCAGGGCGTGCAGGGTGGTGGGGTGAAAATGACGGGCGACCTCAAGTCCGATGCAGGGGTCTTGCAAGACCTCTTTCACCCGCTGCCAGAGCCGTTTTATGGCATGGCCGGGATAGCGGGCGTTGGGGTCCCGCAAAAGGGCGGGATCGAGGCCGGACTGGGCGAAGAAATCATTGGCGTCCAGCCCCCGGGCGTCGAGGGTCTTCCACAGCAACAGGGCGGTGGAGGTCAGGGACGAGGCTTTCGGTTTCATTGCAGATCCCTTGCTCTTTTGTTGTTGGCGGCCCCGGGATAACAGATTGGCGTGCAGAGCCAATGAAAACAGCATAGTGGAGGCGATATTGCGAAACAAGCGATTGTCCTATGACTTGCCCTGTAGCAAAGGAGAATCCCGGTGTCCCAGATGCCGCCTAGTGAGCAAATCCATCAGCAGACCCTGCGCCATCCCGTCGCCTTTGTCGGCGTTGGCCTGCATGGCGGGCGCAAGGTTTCCATGGTCGTGCATCCCGCCGGGGCGAATGCGGGCATTGCTTTTCTGCGCAAGGATCTGCCGGCCGCTGAGGGGCTGATCGCTGCGTGCTGGCGCAACGTGGTGGACACGGAAATGTCCACCGCCATCGGCAATGACCACGGCCACGCCATCGACACGGTCGAACACCTCATGGCCGCCCTGCGTGGCTGTGGCGTGGACAATGCCCTGATCGAGGTGGATGGCCCGGAAGTGCCGATCATGGACGGCAGCGCCGAGCCCTTCGCGGCCATGTTCGAGCGCGTCGGGCTGCGGTCGCAGGCCGCGCCGCGCAAGCTCATCCGCATTCAACGCCCCGTCGAGGTTCGGGATGGCGACAGATACGCCATCCTGACGCCCGCGGGCACCCCGGGAATCCGTGTTGAAATAGACTACGGCGATGCCGTGGTGGGCTCGCAGGCATTGTCGCTGGAGCTGGTCGACGGGGTCTTCCGCCGGCAGCTGGCGCGGGCCCGCACCTTCGGGTTTCTGCATCAGCTCGAGGCGCTGAAGCAGCGGGGCCTGATCAAGGGCGGCTCGCTGCGCAACGCCGTGCTCATCGACGGCGAACGGATTGCCAATGCGTGCGGCCTGCGCTACCGCGACGAATTCGTGCGCCACAAGATCCTCGACTGCCTCGGCGACCTGGCCCTGGCCGGTGCGCCGATTCTCGGCCACTACCAGGCCCGCAAGCCCGGCCATGCGTTGAACAACCGGCTGGTGCGCAAGCTGTTCGAGAGGCGTGACGCCTGGTCCTGCATCACCATGGAGACGCCCAAGGAGCTGGCGCAGCCTGCGCCGTGCCTGAACGAAACCCCGAGGAGGCAGGCCTCGCGCTGACGTCTACCATGAACCTACGGATTCAGGATCTACTACTACCGGTTATTCCCGGCGGCGGAATGGTTGTTCCCTGTCTCTCCCTCTGCAACCGCCGCCGGTTTTTTTGCCTGACTCCGAATCCGCGGACTTGTTTGGAACCGGCGGATTCAGGTGGAAATTTCAGCGCCTGGCCCTGGCCGGCGTGGTGGCGGCGCGATGCTGCCGGTCTGGATCGGTATGGCGGTAATTGGCCAGCAGGCGCAGCAGGAATTTCACCGGCTGCCGGTCCCACGGCGTGAAGCGATAGAGCTGAAAGGGGTCGGTGTCGCGGGTGGAAACGCCCCACACGGTACTGACGGCGGCCTCGAAGCCCAGTGATTTCAGCAGCTCGCCATGTTGCGGCAGATAGTCCTGGCCGGGCTTGCCGTTGGGGTAGGCGAACAGGCGCACGGGCTTTCCCAACAGGTCTTCCAGGTACTGCTTGCCGCCGGCGATTTCCTCGCGGGCCTGGGCCTCGCTGCAGTTGGCCAGGATGGGATGGTTGACCGTGTGTCCGCCGATCTCCATGCCGGCATCGGACAGCGCCTTGACCTGCGCGCCCTGCATCATCAGGTCATCGGGCACCGCCGAGCCGGTGATGGCCTGAATACGTCTCGCGGTTTCTTCGCGCTCAGCGAGGGGGCGGTACTTGGTCTGGCCGATGATCGCCGCGATGGCCTTTCTGCGTTGCGCCAGGGTGGCGACGGGGTGCTCGCCCAGGCCCAGCGTCTCCAGATCCAGCCTGGTTCCCGCCAGGGCCCGCACGGACTCGATGATGCGGTCGTTCCACATGCAGCCGCCATCGAGAAAGCCGGTGGCAATGAAAAAGGTGGCCGTCAGGCCGTGTCTGCGCAGGATGGGCAGGGCATGGTGATGATTGTCGGCATAGCCATCGTCGAAGGTGATGCAGAGGGCGCGGGGCGGCAGGCGGCCCTCGCGCAGGCGGGTGACGGCCTCGGCCAGGGGCAGCACGTTGAAGTGGCGGGCGGCGAGTGCCATCTGCCAGTCGAAGGCCGCCACGTCCGGCGCGCCACCCATGAGTTCATCGGGCTGCGAGAGTACGCGGTGGTAGATGAGGATGCTCAACGACGGCGTTGCCGGCAGGCCCAGCAGGCGGCCGGTCAGGCGGGCGGGAAAGTGTCGGGCGAGCAGCGGCAGGGTCATGGCGATGTCTTTGCGGTTCCGGTGGCCGTGTGTCAGTGCGTGGGTGCGCCCAATTCCCGCAGCAGGCCGTCGATGGCCGTGATGCGCGCCGCGGCGTCCGGGAATTCGCCGAGGATGCGCAGCTTGTCCTGGCCGTCCATGCGGTAGGTCTGCGGCTGGGTCTGGATCAGGCGGATGATCTTCATGGGGTCGATGTCCGGTTCGGCGACGAAGTGGATGCGGCCGCTGGCGTCGCCCATCTCGATCTTGCGGATGCCCAGCGGGGTGGCGCGCAGCTTGAGTTCGGTGACCTGGAACAGGTTTTTCGCCTGCGCCGGCAGCAGGCCGAAGCGGTCGATCATCTCCACCTGCAGCTCGCGCAGTTCGGCGTGGCTCTCGGCGCTGGCGATGCGCTTGTACTGGATCAGGCGCGTGTGCACGTCCGGCAGGTAGTCCTCGGGCAGCAGGGCGGGGATGCCGAGGTCGATCTCGGCGCCGTGGTCCAGGGGGCGGTCTAGCGCCGGCTGGCGGCCCTCGCGGAGCGCCTTCACGGCGCGGTCCAGCAGCTCCATGTAGAGGGTGAAGCCGATCTCCTGCATGTGGCCGCTCTGGCCCTCGCCGAGCAGCTCGCCGGCGCCGCGGATCTCCAGGTCGTGGGTGGCGAGGGTGAAGCCGGCGCCGAGGTCCTGGATGGACTCGATGGCCTCCAGGCGCTTCACCGCATCCGCCGTCATGGCGTTGCGCGGTGGCACGATGAGGTAGGCGTAGGCCTGGTGGTGCGAGCGGCCGACGCGCCCGCGCAGCTGGTAGAGCTGGGCGAGACCGAACTTGTCGGCGCGGTCGATGATGATGGTATTGGCGTTGGGGATGTCGATGCCTGTCTCGATGATGGTGGTGCACACCAGCACGTTGAAGCGGTGGTGGTAGAAGTCCGCCATCACCTGTTCCAGCTCGCGCTCGCGCATCTGCCCGTGGGCCACGGCGACGCGCGCCTCGGGCACCAGCGCCTCCAGTTCGCGTGCCTGTTTCTCGATGGTCTCGACGTTGTTGTGCAGGAAGAACAGCTGGCCGCCGCGGCGGATCTCGCGCAGGCAGGCCTCCTTGACCACGGTCTCGTTCCACTGGCTGACGAAGGTCTTCACCGCCAGCCGGCGCGCCGGCGCGGTGGCGATGATGGACAGGTCGCGGATGCCGGACAGGGACATGTTGAGGGTGCGCGGGATGGGTGTGGCGGTCAGTGTCAGCACGTCCACCTCCGAGCGCAGGGCCTTGAATTTCTCCTTCTGGCGCACCCCGAAGCGGTGTTCCTCGTCGATGATCACCAGACCCAGGTTCTTGTATTTGATGTCGCCGTGGATCAGCTTGTGGGTGCCGATGATGATGTCCACGGTGCCCTCGGCCAGACCCTGGAGGGCGGCGGTCTGCTCCTTCTTCGAGCGGAAGCGGGACATGGACTCGATGCGTACCGGCCAGTCGGCGAAGCGGTCCTTGAAGTTTTCGTAATGCTGCTGGGCGAGCAGGGTGGTGGGCACCAGCATGGCCACCTGCTTGCCGTCGGCCACGGCGATGAAGGCGGCGCGCATGGCCACCTCGGTCTTGCCGAAGCCCACGTCGCCGCATACCAGGCGGTCCATGGGCTTGTCGGAGCGCATGTCCGCCAGCACCCCGCTGATGGCCTCCTGCTGGTCCGGCGTCTCCTCGAAGGGGAAGGCCGAGACGAAGGCGGCGTACTGGCTGTCGTCGAGATGATAGACGTGGCCCTTGCGCGCCTCGCGCTGGGCGTAGATGGCCAGCAGCTCGGCGGCCACGTCGCGCACCTTTTCGCGCGCCTTGCGCTTGGCCCTTTCCCACTGGCCGCTGCCGAGCCGGTGCAGGGGCGCGGTCTCCGGCGAGGCGCCGCTGTAGCGGCTGATCAGGTGCAGGTGGCTGACCGGCACGTAGAGCTTGTCGCCACCGGCGTATTCCAGGGTGAGAAATTCCTGCTCCACGCCGCCCAGCGCCAGCGTCTGTAACCCCAAATAGCGACCCACGCCATTGTCTTCGTGCACCACCGGCGAGCCGACTTCCAGCTCCACCAGATTCTTGATGACCTGGTCGGCGTCGCGGGTCTTGCGCTGGCGGCGGCGTTGCTGCAGCACCTGTTCGCCGAACAGCTGCGGCTCGGCGATGACGGCCAGCGAGGGGCGCGACAGCAGCAGACCCTCTTCCAGCGCGGCGACGGTAATGGCCAGCGGCATCTCGCCGTCGACGAATTCGGCCCAGCCGTCCACCGCGGTGGGACGCAGGTCGCAGCCCTTGAGCAGCTCCAGCAGGGTCTCGCGGCGGCCGGTGGACTCGGCGCAGAACAATACCCGGCCGTCGAACGCGTCGAGGAAGGCCAGCATTTTTGCGCTGGGCTGTTCCGCGCGGGCGTCCAGCGTCAGCTGCGGCGGGGCCTGGGTGGCAAAGTTGTAATGTCCCGCCTTTCCCGGCAGCTCGAAATGCTGCACGCTGATCTGCGCGCGCTGGCCCAGTTGCGCGAAGAATTCATTCTCGCGCAGGAACAGCGCATGGGGCGGCAGCAGCGGACGCGAGACATCGTGCCGGCCCTGCTCGAAGCGTTCTTCCACATCGGCCCAGAAGGTGCCGACTGCCTCGCTCACGCCCTCGGTGGTGACCACCAACGCCGACGGGGTCAGGTAGTCGAACAGGGTCTGCGTCTGCTCGAAGAATAACGGCAAGTAGTATTCGATGCCCGGCGGCGTGTTGCCCTCGCTGACCTCGTGATAGATGGTGCAGGCCTGCGGATCGCCCTCGAACTGCGCGCGCCAGGCGCGGCGGAAGCGGGTGATGGCCTCGGCGTCGAAGGGGAATTCACGCGCCGGCAGCAGGCGGATGCTGTCCACCTTTTCGATGGATCGCTGGGTCTCCGGGTCGAAGGTGCGGATGCTGTCGATCTCGTCGTCGAACAGCTCGATGCGGTAGGGGGTCGACTGGCCCATGGGGAACAGGTCGAGGATCGCCCCGCGCACCGCGAATTCGCCGTGCTCGATGACCTGCGACACGCAGCGGTAGCCACCGCTGTCGAGGCGGCTGCGCATGGCCTGCAGGTCCAGGGTCTGGCCGACGTCGAGCAGGAAGCAGTTGGCGTCGAGAAAGCCCTTCGGCGCCAGGCGGTGCAGCAGGGTGGCCACCGGCACCACCAGCACGCCGCGCGTCAGCGCCGGCAACTGTGACAGCGCCGCCAGGCGCTCGGAGATGATGTCCTGGTGCGGCGAGAACACGTCGTAGGGCAGCGTCTCCCAGTCCGGGAAGGTCAACACCGGCAGATCGCCGGCGAAGAAGCGGATCTCGTATTCCAGGCGCGTGGCCGCCGGCGTGTCCGGCGTGATGACGATCAGTGGCGCACCGGCCTGCCGGGCGGCCTGGGCAATGGCCAGCCCCTCGCTGCTGCCGTAGAGCTGTCCCCACCGGCTGCGGCGGCCCGATTGCGTAGCCTGCTGGGGCGGAGAAAGGACGTCGTGGTGCTGGAGTGCGGTCATGGTTACTACGGCTCGGCTACAGGAAGCTGCGTATTGTAGTCGTGGCATGGGTGGCAGGGAAAGGCTGGTTGCGTCTGGCTATGGCGTTGCCAGTGCGCCATGCGGGTTGGTTGTCCGCAATGCGTAGAAAAAGTAGATTCCTGCCCCTCTGAGCGTACAGCCGCTACATGAGGGGGCGGGACAAGACGTGCGGGTGACTATGCGTGCGCTCCTTTCCGCGCTGGATGGTGGGAGTATGGTTGATGATGGGCTCATCATGGCTGCAGGTGAATACTGTAGCGGCTCGAGCAGCGATTGCTGCATGTGCCGTGAGCCGGATCGAGGGACTCAATCTCGACCGGGGGGGCTTGGTGGCCTGGTGACGATCAAGGCCGAGAGTGGCAGATGACACACGGAAAGAATACAATCAAAGGCTAAAAGCAGTGTGGCTTGGTGGTGTATCGGCCTTTGATTTTCAACGATATTTGTGAATGACTGGTTGAAACGCCTTCTGACTGTAATTCCAATCCATCTGTCTTTTAACCTGAATCCGTGAGTTCATGACGGCGAATCGCACAACGCATTGATCCGTCTCGCTATATGAAAAATCTCGGCAATAGTCCCCGCTATTTCCTCGATTTTTCATTACGCGATACGAATCAAGCAGTTGCACGCTTCATCCGCCCTGAACTCACGGATTCAGGTTTTAAAGGAACCCCCTTCGTTCCGCCAAAGCGCAAGCCGTGTGCAATGAGCGACACGTGTAGATGTTTGCAACCTCTATGGAGAGAACTTGGCGGTTGATCAGAAGCGCCCAGAACAAAAAGTTCTCTTAAATGGGTGGAATTTTACTGGATGACCTTATGACTGTGTATTGCGGCTGGATTAATTCGCAACAAGTGGCTTCGGCCCGCGAAACCCTAACGGGAATGCTGATCAGGGAAAAGAATGCTGACATCAAGTGGCTGCATGAAGCATGCAGTTCCTCATTGGCTGTCCAGCAACATTCCAAGCGTTGCGGTATTGCTGTGCAGGGCGGATTGCACGCAGTTATCCTTGGCAGGCCTGTCTGGCCTGGGCGTGGCTATATCGAGGATGCGAATGAGGCTGCTGGAGTGCTGCTGGATACCTATCGCCGGCATGGACAGGCGTCGCCGAAATACATTGGTGGTTCCTTTTCTCTTGTTGTTCTCGATCGTGATAATCGCCGCTGCTTGCTGGCTGTCGATAGAATGGGTATCGAGTCTCTGGCCTATTCCGTAGGGCAGGGCATTGGCGAACTTGTTTTTGCAAATTCTATTAGGGCTGTAAGGCATCATCCTGCTGTAGGTGGTGAAATAAATCAGCAGTCTTTGTATAACTATATCTATTTTCATGTTATTCCCAGCCCGGACAGTATATTTTCCAAGGTATCCAAGCTGGAGCCAGCGCAGCAATTGTGGCTGGAAAATGACAAGATTCATCTTGAGTACTATTGGATGCCCGAGTTTCATGAGCGGGGTGATGCTGCATATCTTGAAGATGAACTGCGTGAATGCCTGGATAAAGCAGTTGTAAATTGCCGCCCGGATGCTACCACTGGGGCTTTCCTCAGTGGTGGCTTGGATAGTTCAACCGTTGCTGGATATCTGGCACGTCATCAGTCATCGGCGCGGGCCTTTACCATCGGCTTTGAAGAGGAGGGTTATGATGAAGTGCCCTTTGCGCGGATTGCGGCAAGGCATTTCAATGTAGAGATTGAAGAATACTATGTAACGCCGGAGGACGTGGTTGGAGCTCTTCCTCTTATCGCTGGCGTCTACGATGAGCCATTCGGAAACTCTTCGGCTATTCCGGTATTGTTTTGTGCGCGCTTGGCCAAGCAGAAGGGAATGAATGTCTTGTTGGCTGGTGATGGTGGTGATGAGTTGTTTGCTGGCAATGCCAGATATGCGAAGCAGCAGCTCTTTGAGATATACGACCGGCTTCCCTCACTGCTGAAATCAGGTCTTCTCGAGCCCCTGTTCCTTTCTCTCTCCCTAAGCAAGCTGACACCACCGACACGCAAGGTACGTAGCTATATCGAACAAGCGCGCATGCCTATGCCTGCGCGCGTTGAATCGTACAATTTTCTCAATCGTACCCCGTTGGAATCGGTATTTACCCCGGAATTTCTCCAGGCGGTGGATACATTGCACCCCGTCGGGCAATTGACCGATACCTATAACAAGGTGGCTGACGCCACTATGCTAAATCGTATGCTTTACCTCGACTGGAAGATTACCTTGGCCGACAATGATCTGCGCAAGGTAAACCGCATGTGCGAGATAACGGGTATAGATGTGCGCTATCCAATGCTGGATGATGAAGTGATCGACTTGTCGACCCGAGTGCCTTCACGAGTAAAATTGCCACGTGGCAAGCTGCGCCATTTTTATAAAAATGCCTTGCGTGACTTCTTGCCGCCAGAGGTGCTGACCAAGTCCAAGCATGGTTTTGGTCTGCCTTTTGGCCAGTGGCTGAAAAAATCCAGCCGCTTGCAAGAAAGTATCTATGGCAACTTGTCTGCCTTCAAGTCGAGGCGGGTCATTAATCCGGAGTTTCTCGACAACCTCATTGATACACATCGTACCGGTCATGCAAGTTACTATGGGTCGATGATCTGGGTGTTGGCGGTGCTTGAGGAATGGTTACGGCAGAATGAAGAGGATATGTGATTGGGGCTACGGTGAAAGTTTATCCAGTCACTGCATGCATTTTGGTGAGAATGGGATCTGGTCGCTTGTTTGAGTAAATCCAAAATACTGCAACAATTCGGGCCTTGCTGAGATTGTGATTCTTCATGGCTGCATTCATGGGGAATGAGCAGATCCAGGGAGCCGGCTCCTTGTCTTTTTGCGGGTGCGAATGAAGACAAGGTGCTGTTCCCTGCTTCAGCGCCGGCAGGGCCAGGCATCCTGCAGGGCCTTCATGGCCAGCCGTTCGGCGGGTTGATGGGCGAGGTCGAGGTGCTGGCGCGCGTAGCGCAGGACGATGCGCGCGGCGTCGCCGTAGCGCACGTTCCAGTCGAAGCAGTAGAGATTGAAATCATCCCGTGAGCCCTTGCCGCCAGTAACCTGGGCGAGGCGCAGCCGGGCCAGCTCGTTGGCGTGGCGGGCCGCGGCGATGACGCCGGCGAGGTAGGCCATGCAGACGAAGGGCGCAGCCTGCTGGTCGCCGGGAATGGCGTCCAGCCCCCGGTCCAGGGCGGTGAGGGCGAGGTGACAGCTGGCGGCGAGGCTGTCGCCGTCGTCGATGGTGGTGATTGGCGCGGCGCCGGCGGTGTGGGCGAGGGTCAGCGCCATCAGGCCGGGCAGGAACAGGGTGCGAAACTTCATGTCGGTGGCGTCCTGGGTGGGGAAGGCCCATTCTAGAGGGGATGCCCGGCGGTACAAAGCGCATTCTTTTGCTGGGTTGAAAATTACCTTGGAACTGCTATGGGTTAGGGTAGGAACGGCAGAATAGTCGGCAGGACAGGGGTCCATCCCGGTAGCTGATTCACGCGAGCTTACCTCTGGAGTGCCATCCCGGTTCGGGTCATCAGGCAAGGGAGGGATGAACCATGCGGCAGATTTCATCGATACCAGCGATCTCCAGGTACGGATTCAGGGCCTTCACCCTGGCAGGGGTCGTCATGCTCGGCCTGTTTGGCATCGTGGCCTCCGGCGGTGGAGGTGGCGATGACGGGGGTGGTGGCGGGTCCACGCCCGGCACTCTCCAGTTCAGTGCCGCGACATATGCTGGCAACGAGGACGCCGGCGACATCACCGTCACCGTGACCCGCAGCGGCGGCAGCGATGGTGCCGCCAGCGTGCAGATCAGCGACGCCGGCAGCGGCAGCGCCACCTCGGGTGACGACTACGCCGCCATCACTCCCACGACCCTGAGCTGGGACGATGGCGATGCCACCTCGCGCACCTTCACCGTGCAGGTCAGCGCCGACGGCGCGGTGGAGCCGGACGAGACCGTCGAGCTCATGCTGGGGAATGCCAGCGGCGCGACCCTGGGCACGCCAGCCACCACCACCGTGACCATCGTCAACGACGATGCCGCCGACAGCCCGGGCACCCTGAGCTTCAGCGCTACCGACTATCGCGTCGCCGAAAACGTCACCGGCGGCAACGCCACCGTCACCGTCACCCGTACCGGCGGTGACGCGGGTGCGGTGACGGTGGACTATGCCACCAGCGACGGCACGGCCAGCGCCGGCAGCGACTACACGGCCGTCACCAGTACCCTGAGCTGGGCCGACGGTGTCAGCGGCGACCAGACCTTCCTGATTCCCGTCATCGACGACACGACCGTCGAGCCCGACGAGACCGTCGATCTCAGTCTGAGCAACGCCACCGGCGGCGCCACTCTCGGCACCGCAAGCGCCACCCTCACCATCGTCAACGACGACGTGGCCGGCGCCTTGCAGTTCGCTGCCACCAGCTTCAACGTGGGCGAGGGCGATGGCACCATCGACAGCGTGATCTGCGTGCAACGGGTGGCTGGCGCCAGTGGCGCGGTCAGCGTCGAGGTGAGCGATGCGGGTACTGGTACTGCTACCGGGGGCGGTACCGACTACACCTTCCCCAGCCCGACCACGGTGAACTGGGCCGATGGCGATACGGCGGACAAGTGCATCACCCTCACCCTGATCGACGACAGTGCGGTCGAGGGTAACGAGACCATCGTCCTGAGCCTGGCCAATGCCGGCGGCGGGGCGAGTATCGGCAGCCCCGCCAGCGTCACCGTCAACATCGCCGACGACGATGCGCCTTCGGCGGCCGGTGAACTGCAGTTCGACACCGCCAGTTACACGGTGGCCGAGAATGGCGTCAGCGTCACCCTTACCGTCAACCGCATCAACGGCAGCACGGGGGCGGTGACGGTGGACTACGCCACCAGCGACGGCACGGCCTCGGCCGGCAGCGACTACGCCGCGGCCAGCGGCATCCTCGCCTGGGCCGATGGCCAGGGTGGCGCCCAGACCTTCACGGTGACCATCAACGATGATACCAGCGCCGAATCCGCCGAGAGTTTCACCGTTGCCCTGAGCAATGTGAGCGGCGGCGCCTCGCTGGCCAGCCCGAGCATCGCCAGCGTGACCATCCTCGACGACGAGAACCCCAACCTCACCATGATCCTTGGCAGCACGGTCGATTGGGTGGCCTTTCAGGACGGCCCCGCCGGCGCCTGGGTGGAATGGAAGCCGAGCAGCGGCAATACCTACCAGTTCAAGGTGACGGATGCCCAGGGCCGCTACGGGGTGGCCTTCCATCGCCAGGAGGTCGGCGGCATCTATACCGCCGAGAAGGTCTATGTGATCCATGCCACGCTCGGCGAGCTGTCCGCGATGGAGGTCTTCCCCAATCCGCTGTACGCAGTCAGCGGTACGCTGAGCAACTATTCGGCCGGCAACGACTCCGCCGCCGTGGTCATGCACGTTCGGGAGGCGGGGGGTGAGCCGTTGGCCCTGCCTTACGACTACAGCCTGCCGGTTCCGGCGGGCAACCGCGATCTGCTGGCGTTCGAATGGGATTGGGGTACCGGCTCGCCCGGCAATTTCGTTCTGCGCCGCGACCTTGCCATCAGTGGTGATCTCGCCAACCAGGATGTGGACTTCAGCACGGGAACGCCCCTCGCCTTCAATGTCCATACCTTCGGCGGCGATACCTCGGGGCAGGGGCTGGAGGTCTATTACGCCACCGCCAACGGCACCGTCGCGGCCCTGATGTCCGAGGTCTATGACGGCATCAATCCAGTGGAATATTTCTACGTGACGAATAGTGAACTCACCCAGGCGGGGGATGCCTATTCCTTCCAGATCAGCGAGGACCTGGGCGCGAGCGGCATGATCCGTGTGCGCAATCAGTCGGCAAGCAGCGATCCCGGCAACGTCAGCATGAACCTGGCGAACCTGAATCCGCTGGGCGCCACCACGGTGACCGCCAGCGAGACCACCGGCCTGAGCTACACGCCCAGTCCCGCCTCGTTCAACGGTTCGCCCGTGTTTCGCGCCTTCCAGATCGGTCTGGATCAGACCACCGCCTTTCTCGGCGCCCACTGGCAGATCAGGATCAGCGGGGGCTGGCTGGGCAGTTCGACCACGTATGCTCACCCCGACCTGGCATCGGTCAGCGGCTTCGATGCCGACTGGGATCTGGTGCCCGGCAGGCAAACCGAGGCGGAGGTGGTGGCCGTCACCACGGACAGCGCCACCAGCCTGGAGACGGTGTTTCGCAAGAGCATGGGCGCCGATTCCCTCGGCCTGCCGTCCAGCCTGCAGGTCATCCAGAAGCAGCTGGCGCAGAACAACACCCTGAAAGTGGATGCCGCGATCAATTTCCACAGTTTCACCTGGTAACCGTATCGTCCCCTCGGCCGCCCTTCGGGGCGGCCTGCCTTGTCGCGGCACCGGCATCAAGTCCCGGCCGTCGTCAGCCCACGCTGGAAAGGATGCGCGGCCAGCGCTCGAACAGGGTGTCGTCCCTTTCCGGGGCGATGGTGACGATGTATACGCGCTGCTCGGCGTCGTCGCGCGCCACCAGGCCCTGGATGAACTGGCCGGCCATGAGGTCGTACCAGTGGCTGTTTCCCTCGATGTCCTTTTCCATGAAGCTGTGAACGGGCAATTTTACCGGGCACGGGAACCAGCGGTCCCAGCGCCCGGCATGGATGGCGTCCAGCCGCGCCCAGCCGCCCAGGGGCAGTTTGCCGGGTTGTTTCTGGCGCCGCCCCCAGGGCAGGAGCTCGGCGCCGCCGGCGCGGGTGCGCACGGGCAGGGTCGCCGCGGGATTGGGAAAGTACATGCGCCGCAACTCCCCCCGGTACTGGAAATAGACACCCCCGCACATGGCTACACCGTCTTGCGGTGCCCGCTGGGTTTCCAGGCGGGGGAGATGACGTTGGGCATGCTGGAGCGATTCAGCAGACGCGCCGGGGCGAGAGTGAATTCACCGTAGCGTTCGTTGACAGCATCCTGCGCGGCGTTGACGCGCTGGCGGCGTTCATCCGCGTATTGAAACAGATCCAGCTGGGTGTTGGCGGGGCGCGGATTCAGCGCGGTAACCTGTATTTGCGCGACCGGCTCGCCCCGCCACACGGTGGACAGAAAGTGGCGGCACAGGGCCATGATCTGGGCGCTGTCGTCGGTGGGGAGGCTGGTGCGCGGCTTGTCGCCCAGCCAGCCGGCCGGCAGGCGCAGGCCGATGAAGAAATGCGAGGCCTGCAATCGATGGCGGCGCAGGCGCGCGGCCACCTTTTCCGCCATGTGCTCGAGGTAGACGAGCAGGGTCTGGCAGTCCCGCGTCCCCGGCGGGACGACCTTGCCGTGGCCCACCGATTTCGGCGCCGCAACGCCGAGCTGCAGCTTTTCCGGGTCGGCGCCCTGGGCCATGTACCAGATGCGCCGCCCTGGGTTGCCGAAGCGGCGCGCCAGCACGCTGATGGGCAGGCGCGCCATGTCGCCGCAGGTATGCACCCCGTGCTCCGCCAGAAACCGGCCGATGCCGCGGTTGACGCCGCACAGTTCGGTGACCGGCACATCTCGCAGGCGGTCCCGCGCCTCCCAGGGCGGGATCACCGTGAAGCCGTTGGGCTTGTCGAGCTTGGCGGCGTACTTGGCGGTGGTCTTGTCGCCGCTCACCCCCACCGAGCACAGCAGCCCGGAGGTCTCGTGGACCAGCCGTTGCGCCCGGCGCGCCATGCGCACCGGCGTGCCGTGCAGGCGCTGGCAGCGGGTGACGTCGAGAAAGGCCTCGTCCACGGAGAACACCTCCACGTCCGGGGTGATGGCGGTCAGGGCCTGCATGATGGCGGTGGACACCGCGGCGTAGCGGTAGGGCCGCGCCGGGCACTGGATCAGCTCGGGGCACAGCCGCCGCGCCTCCCGCAGGCGCATGCCGGTCTTCACGCCCCAGGCGCGGGCCTCGTAGGAGCAGGTGATGACGCAGGTGCCCTGTGCGCCGTTGGTGATAGCCAGTGGCCGCCCGCGCCAGGCCGGGTTGTCGCGCTGTTCGATGGCGGCGAAAAAGGCGTTCATGTCCAGCAGGATGATGGCGCGGGGCCAGTGCACGGGGCAGGCATCCCGTGGCGTGTCGCTGGGCCGGATGTTCATCGGTAGCTGCGCAGCTGGCCGACGACAACGCCCTGAATGGTCACTCGATCGGCCGCGTAAATCATCGCTGGAATGGCGGGGTTGGCGGCGATCAGGGCGATATTGCCGTCGCGCCGGTATTTCAGGCGCTTGAGGGTGGCCTCCTCGCCATCGATGAGGGCCACCACGATCTCGCCGTCGTCGGCCGCGTCGCGCTGCTCGATCACCACCGTGTCGCCGTCGAGGATGCCGGCCTCGATCATGGAATCGCCCGCCACGCGCAGGGCATAGCGGCCTGGGCCGAGCAGGAAGTCGGCCAGGTTCAGCGTGTCCTGGCCGGGGATGGCCTCGATGGGATAACCGGCGGCGATGCGCCCCAGCAGGGGGAGGGTGGCCCCCTCGGCGGACTTTTCGTCCACCAGTTCGATGCCCCGCTTGCGGCCCGGCAGCAGGCGGATTTCTCCCGCATCGGCCAGGGCCTGAACATGACGGTGGACGACGCCCTTGGAGCGAATGCCGATGCCCCGGGCTATCTCGTCCAGGGCCGGTGCATGCCCCTGCCGGGCGAGGTATTGGCGTATGAAGGCGAGCACGTCCCGTTGGCGTGTGGTGAGCATGATGTTCTCCAAATGTTCCTTTTCAAGGATAGGGAACATTTTGAGAACAAGCAAGCCGTCGGGGACAGAGACGCACGCAAAGAACGCAAGAGAAAAAGCAGTTTTTCAGCCCGCCACAGTGACACAGGGTTCACGGAGGCGTGACATCCCGGGCCGCCACCGGGACCGGCATTCACCCCATTGACGCATTATCCGTGCTCTTTGTGGTGAATGGTGGTGAATGGACACAAGAAAAAGGGGATCACGCTGGCGCGTGATCCCCTGACTGTTCGTGATTCGAGTGGTACCGAGGGCCGGAATCGAACCGGCACTCCCGCGAGGGAACCGGATTTTGAATCCGGCGCGTCTACCAGTTCCGCCACCCCGGCACACAGGCGCGCATGATACAGCCAATGGGGCATTTTCAGCAAGGCGGGCGGGGGCGCTTTTTGCTACACTCGCGCGCCATGCGACGCACTGATTTTCATTTCGATCTACCCGACGAACTCATCGCCCAGCACCCCACCGCCGAGCGCGCGGCCAGCCGCCTGCTGTGTCTGGACGGCGCGTCGGGTGAGCTGGCCGACCGCTGTTTCCGTGACCTGCCGCAGTTGCTGCGCGCCGGCGATCTGCTGGTGTTCAACGATACCCGCGTGATCCCGGCGCGCCTGTTCGGCCACAAGGAGACCGGCGGCAAGGTGGAGATACTGGTGGAGCGGGTGCTGGACGAGCAGCGCGTGCTGGCCCATGTGCGCGCCAGCAAATCGCCCCGGGCCGGCAGCCGTTTGACCCTGGAGGGTGGCATTACGGCGGCGGTGCTGGGCCGGCAGGGCGAGCTGTTCGCGCTGGAACTGCGCGGCGAGGCCGATGAATCGGCGCTGGACCTGCTCGAGGCCCACGGCCACATGCCCCTGCCGCCCTACATTGCGCGCGCCGACGCCAGCGACGACCGCGAGCGCTACCAGACCGTCTACGCCGACAAGCGCGGCGCGGTGGCGGCGCCCACCGCCGGCCTGCACTTCGATCAGGCCATGCTCGACACCCTGGCCGCGCAGGGCATCGAGTCCGCCTTCGTCACCCTGCACGTGGGCGCCGGCACCTTCCAGCCGGTGCGCGTGGACGATATCCGCGAACATCGCATGCACACCGAGACCGCCGAGGTGAGCGAGGCGGTGGTGGCGGCCGTGGCCCGCACCCGCGCGCGCGGTGGCCGGGTGGTGGCGGTGGGCACCACCAGTGTGCGCTCGCTGGAGAGCGCGGCGCGCGGTGGTGAGCTGCGGCCCTTCGCCGGCGACACCGACATCTTCATCACCCCCGGTTATACCTTCCGTGTGGTGGACGCCCTGCTGACCAACTTCCACCTGCCCGAATCCACCCTGCTGATGCTAGTGTCGGCCTTCGCCGGTTACGAAAACATCATGACCGCCTATCGCCACGCGGTGAACGAGCGCTACCGGTTTTTCAGCTACGGCGACGCCATGTTCCTCACGCGGGCCAGGGCGTGATGCCGGCCCGCCACCTGACCCTGCTGGCGCCCGCCCTGCGGCCGCACGCGGATTGCGGCGCATTGCCGGCGCGCCTGCCGGCGCTGGAGACCCTGCTCGGTCGCGCGGATCGCCGCGACACCGGGCGCGGCGGCCGGGAGGCCCGCCTGTTTGCCCTGTTCGATGCGCCGCCCGACGCCGAACACGATCCGCCCGTGGCCAGTGTTACCTACACCGCCGACACCGGCCACCCGCCGCCCGGTCCCTGCCTGCGTGCCGATCCGGTGCATCTGCTGCCGGACCGCGACCAGCTGGTGTTGCTCGATGCCGCCAGTCTGGATCTGCGCGAGACCGAGGCCCGGGATCTGGTCGCCGAGTTGAATGCCGTCTACGCCGCGGACGGCTGGCGCTTCGAGGCGCCGAATCCCCAGCGCTGGTACCTGCACCTGCCGCAGCAACCCCGCCTGAAAACCTGGCCATTGAGCGCGGTGAACGGCCAGCCCATCGGCCAGCGCCTGCCCGGCGGCGAACAGGGCAAGGCCTGGCACGGCATCATGAACGAGATCCAGATGCTGCTGCACACCAGCGGCGTCAACCGCCAACGCGAGGCCGAGGGCCGCCTGGCCGTCAGCAGCCTGTGGTTCTGGGGGGGCGGCGAAGTGCCGCTGCTGCCGGCGCCACGCTGGACGCAGGTGTGGAGCGGTGACCCCGTCGCCAGCGGGCTGGCCCGGCTCGCCGGCGTGGCGCACGGCCCGGTGCCGGCGGATGCGCCGGCGTGGCTGTCGCAGCTGGGCGAGGGCGGTGAGCATCTGCTGGTGCTGGACAGTCTCGACAGCGCCCTGCAACAAGGGGGCGGTGAGGCCTGGTGGACGGCCTTGCAGGCCTTCGAGCGGCAGTGGATCGAGCCCCTGCTGGCGGCCCTGCGCGACAGGCGGCTCGACAGCCTGAGCCTCGACGACGCCGAGGGGCACAACCACCGCCTGACCCGCCGCGGCCTGCGCCGTTGGTGGCGCCGGCGCCGGCCCCTGACGTCGCCGCATCATGGATAAGACGGATCGGCCGCCGCCCGCCCTCGCTGGACTCCTTGGCACCCTGCGGCTGCCGTTCCTCGTTCTCACCCCGGCCTGCGTGCTGCTGGGCGTGGCTACGGCACAGTGGCGCAGCGGTTCGGTGGACGTCGTCGACGCCCTGCTGGCGCTGCTCGGCGCCCTGGCCGCGCACATCAGCGTCAACGCCTTCAACGAATACCTCGATTTCCGCAGCGGCCTGGATGCGCAGACCCAACGCACG
>Ga0256839_1001134_pt1 | contig 33101 bp, 23 predicted proteins | sample 354166metaG_FD_185968 | JGI IMG/M metagenome (GOLD analysis project Ga0256839, IMG submission 185968) | Hydrothermal vent microbial communities from Mid Atlantic Ridge, Atlantic Ocean - 354-166 | ecosystem: Environmental > Aquatic > Marine > Hydrothermal vents | place: Atlantic Ocean: Mid... | reverse complement strand
GGCCGGCACGGGGTCCCTCCGGGGGGGGTGTGTCTGTGGGAGAAGGGGGGTGTCCTCTGTCCCTCGGGGCGGTGGGTGGGGGGAGCCGTCTGCGCCTGGGGTGGGGGTCAGGGCTCGTCCTCCTCTCGGACGTAGCCCAGGAGCTGGGGTTCCGCCCACACGGCCCAGTTCCAGCGGGGATCTCCCAGGCCATCGGTCATGAGCTGGACCACCGCCTCCTGGCCGGCCAGGTTGGGCAGGTCGATCTCGTGTCGCTCCCATGGGTGGCTCTGTTTGGTGGTGCTCCACAGGCGCAGGCCGTTCACGTAGATGCGGAAGGCGCAGACATTGTCCCCCTCCATGAGCGCGCCGTCCCGGATGCCCACGGCAAAGCGCATCCGCAGGCGGTCCACCTGGGGTGGAACGGGGATCTGGTACTCCACCACCGCGCTGCCGTGCACCGGCGGATGTTGCCACAGGGCAGGGCGGCGGATCATGCCACAGGTGGCCACGCCCACCTTCACCTCCATCAGGTCTGGCTCTCGGGTGGACGCGATCCGGGCCTGGGGGAAATGCTCCAGAAGATCGAATTTCCACGTCAGGTGCCACCCTTCCTGGACCTCTGCCTGGGGCTCCTCCAGGAGGCTGTGCCACAGCTCCTCCTGCCATTTCAGGTAGCCGATGAACTGGGAGAGCTGGAGCAGGGATTCCTCGCTCAGGTCCTGGATGCGGCGTATCAGGGCGTCCAGGGTCGCTTGCCGGGAGTCGAGATCGGCCATGGGAAGAAGGTCCGGTGGTGGGCTCCCCTGTCAGGGGAACCGGGATGGGTGGGCCATGGGGCTCAGGGATGGACGGGCTGGGACGCGGGCGCGGCCTGGCCGAGGACGCTGCCCATCAGGGCCTCCCAGCGGGCCGCGGCCACGGGGTTGCTGAGCAGCACCAGGGCCACGTAGGTGGGCTCGTAGGGCTTGCGCCGGAGATGCATCTGCACCTCCTCGGGCAGGTGGTTGCCCTTGCGATGGTTGCATGGCTTGCACGCGGTGACCAGGTTCTCCCAGGTGTGGTCTCCACCCCGGCTCCGGGGCACCACATGGTCCACGGTGAGCTGGTCTCGGCCCGGGGTGGCGCCGCAGTACTGGCAGGTGTACGCGTCCCGCAGCATCACGGTGGTGCGGGTGGGCGGCACGGTCCGGTGGGGCAGGCGCACGTATCGGGTGAGTCGGATCACCAGCGGCTCGGGGAAGGTGGCGTTCGCGCTGCGGAGCATGCGCTCTGTGGCCTCCACCAGCTCGGCCTTCTCCCGCAGGAGCAGGATCAGGGCCCGGCGCACGGAGATCAGGCTGAGGGGCTCGTAGGTCGCGTTCAACACCAGGACCGAACGAGACATGGCAGACCTTCCAACCGTGTTTGATGCCCGGGCCCCTCCGACCGCCGCGTCTCCGGCAGCTTGGAGGGGAACTAAGCCACCATACGGGCTCGGATCACCACGCCCATCAGGAAGAAACTCACCAGGGCAAAGACCATGCTCTTGGCGTTCTCGTCCTCTACCTTGACCAGATACGCGTAGGCCGAGGGTGGGGTGACCACCGAGACCACGCCGTACAGGATGTGGACCGCGGGACGGGGCAGGGCCACCCCCAGCCCCTGGCTGTAGAGCGCGAAGCCGGATACCAACTGCAGGACCATGAGCAGCCAGGCGATGACGCCGGCCCCGTACCAGCTTCCATCCAGCGGGCGGGATCGCACTCGGTAGAACAGGGCCCAGAGGCCCAGGGCCGCGAAGTAGAGAATGGCGGTCTGGCTCAGGCCCATGTGGATCGTGCGCAACGGTTCGATCATCTCTTCGTGGCTTCTGTGGGCTGTGGCGAACTGGAGCCGATGAAGGAGGCCCAACCAGGAGGCCGGGGCCACCGGACGTCACCCGGTGGGCGCGTGGACCTGGAAATACTGTTCCAGCACGTCCACCACGGGGCCCAGGATCTCGTAGCTCTGCCAACCGGTGCTCGCGGCCAGGGCGTAGATACAGCCGCCGATCACGTAGTCGTCCTGCTGCATGGCCTGGTCGTACCACACCAGTTGCTCCACGTAGGCCCCCGGCCCCCACAGGCCGTATCCGTTCTCGGCCCAGTACTGTTGGAAATGCTGCCATCCCCGGGCATTGGGCGGCCCAGGGCGATCTGCCACCAGGCCGTCGACCCCCAGCTCGGTCATCACCAGGGGGATCGCCAGTCCGGCCGGTCCCAGGACCTGATTGTAAACCTTCCGGTAGCGAAGGGTCAACCATCCGGTGTCCTGGGGCGAGATGCCCGGATATCGTCCCAGACCATCTCGGGTGGTCAGATAGTAGATGGTGGGCGCGGCGTACTCGTGCAGCCCCAGCCAGCCCCCGTGTTCGTGGGCGGCCTGGACCGCGGGCAGGAACTGTTCCCACAGCTCCAGCGGGGGCTGACCGGTGCCGAAGTTGCCGATCACGCTGCGGATGCCTCGGGCAGCCAGCAGCCGAACCCGCTCGGCCTCGAAGTCCGCGTAGCGCTTCATCTCCTCTGGGCTGCCGGCCACGGGCTCGTTGTAGGACTCCCAGCCGTCGAAATAGGGCTGTCGGGCCGGGTCGCCGGCGTAGATCAGGAGCTGTTCCACGAAGGCCCGGGCGGCCGGAAGAGGGTCCAGCTCGGCCAGACGGAGCTGGGGCAGGTCGATGCGGCCGATGAGCTTGGTGCCCGGGGAGGTCCGCTTGATCTCGGCCGCGAAGTTCGGATCCAGCTCCAAGGTCTTGACCACGGCCACGCCGCCTGTGCGTAGCAGCCGGAAGATCTCCGGCAGGTTGCGGGCCACGAAGAGGCCCAGCTTGCTGGGCGGCCCCGGCGGGAAGGGCGTCACCGTGGGCGTGGGGGTGGGGGGCGGGGCCTGGGGAGCTGGCGTGGCCTTGGGAGGCGTGGGGGTCGTCCGGGGTTCGACGGCAGGTCCTGCATTGCCCACATTGGGCAGGTAGACCGAGTGTTCCTCCGGGGTGGAGGTGGGCAGGGACGAAGGGCTCCCCTGGGTGGGGGTCTTGCTGGGCGTAGGGGTAGGGGACGTAGGGCCGGGGGGGCGGCATCCGGCCAGGACCCCGGCGCCGGCTGCCAGGCCGAGCAGGAAGCCACGACGGCTCCAGCGCCCGCCGCGGATCCTCCCTGTCCTCGGTGGGGGCTCGGCCGGTGATGGACTCGACAGCGGGTCCATGGGGTTGGGCCCGGAACGTCGTCTCGGGTTGTGCTCACTCATACACGCTCCACTATACCACCATTGGGGAGATGGGCTCAAAACCGGGATCCGCTCGGATGGCCGGGCACCCACCGAGGGCCTCCATCCGGGAAGCGGGCCCGGGGCGGGTCCCCGGGCAAGGAGGCCGAGGAACGGGGTGGGGGCCGCGAGAGAGGTTCGCATTGGGCGAACAAAACCGGTATAATAGGTGGGCGCGGCCCACGAATCGGTCGATCCGGGCCGAGGGCCCAGGAGGCTCCCGGGGATTCCCGTGAAGGACACTGTGGGCTGTGCCCTTGTTCCATTCTCTCCGGCGGCAAAGCCGGCATCCGTCTGCAAGGAGGGATTCCATGGACGTGCGGAAGTACAAGGTGAGCATCGAGTACTGCGTTCAGTGAAACTACACCCCTCGCGCCGTCCGGGCGACGGCGGAACTCCTGGAGAAGTTCACCCCCTATATCGAGAGCCTCACCCTGATTCCCTCTGGCGGGGGCCGCTTCGAGGTCCTGGCCGATGATGTGTTGGTCTTCAGCAAGAAAGCCGAGGGGCGCCATGTGGAGGAGGGAGAGCTGGAGCGGCTCTTCGCGGAGAAACTGGGCGTGAGCCCGGTGGCCCAGGAGCAGTGATCCCGGGAAGAGGGGCACAGAACAGGGCAGCCAGATTCGCTGGCTGCCCTGTCCATTCCTCCCGCGGGGTGGAGGTTCACAGCCCGGTGGGCAGGTCCACGAACTCGAACTCCACGTCGAACCGTTCCTGGAGGTGCCGGCCCAGGGCCTGGACCCCTACGGTCTCCGTGGTGTAGTGGCCCCCGTAGATCACGTGGATGCCGGCTGTCTGCCCATCGTAGTAGGCTGCGTGGCTGGTCTCCCCGGTCAGGAGGAGGTCGCAGCCCAGCCGAGCGGCCTCCTGGATGTGGGATGCCCCGGAACCACTCAGGATCCCCACCCGGCGTACCGCTGCGGGGCCATGGCTCTGGACCTGGAGCACCGGTCCCACCTGGGCCTCGTATCGGGCCACCACCTGGTCCACCTCCAGGGGTTCTGGGCTCTCGGCCAGGACTCCGATGGGGGTCCCGTTCACCGAGGCCCACCGGTCCACCACGGTGAGCCCCAGGCGTTGGGCCAATGTCACGTTGTTCCCCACCTGGGGGTGGGCGTCCAGGGCCAGATGCGCGGCGTAGAGGTTCAGGTTGTTGCCCAGGTAGAGCTGGACCAGCTTCCGAAAGCCCCCCACCAGCCGCTGCGGTTCTCGCCAGAAGATGCCGTGGTGGACCAGGACGAAGTCCGCGCCGTGGGCCAGAGCGGCCTCTACACACGGGATCTGGGCATCCACCATGCCCACGATCTTGTGGACGGTCTCCCGCCCTTCCACCTGGAGCCCCTGGGGCCCGTAGTCCTGGATCTCGTGGATGCGCAGGTATTCGTCCAGGTAGGCGACCAGTTCGTCACGGTGCATGGGGCGTGTCCTTGCCTGGGTTCTGGGACGGTGTTGCGTGGGGGCCTCGCCGGACGAAGGCCTTCACGGCCCGGGCGAACTTCCGGCGAGGCATGAGCACCCGGTGGCCGCAGGTCTGGCAGACGATGCCGATGTCCGCGCCGACCCGGGTCACCGTCCACTCGTATCCACCGCAGGGATGGGGCTTGCGCATGCGCACCACATCCCCGATGTAGAGGGTCTCGTCGATGCGTAGCATGTCCTCTATCCTACCCGGCCTGGGCCGAACGGGCAACTCGCGGGCCTCGGAGCAGCCCGCCCAGGGCCAGGAGGAAGCTGACCAGGTAGACCAGCCCGCCCACGTAGGGCAGCCTTCCCAGGAAGACCAGAACGGCCAGCCCCAGGGCCAGCCCCATCCACACGGGAAGGGGGGTGCCGAGGCGCTCCCGGATGCGCTCGCCCAGCCAGAGCCCGGTGATCACCGGGCTGAAGGTCCACAGGAGCAGGACGCTGCCGAAGAGGACCAGCGCCACCAGGAGGGCCGGCCACAGCCCCCAGAAGATCCAGGTGAACAGGACCAGCACCCCGGAGAGCAGGGGGATCAGGGCCAGGAGGATCCCGGCCACCAGACCCCAGACTCCGGTCTCCAGGGGCCGTTCCTGGAGGGCCTGCAGCGGGCGCTGGAGGAGGCCGGGGGCCAGGCGTCCCAGGGCCAGGCCCAGGACCAGGAAGCCCACGAAGACCAGCACCGTGCGGATGCCCCAGCGGAACGCCTGCATGAGCGGAGAGGGGCGTTCCTCGGTCTCGGGGGGCTCGTAGACGACCTGTCCCGCGATGGCGTCCACCTGTTTCAGCTCCTCTGGCACGGAGTAACGCAGCATGCCCTGGATCCGGGTCTCGGGATCCACGGCCAGGCGCTCTGCGGAGATGCGGGCGTCTCCGGCCACCCGTCCCCGGAGCTGGACCTGGGCGCCGAAGGCATGGAGATCCTGCCCGATCTGGCCGGCCATCTCCACCCGGCCGCCCATGAGGATGCTGTCGCCGCCCACCTGGGCCCGCTCGGTGAGATGGACGCCGGGCTCGGCCGAGGAGACGGGGAGGCCGGGAACGTCGCCGCCGCCGGCCGCGAGGAGGTCGCCGCCCACCGGTGCGTCCACCCACACCGCGTTGCCGGCCGCAAAGAGATCGTCGCCCACGGGTCCCCGGACGATCACGCTGTTGGCCGCAGCGAAGACGTCTCCGGTGACCGTGCCGGTGATGTGGATCTCCGCAGCGGCCGCGTAGAGATCGCCGTCCAAGGTGCCTTCGATGTAGACCTGGTCGGCGCCCACGTAGAGGTCATCCCGGAGGGTCTCCCCGGGGGGCAGGCGGTACAGATCCTGGCTGATGAACTCCCCGGCCCGGGCCGTGCTCTGGCCCAGGGCCAGCATTCCCAGGAGGGCCAGAAGGACGACGAACCGTGTCCTCCGCAGAGGAACGACACGGGGTTGCCGGTGAATATGCAGCCGGTCCATCGTTCCGCTCTCCTTTCCCGTGGGCTCCATGGGGCAGTTCTGGGGCGCAGTGGAAGCGTCTGGTGCGCCCAGCATCCTGAGCCGGGCCCGGCCTTGGAGAGCCGGGACAGAGGCTCACCATCGACTACGAATAGGCGTGTGAGGAGGTCGCGTGTGTGATGTTTGCCTGGATCCGTCGGCTGGTGCGTCAACTGGGCATGCGTCGGTTGTTCTTCGACCTGTGGTACCTGCAGCGCCCTCCCTGGGACACAGGGATCTCCCCGCCGGAGCTGCTGGCCTTCTTGGAGGAACACCCACCGGGCCGGGCACTGGACCTGGGCTGTGGCACGGGCACCAATGTGATCACCATGGCCCAACGGGGCTGGGATGTGGTGGGGGTGGACTTCGCGCGGCGGGCCATCCGCAAGGCGGAGCGCAAGGCCCGGGAGGCCGGGGTCTCGGCCTGTTTTCGGGTCGCGGACGTGAGCCAGCCCCTGCCGGTCACGGGCCCCTTCGACCTCATCCTGGACATGGGCTGTTACCATTCCCTGCCCCCGGAGGCCCGGAGAGGGTACCAGGAGAACGTGCGGCGTCTGTTGGCTCCGGGCGGCACCTACATGCTCTACGCCTTCCTGGCCAACGGCTCTGGACCCGGGCCCTCGGGCATCCGGGAGGAGGAGCTGGCCGACTTTGCGCCTCTGGAGCTGGTGCGGCGTCAGTACGGCACGGAGCGGGGCCTGCGTCCCTCGGCGTGGTTCGTCCTCCGCAAGCCCGCGGTACAGGAGGCCCCCTAGGGTCAGGTGGCCAGGATGTGGGTGATGATGGTCGCGCCGCTGCCGCCGATGTTCTGGGTCATGCCGATGCGGGCGTCTGGCACCTGGTTTTCTCCGGCCTGGCCTGTGAGCTGCAACACCGCCTCCACCACCTGGTAGACCCCGGTGGCGCCCACCGGGTGTCCTCGGCTCTTCAGTCCCCCCATGGTGGTGATGGGCAGTCGGCCTCGGATGCCGATCTCCTCCTCGGTGGCCATGCGCCACCCCTCGCCTCGGCGGGCGAAACCCGTGGCCTCCAGGCTCAGGGCGCTCATGATGGTGAAGGCGTCGTGCAGCTCGAAGAAGTCGATCTCCTCCGGACCCACGCCGGCCTGGAGATAGGCCTTCTGGCTGCTCAGGTGGGCCGCTTCCAGGAAGAGGGGATCTCGGCGGTCGTGGATGGCCAACATGTCCGTGGCGCTGGCGCTGGCCAGGATCCGCACAGGGCCGCGGTGGTGTCCGGTGACGAACTCCCGGGCCCGATCCGTGGGCACCAGGACCACCGCGGCCGCGCCGTCGCAGATGGGGCTGCTGTCCATCATGTTGATGGGCTCCGCCACCATGGGGGCGTTCCGGTAGGTCTCCAGGTCGATGGGCCGTTGGAACATGGCATAGGGGTTGTGGGCGCCGTTGCGGTGGGCGTTGATGCTGAACCCCGCGAAGGCCTCCATGGGCACGTCGTACTCGTACATGTAGCGCTGCATGATCAGGGCATTCAGCCCCACGAAGGTGACCCCGTGGGCGGATTCGTACTCCGCGTCCGCGGCGGTGGCCAGGGCCGCGGTGGTGCTTCCGCTCGGGGTGTCGGTCATCTTCTCCACCCCTGCCACAAGGACCACGTCGTGCAGGCCACTGGCCACCGCCAGGTAGCCCATGCGCAGGGCCGCGGCACCGCTGGCACAGGCCGCCTCCACCTTGGCCGCCTCGATGCCGCGCAGGCCGCAGAAGTCCGCGATGAGGGTGGCCAGGTGCTCCTGGCCCAGGAGGATGCCGCTGAGCATGTTGCCCACGTAGAGCGCGTCCGCCCGGTCGATGTTCGCGTCCTGCATGGCTGCGGACACCGCGCCGTAGGCCAGATGGCGGATGGACTGGTCCCAGTGTTCGCCCACCGGGATCTGGCCGATTCCCACGATGGAGACGCCTCGCATCGTTCCTCCCCAGGTGGTTGAGCTCTTTCCGTGCGTGCTCGAGCACGACCAACAGCCTATTTTATACCGGATCGGAGCCTTCAGAAACTATCGAGATCCGCCTGTCGAGCGAACTCTTTGAAGAGGGGGCAGGTGGGGCGGCTCCTGGGTACTCCCCGATCCGTAAGGTGGCCTCGGGGCCGGGGGAGAGGGCTTCCGCCTTGGGGTGCAGGTTGCTCGGGTGATCCCTCCGGCAGCCGGGTCAGGCCCAGGCCGAGCTGGCCAACGCGCTCTGTCCTCCGGGACTCTGGAAAGACCCCCGGGCAGCTTCCCGCCGGTATAGCCGGATGACCTGCCTTGGGTTATAATTGTAGCCAAGCGCGATGGGCCTGTGGGCCCCGCCACGGTGCAAGGGACCCCGTACTCGAGCCGTTGAGCCGACCATTCTCCCAATCCACCCATCCAGGAGGAACGGAATCCATGATCCATGAATCCCTTGCCGAACTGCGCCAGGATCTGCGGGGCGCGGTGGGCATCCGAGCGGACGCGGTCGAGGTCCTGGACGAGGAGAGGGCCCGTCGACTCGTGGACTCCTTGGTCCGGAACGCGGTCTTCGGCACCCCAGAGGTGCGGGAGTTCAGCCGCTGGCTCATCTGGGAGCTGGGACAGGCCCTGGGGGTCCGGCCGGCCAGCATCCACGACTTCTACATGGCCCGAGCCCAGGACGCCTGGCAGGATCGGACCGTGCCGGCCATGAACATCCGCTTCACCACCTACGACACGGCCCGGGCCGCCCTGCGCGCGGCTCTGCGGGCCCAGGTGGGCGCCTTCATCTTCGAGATCGCCCGCAGCGAGATGGGCTACACCGACCAGGAACCCGCGGAGTACAGCACCTGCCTGATCGCCGCGGCCATCCGGGAGGGCTACCAGGGGCCTCTCTTCATCCAGGGGGATCATTTCCAGGTGAAGGCCTCCAAGTACCGCCAGGACCCAGAGGGTGCTGTCCGGGAGGTGAAGGATCTCATTGCCAAGGCGATCCCCGCGGGGTTCTGGAACATCGACATCGATTCCAGCACCCTGGTGGACCTGGACCGGGAGAACTTGGATGAGCAGCAGCGGGACAACTACGAGGTATCGGCCCACCTGACCCGGTACGTACGGGAGCTGGAGCCCCCAGGGGTCACCATCAGCCTGGGAGGGGAGATCGGCGAGGTGGGCGAGAAGAACTCCACGCCCGAGGAGCTGGACGCGTACATGGAGGGCTACACTCGAACACTGGGCCAGCTTGGGGACGACACGGGCCTGAGCAAGATCAGCGTCCAGACCGGCACAGCCCACGGCGGCATCCTCCTGCCCGATGGCACCCTGGCCCAGGTGGCCGTGGACTTCGAGACCCTCCAGGTCCTGGGCGACCGGGCCCGCCACTGGGGCATGGGCGGTGCGGTCCAGCACGGTGCCAGCACCCTCCCCCAGGAGATGTTCCACAAGTTCCCCGAGGTCCAGACCTTGGAGATCCACCTGGCCACGGGCTTCATGAACACGTTCCTGGACCACCCGGCCTTTCCCTCGGATCTGCTGGAGGCCATGTACCGCCACATCGAGGCCCACCACGCGGACGAACGCAAGCCGGACCAGACGGAGATCGTCTTCCGCCTGAAGACCCGGAAGAAGGCCCTGGGCCCTTTCAAGGCCGAGCTGTGGGCCCTGCCCCCGGAGGCCCGGGAGCCCATCTACGCGGCCCTGGAACAGCAGTTCGCCTTCTTCTACAGCCAGCTCAACGTGGAGCACACCCGAGAGCTGGTGGATCGCTTTGTGACACCGCCGGAGTTCCACCGCCCCATGCCCGAGGCCGGCCGGGCCGTGGCCGACGATCTGGGCCTGGCCGACTGAGATCCCGGCACATCGCTGGCATGCCATGCTCGTCGCGATCGATACCAGCACGGCCACCGCCTCCCTCGCGCTCTACCGGTTCCCGGCGACCGACCCAGGGTCCCCCGAGCTCCTGGCGGAACAGACCTGGCAGGCCCATCGACGTCACACGGTCACCGTGGCGCCGGTGTTGCGCGATCTCCTGGCCCTCCAGGGCATGGATCCCGGCCGCATCCGGGCCGTCGCGGTGGCCACAGGGCCCGGCAGCTTCACCGGGGTGCGCATTGGGGTCAGCCTGGCCAAAGGGCTGGCCCTGGGCCTGCCCACGCCGCCTGCGCTGGTCGGGATCCCGACTCTGAGTGTCACCGCGGCCCCCTTCCTGGCCCTGGCCCAGAGCGGAAACGCCCGGGCGGTGTGGGCCGTGCTCGCGGCCGGCCGAGGCCGGTTCAACTGGGCCGTCTTCCGGCCGGGAGACCTGCTGCAACGGCCCACGGCCCCGGAGCACCGCAGCGGTCGGCTGTCCCGGCTCCAGGAAGAGCTGCGGGTGGCCTCGGGCCCCATCTGGGTGGTGGGCGAGGTGCCCCAGACCCTGGGCCAGGCAAAGGGCCTGGCCCACGTGCACGTGGTAGACCCGGTGAGCGGTCTGCGCAGGGCCGGTGTCCTGGCCTGGCTGGCAGCGCACCATCTGGACGCGGGGCTTCGGGACTCTGTGGCGTCCCTGCAGCCCCTCTATCTTCGGGACACCCACTGAGCCGTCCATGGATCATCGCCATGGAATCCATTCACCCCCAGATCCGCCCCATGGCCCTGGAGGACCTGGAGGAGGTGCTCCGCCTGGAGCGCCGTAGCTTCGCCGCCCCGTGGGACCGGGAACTCTACCTCCAGGAGCTCCGACACAACCGGCACAGCCGCTATCGGGTGGCGGTGCCCGGCCCCACGGATCCTCCGGTACAGCCCCGGCTCCTGGCCCAGGGCGGGTACATGCTCCTGGGCCAGGAGGTCCACATCATGACCCTGGCTGTCCAGCCTGAATGGCGTCGTCGGGGGCTGGGGCGCTGGCTGCTCCTCTCCATGCTCGAAGAGGCCCGGGCCCAGGCTGCCCCGGCCCTCACCCTGGCCGTCCTGGAGGTCCGGCCCAGCAACCGCGCGGCTCGAGAGCTGTACCGCAGCCTGGGCTTCCAGGAGGTAGGCTACCGCAGGCGCTACTACCCGGATCGGGAGGATGCCCTGGTGCTGATGTTGACGGATCTGCATCGCGATCCGATCTGGGAACCCCTGGCCGCCCAGCTCACCGGGCTCCGTGAACGAATGGCCCGGGGCATTCGACCCCACCATGAAGGAGAGCCCCTGGAGATGCGGAGAGCAAGAAGATGAAGGCCATCCAGGTGATCCCAGGGGACGGAACCCCCCGCCTGGTGTGGGCCGAGGTGCCGGACCCAAGCCCCGGCCCCCGGGAAGTGCTCCTGGAGATCCACGCCACCTCGGTCAACCGGGCCGACCTGGCCCAGGCCGCCGGCCACTATCCGCCGCCACCGGGCGCGCCGACCATCCTGGGCCTGGACGCGGCCGGCATCGTGGTGGCCGTAGGCCCCCAGGTGGAGGGATGGCAGGTGGGCGATCGGGCGTGCGCGCTGTTGGCCGGGGGCGGCTACGCGGAGCAGGTGGCCGTGGACCATCGGCTGCTCATGCCCATCCCCCCGGGTTGGTCCTTCCTGGAGGCCGCCTGCCTGCCCGAGGTCTACCTGACTGCGTTCGTGAACATCTTCGTGGAGGCCGAGTTCCAGCCTGGCCAGGCGGTCCTGGTCCACGGGGGGGCCAGCGGCGTGGGCACCGCGGCCATCCAACTGGTGCGCCACGCGGGGGGGCGGGTCCTCGTCACCGCGGGCAAACCCGCCAAGGTGGCCCTGTGTCGTCGCCTGGGGGCCCACCGGGCGGTGGACTACACCCAGGAGGACTTCGTCCAGGCCGCCCTGGAGTTCACCGACGGCGTGGGGGTCCACATCGTGTTGGACATGGTGGGCGCGCCCTACCTGGAGCGAAATCTCCAGGCCCTGGCCCCCACCGGACGGCTGGTCTTCATCGCCACCCTGGGCGGTTCTGTGGCCGAACTGGACATCCGCCGCCTGATGGCCCGACGTCAGCGGCTCATCGGCTCCGTGCTCCGCAGCCGCAGCGTGGAGGAGAAGGCCGCGATCATCCAGGGCTTCCAGGAGCAGTTCGGGGCGGCCCTGGAGAGGGGCGCCATCCGCCCGGTGATGGACCGGGTGTTTCCCATCCAGGAGGCCCAGGCCGCGCACGAGCACATGCGGGAGTTCCGCAATCTGGGCAAGATCGTCCTCCAGGTGCGCCCATGAACGGTGTGCCCCGGAACGAAGCACCGCCCGCGCTGGAGATCCAGGCCGAACGGTTCCTGGCCGATCTGGAGGCCGTGGCGGCCATCGGTCGGTTGCCGGACGCCGCAGGTGGGGGCCGAGAGCGTCGCCCCTTCTCCTCAGCCCACTGGGCGGCCCGGGAGTTCCTCATGGACGGGGCCCGGAGGGCCGGCTTGGAGGTCCAGATCGACCCGGCCGGGAACGTCTCGGCACGGCTGCCCGGGCCCACGGCCGATGCCCCGACCCTGCTCCTGGGCTCCCACCTGGACACGGTGCCCCATGGGGGCCCCTACGACGGCGCTCTGGGGGTCCTGGCCGGCCTGGAGGTGCTGCGGGTTCTGGCGGAATCCGGGATTCCCCGGCGTTGTGGGGTAGAGGTGGTGGACTTCACAGACGAAGAGGGCCGTTTCGGCGATCTCTTCGGCAGCCGGGCCCTGAGCGGCCAGCTCACCCGGGAACAGGCGGTGGCCTTCCTGGAACGGGCCGGAGCCTACCCCGAGGACCTGGCCCGGGCCCGGGAACGGATTCCCGGCGGCCTGTCCCCAGAGGCGGTCCTCCAGGCCCGACGGCCTCCGGAGAGCCTGGCAGGCTACCTGGAGCTCCACATCGAGCAGGGCCCGCGGCTGGAACGGGCCGGCGTGTCCATCGGCATCGTGACGGCCATCTTCGGTCGTCGATCCTGGTTGGCCACCTTTCGGGGCCGCAGGGACCACGCGGGGACTACCCCTATGGAGGTCCGGTCCGATGCCCTGGTGGCCGCGGCCGAGCTCATCCGGGAACTGCCGCAATGGGTGTCCGAGGCCGTGCCCCAGGGCGTGGCCACCTGTGGGAACATCCAGGTCGATCCCGGCGTCTACAACGTGGTCCCGGGCCGGGCCGTCGTCTGGATCGAGGCCCGAGCGGCCACCTTGGAGGAGCTGGACCGACTGGAGCAGGGGATCCGGGAGCGGGCCGCGAAGGCCGCTGGGGCTGTGGGGGGCCAGTGGGCGCTTCGCTCCACGGCCCGCAGCGAGCCCACCCCCATGGATCCGGCCGTACGGGCCCTCCTGCATCGGGCCGCGGCCCGCCGGGGTGTCCCCTGCCTGGATCTCCCCTCGGGGGCCGGACATGATGCCCAGATGCTGGCCCGGATCACGCCCACGGGCATGCTCTTCGTGCCCTCTGTGGAGGGGCGCAGCCACTGTCCTCAGGAGTTCACCCGGCCCGAGGATCGGGTCATCGGAGCCCAGGTCCTGTTGGACGCGGTGGTGGAATGGGTGGTGGAGCCGAGAGCCGCCTAGGAGAGGAACAGGGCGGTCAGACCGGCCAGGACCGCCACGTGCAGCACCTGGTCCACCATGATCCGCATGAAGAGCGCGTCGGTCTGGTGGAAGACACGGATCCAGCGGCCTGCCAGGTCCCCGGCGTCGATGGCCCAGTGGGTGGCGAAGAGGAGGGCGGCGAAACCGGCCAGAGGCCCCAGAGGCAGCTCCGGCGCCACCAGGCGCAGGACCCCCCACTGGATGGCCGTGTAGATGGCGCAGTGGAGCGCGATGGCTCGGTTGACCAGACAGGCCTGCTTGTGTTTTGCCATCCAGTCGTTCTGGAAGATCCAGTCGCCCAACAGATGGCCCACCAGCAGCCAATCGAAGAGGGACATGGTCCATCCTCTCCCTCGGCGCCCTCGATGTCCATGCCGGATGATCCAGCTTAGCCTGGGGCCTTGGACCGGGCCATTTCGGGGGCCACAGAGGGGCTGTGCGCCGGTGCACACCGTCTCTGTGGGGCCCTCCACAGCGTCAAGCGTTCCAACCCGCGACAATCCAACGTAGAACGGAGACACCGATGAACCAGGCCGATTCCCTTGCCCGGCGTGTGGCCCGGCTGGAGCAGATGCCTCTCTTCCGGGGTCTTCGCCACCCGGATCTGGCGACTCTGGCCCAGGATCTGCACCTGCGAGAGTACGCCCGGGACGAGACCGTCTTCCGCCAGGGCGATGAGAGTCGAGAGGTCTACGTGGTGTTGCGAGGCAAGGTCCGCATCTACAAGATCAGCCCGGCAGGCCATGAGACCACCATCGATATCTTCGCGGCCCACGATGTCTTCGGCGAGCTGGCCGCCCTGGACGGTCAGCCGCGTTCCGCGTCGGCCAAGGCCATCGAGGACACCGCCCTTCTGGTGATGGCCCAACAGCGGTTTGTCCAGCACCTGGAGCATATTCCAAGGTTGGCTCTCAACCTGGCTCACCTGCTGGCTCATAAGCTCCGCTGGACCGCGGCCTTCGCGGAGTCCATCGCCCAGTACGATGCGGCCGGCCGCCTGCTCCACATCCTGATCTCCTACACGGAGCGCTACGGCCAGGAGGTGGAGCCCCACAAGGTCTATCGGTTGGAGCTGCCGCTGAACCAGAGCGACCTGGCCTCCATGGTAGGGGCCCGCCGGGAATGGGTGAACCGGTTGCTGAACGAGTGGCGGCGCCGAGGCCTGCTCACCTACCGACGGGAGTCCCTGACCATCCTCGACATGCCGCGGGTCCGCGCGGAGCGGGACAGCCGCATCGAGGCCAACGTGGGCCAGACCGAGTGGTAGCGCGGAACGCAGCCAGGCTCCTGGGCATGTGGGGTGTGCTGCGCTCGAGTTCATAGGGGGGAGACCCATGCACCGGAACCCTTCATCTGGACGTGGTCCCACGTGCCCGGCGCTCCGTTCCATCGCACGGAGTCTGGCCCTGGTAGGCATATGGGGGCTCCTCCTGTGGATGGGCCTGCCCCAGGCTGTAGCCCAGACCCCCAGCCCCGCCCTCTCCGTGACCCCGCGTCAGGCAGTCGCCGGCGCATTCGTGAAGCTCTCCGGCTCGGGATTCACCGGCGGCCAACCGGCCACCGTGCTCTGGGACAACTCCCCGCTCACCGTCATCCCCTCCCTTCCCCAGGACGGCACTTTCGAGCTGTGGGTGGCCCTGCCTCCCCAGGCCCCGGTGGGTCCCCACGTCATCCAGGTGTGCAGCGGCGACCCCTGTGACAGCGGCCCCTTCCAGGAGTCCGCGAGCACCGGGTTCACGGTGACGGCCACGCCTCCCCGTGGGGAGGCCTCCCTGCTCTTCATCTACCAGAACCGCGATCGGGCCGGGGCCTTTGCCGACTTCCTCGAGAGACGGGGCTTCCAGGTCACCCTGGCCTCGCTGTCCGAGCTGCTCCAGGTGGACATGACCGCGTTCGATCTGGTGCTGGTCGGACCGGAGACCGGGGACCTGTGGACGGGGAACAACCAGGTCCAGGTAAATCTCCTGGCCAAGACACCCCGGATCCTGGGCCTGGGCGAGGGCGGCTACCGGTTCTTCGGTCAGCTCGGCCTGGAGATCGGCTTTCCCAACGGTGCTCTCCACTTCCGCAGCGGACAGGCCGTGTTGGAGGATCCCCAGGGGCTCTTCTCCCGGGTGCCCTACGACCTGAGCAGCTACGGATTTGCCCCCATCCCCCTGGTGCCAGAGGCCGCGAACATCACGGCCCGCCACATCTACATGCCTGCCACCAGCGTCGTGCTCCCCCTGGCCTGGCAATCCGTCGCGGGCCAGCCCACCGCCTACGCCCCCATCGTGGCCCAGGGATGTCGCGTCCTATGGGGGTTCCAGGAGCCGCCGGACACCATGACCGAGGCGGGGCAGGCCCTCTTCGTGAACACCCTGATGTTCGCCCTCTCCGTTCCCTGCGACTTCTCCGGCAACACGCCCTGTCTGCCCCTGACCGCGCCCAACGACCTGCCTGGATCGGCCGTCCTGGACTTCGATGGGCTCGCGCCCGACAGCCCGGTGGCCGACGCCTACCGGGCCAGCTACGGCGTCCGCTTCCGGGAGGACAAGGCCACCCAGACGGTGGTCCAGAGGGCCAGACAGGCCCATTCCCCGCCCCAGGTGGCCGTCCAGGATGCCCTCCGTCCCGAGGGGACCCCCATGTGGATCCAGTTCGATCGGGAGCAGAGCCACGTGGGCCTGTGGGTGGGCAACGGCCTGGACGTGCCCAAGGCCACGCTCACGGCCTACGACGGGCAGAACGAGCCCATCTGTTCCACCGCTGTCTCGCCGGTTCCCGAGAGCTATGAGGGCTTCATCGGCCTGTTCGACATCCGGGGCCGCATCGCGGCCGTGGCCCTGGACTACGGGGACACGGCCGTGCCCGAGTCCATCGACGACCTGACCCTGGGGCTCTTCGGGCCGGCCAACAACATCCAGGTCTGTCGCCAGGATCCCGGCGATCCGACCTGCAAGCCGGTGGCCAACGCGCTGGTCTACCGCATCCCTGCCGAAGAACCTCTGGGCCGCTCCAGCGATCCACGGCTGCCGGACCGACAGCCCTGGGCCGAACGGCTTCGCACCGATGCCAACGGCTACGTCATCGGCCGCAACCGCATCCGCTTCGGAGATCGTCTCTGGGCCCTGGTGCCCGTCGCCCAGGAGGAGAAGGGCATCCTCTACCTGACCAGTGGCGACCCGGTCACGGTGGAGCCGGACGCCTTCCAGGAGCAGCCGGAGGAGCCCCCGGTCCTCCGGCTGCGGGTGAGCACCGAGTCGCCCCTGTTGGTGATGGATCTGGTCATCGCGGCCCAGTGGAACATGGCCGCGGACCCCCTCTACCGCCAGGATCTGGAGCGGAGCATCCTCCTGGCGGCCAATGCCCTCTACGACTTCACCGACGGCCAGTTCACCCTGGGCACCGTCCACATCTACCAGAGCTACGAACGCTGGAGCGACGCGGATGTGTGGCTCTACGCGAGCAACAACCTGCGTCCTCGGGCCGTCATCGGCGGCATCCTCACCGAGCGGACACCGGACCCCAAGATCCCCGACCTGCGCTACTACCCGGGCCAGATCCACATGGGGGCCACCTGGAACCGCTTCAATGTGCCCGGCATGAGCCCCGTGCCCAACGTCCTCACCCAGGACGACTGGGGCCTGGCCCTGGCCCACGAGGCCGGCCACTACCGGCTCTTCCTCTTCGACACCTACCTGGGCATCGACGAAAAGGGCCGGGAGGTGGAGGTGGACACCTGTGTGGGCAGCGCCATGGGATGGGTCTACGACACCGTCCGCAACAGCGAGTTCATCGCGGACGAGGCCTACTGGCTGGCCCGCTGCGCCAGCACCCTGGCCCACCAGATCCTGGGACGCACCGAGTGGGCCACCATCCAGCTCTGGTATCCCTGGGTGGTCCCTCCGAGCCAGGTGGATCCCGGGCCGGCCTCCCCCCCCGCGCCCCTGACCCAGGTGATCTTCCACCCGTCGAACTCCCAGGTTCGCCCCTTGCTCAATCCGGTGTTCCGTCTGCTCTACCAGGACAACGAGACGGCATCCACCGAGGCCCGGGCCTACATCCTCCGGGACGATCGGGTCATCGACCAGGGGCGCCCCATCGCGGGCACCACCCTCATCCGGCTCTACGGCCCCCAGGAGCGAGACCGTTTCTGCCTCTTCGACATCACCGGTCCCTTTGTGGTGGACGATCCTCGGCACCAGTGGGGCTGTGAGATCCTGGAACCGGGGGACAACGAGCTCCGATTGAGGAAGGACGAGACCTGGGCGCCCATCGTCACCCTCTCGCCGATCTCCACCCGCACCGTCCAGATCCAGGTGGTCCAACCCATCACCGCCGGCGCGGTGCTTCGGGCGAAGCTCTACCCCGAGCACATCCCGGCCCCCACGGAGATCACGCTCAGCCCCAAGGGCGATGGGCGTTGGGAAGGCGTGTTCAAGTCGCCGGTCCGGGCCACCGCGGCCTACGTGCAGGTCTGGGTGGACGAGCCGGCCACGGAGACGAATCCCCGGCGGGAGCTCATCGTGGACTACGGAGTGGGGGGCAGCGGCCTCACCGGCCCCTTCAGCCGCCTGGGCGGGGTGGCGGTCACCTCCTCCGACGGCAACGCCAACTACCAGATCACGGGCACGGTCCAGCTTGCAGCGGGGGAGTTCATCGCGCTTCAGCTCATGGCCGGCCGACCGCCCCGGCCCCCGGACAAACGCGTCGTGGGCCGGGCCTATAACCTGATCTCGGTGCCGAGAGAGCTGGCGGCCCGGGGCGAGGTGCTCCTGCGCCTGCCCTTCCTGGCCGTTCCCGAGGGCGGCCCCCAGTTTCCCCAGGAGCTGAGGCCCACCGTCCATTTCTGGGACGGCAGCGGATGGCAGCCCCTGCCCTCCCGCATGGTCACCCTGCTCAACGGACGACGGGCCGTGGCCGCGCCCAGCCAGGGGGTGGGCATCTACGCGCTGATGGTGGAGGAGTTCCAGCTATATCCCGAGCGTCTCTACCTGCCTCTCATCGCCCGGTGAGCCCGCTCCGGAACGCGGCGGGGGACGGCTCGGGGGGCAGAGACGGACTCAGGCCTCATGCTCTCCACCGGTCGGCCGCCTGGGCCCGGCACGGATGCCCCGGTCCCGACCGATCTGTCGGTTGAAGGAGACCTGCTCCAGGAAGGAGCCGCGCAGGGCCGGATCCTGGATCCGGGCAGCTTTCTCCTCCAGGATGGCCTCGGCCTGGGCCAGGCAGCTCTCCGCCCGGGCCGGGTCGCCCAACGCGTGGAAGACCCAGGCGCACCACAGATAGTCCCGTTGGGGATAGTCGGCCGCGTCCAGGCCACCCCTCTCCAACACCTGGCAGGCCCGCTCCGCGTGGAAACGGGCCTGTTCGGGCCGGTCCAGGGCCAGCCAGGCCCGGGCCAGGGTCGCGTGGACGGCGCTGGTGTGGGCATGCATGTCCAGGGCCTCCAGGGTCTCCAGGGCTGCCTGGGCCTGTTCCACGGCCCTGGAGGGCTCCCCGGCCTCCAGGGCCACGATGGCCAGCTCCATGGAACATCCGGCCTGGAAGAGCCGATCTCCCATGGTCTCCCCCAAGGAGCGGGCCTGCTCCAGGGCCTGGGCAGCCCGTTCCATCTGGCCATACTCCCGGTAGAGCTGTCCCAGGTTCCCCAACACGTAGGCGATGCCGGCCTCGTCCTCCAGCTCCTGGCTGATGGCCAGGGCCTGGGCCAGGCTGTGCTCCGCGGCCTCCCAGTGGCCCGCCATCAGGTAGAGGACCCCCAGTTCGTTCCACACCAGGGACTCCCACCAGCGGTCGCCCAGGTCCTGTTGGATGGCCAGGGCCTCCTGGAGGAGCTCGACCGCGTGGCCGTAGTCGCCGGTCCAGCGGATCACGTCCTGGGCCAGGCTGAGGAGGCTGGCCCCCTGGCCTCGGCGGTCGCCGATCTGCTTGCGGAGGGCCAGGGCCTCCTGGTTGTAGGCCATGGCCAGGCGGAAGTCCCGGCGCTGCACGTGGACCAGGCCGGCCAGCGCGGCCAGGGTCCGGGCCTCCTCCTGCCGGTTGCCCAGGGCCCGATTCAGCTCCAGGGCCCGCTGGAGTTCGGCCTCGGCCTCTGGGTAGCGGCCCAACTGTCGATACAGGATGCCCAGGCCGTAGTGGATCTCCGCCTGGATGGGCTGGGTCTCCTGGTCGCGGGGCAGGGAGGCCAGGGCCTGGGTGTAGAGATCCGCTGCAGTCTGGTAGTCGCCCTGGCGCCATTCCAGCAGGCCCAGTCGGGCCAGGGCCTGGGCCTCGCCCCGTCGGTCGCCCTCTGCCCGACTGAGGTACCGAGCTCGCTGGATGGCCTCCCGGGCCTGGACGTAGTCCGCGGTGGCCTCATGGTATCGTCCCCACAGGAGCGCGACCTGGGCCGGAGGGGCGCCCTCCATGGCTGCCAGCTCCTCCAAGGCCTCCCGCTCCTCTTCCCGACGTCCCAGGATGTGGAAGAGCTCGGCCCGGGCAGCCTGCCAGGCCCAATGGGGACGCAGGGCCAGGGCCCAGGTGTAGTAGTTCAGGGCCGTCTCGTTGGCGTACTCCCGACGGGCCCGATCCGCGGCCAGCACCAGGTAGTGGATGGCCTTCTCCCGGACGGGCGGATCGTCCAGGGGAGCTCGGTGGTAGTGGAAGGCCAGCTCCTCCACCGCGTCCACATGCAGGGCCTCCAGGGCCTGGGCCACGGCCAGGTGGATCTCCTGCTGCTGGCTGGCCAGCAGCGTCCGATAGATGACCTCCTGGGTGATGTTGTGCTTGAACAGGTAGACCGGCACTGGGTGGAGGCGTTCCAGGTGGGTGAAGTCCCGCTGTTCCAGGAGGGCCATCTGCCCGCGCAGCTCTTCCAGCCCCGGATGCATGGGATGGGCCCGCTGCAGCACGGGCAGCTCGAAGGTTCGCCCGATGACGCTGGCCACCTTCAAGGTGGGGACGACCGATTCGGGCAGGCGGTCCAGCCGGGCCAGGACGATGCCGTGGATGGAATCGGGAAGACCCAGGCTCACCGCGGCCAGGGGGGCGTCGGGGCGAAGACGCCAGCCCTCGGGAGTCTCCTGGAGACAGTTGGCCGCCCGAAGCTGCTCCATGGCCTCGGCCGTCAGCCCGCACCCCCCAGGGCCGTGCTGGACCATTCTCGCCTCCCACAGCGCGTGGAGGAGCTCCTCCACGAAGAGCGGATTGCCCTGGGCCTGGGTCTGGATCAGGTCCAACAGAAGGGGGTCCACCGGTCCCTCCATGGGTTCCCCGGCCAGCCGCTGGAGCGCCGCGCACACCAGGGCCTCCACGCCCCCCGGATCCAGCTCTCCCAGGGGCCAGAGCTCCTGATGGGGCAGGGGATCCAGCCGCTGTTCCACGCTGGGATCGTGGCCGGGCCGTTGGGTGAGGACCAGGAGCACCGGACTCCGGTGGATGACCCGGGACAGGGCCTGGACCAGCCGCCAGGAGGCCTCGTCGATCCAGTGGATGTCGTCCAGGAGCAGGGCCAAGGGCTGCTGTCGGGCCCTGTCCTGGACCAGCCCGATGGCCAGCGCGGTCAGGGCCTCCTGGCGCAGTTGGGGATCGAAGCCCCCGGTCACCGGGTTGTCCGGGATGGCCACACCGAGCAGATCGCCCAACAGGGGGAGCCGCACCAGCCAATCTGGGTTCACGGCACGCACACGCTCCTGCAGTGCCTCCACCAGGCGCTCCATCTCCTGGGGCGGGGCCAGGGACTCCAGGCCGAGGAGCTGCCACACCACCGGGCGCACGCTGCTGTACGCGATGTAGCGGCCCGTGCTCTGACAGCGGCTGGCGGCCACCTGGAAGCCGAGCTCCTGTGCGCGGACCAGCGCGGTGACGGCCAGGTGGCTCTTGCCGATCCCGCTGGGCCCTTCGATCCGAAGGACCCGGCCCTGCCCCTGGTGCACCGCGGCGAGGAGCTCTTCCACCTGGGCCAGTTCTGGAGCGCGGCCCACCGGCGGCACCAATCGGGCCGCGGGAAGGGGCAGGGGATAGGTCCGGGGCCCCAACACCTGGTGGATCTCCAGGGGGGCGGTGCGCCCCTTCAGGCTCACCGGCCCCAGCCGCCGCAGGTGAAACCGTTCCTCCACGGCCTGGGCCACCCGGGGCGTGACCAGGATCTGGCCTGGACGGGCCAGGGCCATCAGCCGGGCGGCCAGGTTCACCGCGTCCCCCAACACGCCGTAGGTGGAACGGGTGGGCGAGCCGTAGGCACCCACCCGCATGCGGCCCCAGCTGACACCGATCTGGACCGCCTGGACCGGCCCCTCTGGGGGCGGTGTCCGCAGTTGGAGGGCCGCGGCCACTGCCCGCAGGGGATCGTCGTCGTGGGCAATGGGTGCACCGAAGGCCGCGTACAGATAGCTGCCTTTCTCGCCGATGGTGAGCTGGATCAGCGTCCCCTCATACTGGGCCAGGACCTGTTGGACCCAGCGGATGAACCCGTCCAGCCGCTCCTGGGCCCGGGGATCTCCTGCGTAGTCGATGCCCTGAAAACGGAGGAACAGGGCCGCCGCGGGCCGCAGCTCTGCCAGGAAGCGGTTCTGCTTCCCCTGAAGCCGCTCGTAGACGCCGGGCTGGACCCAGCGCCGGCTCTCTTCCGGCGGCACCGGGGGGGCAGGGTCCCGGGCCGGGGGCGGGATGGGCGGGCGCGCCAGCCGCTCCACTCGGTAGACGGGATCTCCCCGGTCCAGGATCGGGTGGAGGCGCGCCCGATCGCCCAATGCCTGGGCCGTGGCTCCGTCCACTAGAAGCTCGCCCTGGCGCACCTGGGCCTGGACCGCGTCCAGCCGCGCCATCAGGGATCCGGCCAGCACGTCCAGCCGCTGGATGGCCGGATCGCCCACCAGAAACCGCTGGACCGGCCCCTCCACCACGCAGGCCTTGATGGCCAGGGGGATGGGGGACCTGTGGGGGATGGCGATGGCCTGAAAGGAAGCCATGGCCCGTTGCATGGCCAGTCCCGCGGCCAGGGCCAGATGGACGCCCCGCTCCTCCGGGGCCGCGATCGCGTCGTCGAACCAACAGGTGATGGCGTCGCCGCTGAAGCCGATGACGCTGCCGCCGAGGCGATGTACGTGGTGGATGAGGGTGCTGTAGACCGCGTTGAGGCGATCGGTCAGCTCCTCCGCGCCCCGGCGAGGCCCATACGCGTGGAGCAGCGCCTCGGTAAGGGGCGTGAAGCCGGAGATGTCCACGAACAGAGCGGCCCCGTGGCTCCGTTCGGGCAGGGGTACGCCTGCCGCCAGGGCGTGGCGACGGTCCAGGGGAATGTAGGCCAGGCACGGATCCATAGGGCTATTATAGCAGGATCCGGGATCGCGGACACGCCGGAACAGCGGGGCCCGCGGCGCCCCGGGGTTCGCGGCAAGGGGGCCCAGGCTGTGGGGGTGCCGGGGCCTCAACGGCGGAGCCGATGGTCCTCGAAAGTCCGGGGGTCGACCAGGAGATCGCCCAGGTGGAGGGTGTCCAGGCGTTCCATGGGAAAGGGGCGGGCCAGGAGCTCCACGGCATGCCGTTGCGGACGATAGGAGAGGACGATGCCCAGGCTGAGGAGGAAGCCATGGCGGTCCTCCAGGCCCACGAGCTGATGGGGGTAGAAGGCCGGTTCGGGGATCACGGCCCGACCGACCAGGGGGACGGTGAGGGTCTGGGCGCGGGCGAAGTAGCCGGCGAAGCGCCGGGCCCGATAGCGCCGTCGGGTGGCCGGATCCCGGGGACGGACCGCGGGCGAGACGGGCAGCTCCAGGACCGGCACCCGGCGGCTGGATCGAAGCGGCGCGAGGATGGGCTCCAGCTCCTGCCCTTGGCGCAGCGCGATGAGCGCGGCCGGGCGCAGCAGGTCGACCTTGCTCAGCTTCAGGTAGAGCCCCCCGTGGGCCGGGCGGATCAGGCCGCTGGTGTCGTAGATGACCGTCTCGGCCCCCTGGCGGCGGGCCATGGAGACCAGACGGACCGCGTTGACCAGGACCACCAGCATGCGCCCTCGGGGCGAGACATGGCCCACAAAACGGCGCCAACGGAGACCGCGAACCCGCTCGCCAGATTCCAGGGCCTCCACCAGGGCCAGGTTCATGGTGGCCGGGGGCCCCAGACGGCTCTGGCCGGGATCGCCGTCCACCAGGGCCACCCGCCGGCCCATTTCCAGGTAGCGGCCTGCCAGATAGTGGACGAAGGTGCTCTTGCCGGCATCGGGCCCACCGATGACGAGGATGGGGCCCGGGCCTTGGGGCAGGTGCAGCTCCTGCCAGGGGGCGGGAATGTGCAAGGTCATGGGGGTCATCCTTCCTGGGCCAGGTCGGCCAGTTGATGGCGGATCTCCTCCAGCTCCTGCCGGACCGCCTGGATCTCCTGGGTCAGCTCCGGCGGGGCCTGCCCGTCGTAGCCCTCCTGTTGCTTCAGAAGGTGTTCCAGCCTCCGCTGCAGCAGGGCCTGCTGTTGCTGGAGGTAGGTCCGTTCGGTCTGTTGGGCTTCGTCCAAGAGCCGGGCCACCTCCTGGTCGCCGATCAGGGCCTCGGTCATCCGCTCCAGAGAGGCCATGTTCTGGCGCAGCCATCGACGCAGATACTCGTTGCCCACCGCCCACTGGTCCTCCAACACGCGGCGCAGCAGGCCCAACTTGTCGAGGCCGTGGACGAACTTCCAGAGCTCCTCTCGGGAGATGTCGGGGAACTCGTGCTCCAGCTCCTCCAGCGGCAACAGGGAGCGCCGGGCCACGGTCAGGAGGATGGCCCGTTCCCGGGGCGAGAGGTGGCTGAAGTCGATCCGGAAGAAGCCGGCCAGGAGCGGGTCAGGCTCCAGGGCCTCGTCGTACACAGGGCGGAGGTATCCGCTGCCGTCGGGCCGGGTATCGAAGAGATGATAACAGAGGTACTGGAGGAGGTAGGGATGTCGGTTGGTGTAGAAGAGGATGTCCTCCAGGGTCTTCTCGTCCACATCCACCGGTGTGGCGCTCTGCTCCTGGCGTACCAGGGCCTGGGCCGCGGCCGGATCCAGGCTCCACAGGTTGACCAGGCGCACACCGGCCAGAAAGGGGCTGGTGAGCCAGTGGTGAATCCGTTCGTCCAGGCGGATGAGCAGCTTCGTGGCCGTCATCACGGTGCGTTGACGGCCGTTCTGCAGGATCTTCCGCAGCCGGGCCAGGCCCGAGGAGTCGTGCTCCGCGATGTTGACGAAGGCCTCGGCCTCGTCGATCAGCAGGAACAGGGTGTACCCCCGGACCACCAGCTCCCGCTGCAGGAGGCGGAGCTGGGTGGTGGCCTCCTTGCCTCGCAGGATGGCCACGTTCACCCCCAGGGGCTCGAAACGTTCCAGGTTGTCCTCCAGCGCGAAGAGGAGCTCGTCGCCGAGGGCCGCCATGCTCTCCACCCCCTGGAGATCCAACAGGAGGGGGACCAGACGGCTGTCTCCCTGCCCCTGGTCCAGCAGCCACTCCAGCTGACGCAGGAGGGAGGTCTTGCCCATGCGCCGGGTGCCCACCACCCAGGTGATCAGGTCCTGGGAGTGGAACAGGTAGTCGATCAGGTGTCGTCGGCCGTAGTGCTGTGGGCCCTGGACCCAGCGCCCAACGATGTAGGGGTTACGCATGGGGCTCCCCTGGCTCTGTTCCCGGCGAGGAGGCGGGGGAGAGGGCGGCCGCCTGCGTGTCCTCGGCGTGGGATCGCCGCTGCATGGCCTCTTGGATTCCCACGTCCGGGTCGTAGTCCAGGCTCTGGATGTGCCGGTGGGCCGCCTCCACGTCCGCCATGGTGATGGTGCGCCGGCCGCGCTGGAGCATGTGGTTCACGGCCTCTTGGGCGTACTGCTGGAGGCGAAAGGGGCGTCCCTGGCTCTGCTGGATGACGAACTCCAGGGCCCCGGGCTTCCATGCGTAGTACTCCTCAATGGGTTCGGTGAGGAGGGCCTCGGCCTCCTCCCGGGAGAAGGGCTGGAGCTCGAACTCCACGAACATGTTGTACCAGGGGCTCTCGATCCGGTCCCACTCCCGGCTGATGCGGATGCCGGCCACCACGGCGCCGAGCTCTGCGTTCTGCATGAAGATCCGGCGGAGCTGTTGCTGGGTGTGCCGGGAGTACTCGCTGATGACGTCCATCTCGTCCATCAGGAGGATGATGCGCAGCTTCTTGCCCGGATGGTGCTGGGCCACGTAGTCCTGCAACACCCCCACCAGCCTGCGGAAGTCCCGCATGAAGTCCCGGTAGGTGTAGCGGGTGGCCCGCTTGTTGTGGAGCACCATCTCCTGGAGCCGAGGACGGATCTCCGTCTCGGCTCCGGGCAGGGAGAGCACGCCGTGGAGGATCTCCTCCATGAGGAAGTGGAAGAACTCGGGTTCGGGGGTGCCTTCCAGGTCGATGTAGATGGGCACGAACCAGTACTCTGGGTCGTCCAGCTCCCGCAGCCGATCCCGGAGGTGGTAGAGGAGGGAGGTCTTGCCGATCCGGCGTTCTCCGTGGATCATGATGCTGTTCTCGTGGAGGCTGTCGACGATCCGCTGCAGGAGCTCGCCGCGGCCGAAGAAGAGGTCCGCGCGGCGGATGGGTTCGCCGCTGACAAAGGGGTTGTATCCCCGTCGAAGGGCCTCTCGGGTCCGCTGCATGGACCGCGCGATCTCCAGGGCCACGTAGAGGAAGCTGACCAGGGCCACCAGGAGGAGGCCGGCCATGGCCAGGGCCACGTTCCGCTCCAGGGTGAGGCCCAACCCGGGCAGGGTCACCATGGGGGGAGGGAGCACCACCTGGAAGCCCAGGCTCCGCACATCGGAGTAGTTGAAGGAGAGATCCCGGGCCACGAACTCCACGGTGTAGTCCCCCGGCGTGGGAAAGGCCGGGAGAGGCTGATAGCCCACAGAGGTGGGTTGCCATCTCTCCTCCAGGCCGGGCCCCCGTACCCGGTAGAGCACCACCAGGTCCGGGTCGGGGGTGTGGAGGTCGCCGGCCCGGACCTGTACGGAGAGCTCCTGGCCGGTCTGCACCTGGAACTGGTCCTCGCCCACCGAGAGGGGTTCGCCCTGGATCTCCCCCACCGCGATCCAGGGCGGTGTCCGATCGGCCCGAAAATAGGTCAGTCCGTTCTGGGTGCCGAACCAGTAGTTTCCCCGGGCCGAACGGAGGATGGCATAGGCGGGTGCCGGCTGGAGCACGCCAGCGACCTCCAACGTGGTGGCTGTGCGGCCGTCGTACCGGGTGACCCCTCCATCCGTTCCGACCCACAGGGAGCCGTCCACCGGGTCCACGTACAGCACGTTGACGATCTTGTTGGGCAGGCCGAAGTCGTCGTTCGCGGCCAGCCAGCGCCGGCCATCCCAGCGGACCACGCCGTAGTCGTTGATGCCGGCCCAGATCACGCCGTCCGGGGCCGCGGCCAGGGCCATCACCGGCCCGTTGGGAACCGTGCCGGAGCCCGGCTCCCAGGCGTCCGAGCGGGTGGGGGGGAAGCGGCGCCATTGCCCCGGCCCTTCTCGGACGAAGATCCCCGCGATGAGGGTCCCCGCCCAGATCCGCCCCTCCCGGTCCAGGGCCAGCGCGCGGACGCTCACATCCCCCAGCTCGACGACGGCCTCCAGGCTTCTGTTCCGGAGGTCGTAGCGCACCAGCCCCTGATCGCTGCCGATCCAGAGGGTGCTGTCGGTGGCGAGGAGGGTATGGACCAGGGGAGAGGGCAGGGCTTCGGGGGGGATGGGCTGTTCCCAGCGGCCCAGGCGGCGGTCAAAGCGGGCCAGGCCGCTGTCGGTGGCGATCCAGATCGCGCCCTGGGGCTCCTCCGCCAGGTCGAGGACCGTCTCGGAGGGGAGGCCATCCCCTCGCCCATAGCGCATCACCTCAGGAAGCAGGGGGTCCACGCCCGGGGCCTCGGGGCTGGGGGGCAGGGCCACCCGCACCCCCACATTGGTGCCCATCCACAGGGCCCCCTCCCGGTCCTCCAGCAGCGCGGTGGTGGCGTTGATCTGGAGCTCGCTGCCCCAGGCATGGGAGACCCACATGGCGAAGTCGTTTCGGTAGAGCCCGGTGGCCGTGCCGAACCAGAGGGATCCCTCTCCGTCCACCGCGACCGCGCGGACATCCGCGTGGGTCAGGCCCACATCGCCCCCGAAGGGGACCAGGGTGCCGTCCGGGGTGATCCAGAAGATACCGTTGCCCGCGGTACCCCCCCAGAGGGAGCCGTCTGGGCTGCCGGCCAGGGAGAGGACATGGTAGGGCTCTCCGGTGAAGCCTTCGGTGGGGACGATCCGCCAGGCCCCGGTGAGCACATCCCGGACGCCCAAGCCGGCGGTGGTGCCGACCCACACCCGACCGTCGGCCTCGATCCAGAGCGCACGGACCTCGTTGCCCGGCAGGCCGTCCTCCACCCCGAAGCGGGCCCACCGGTCCCGCTGCAACACCCACAGGCCGTCGTCCGTGCCCACCCAGAGCAGGGAGTCCTGGCGGGCCAAGGCCCGGACCGGGGCCTGAACGGCCTCCACAGGGGCCAGTTCGGAACCGTTCCACCGGAAGAGCCCCTGGACAGTGCCGACCCAGACCTGGCGCTGGCTCTCCAGGAGGGCCAGGATGCCCCCCGGGGCCTGGGCCATCCGTTCCAGGGCGCCCCGGGTATGGGGCTGGCCACGCCATCGGGCCAGGGTGCCCCGGGAGGTGCCCAGCCACAGCCCTCCGCTTCCCTCCTGGGCCAGGGCCTCCACGGTGCCGTCGATCTCTCCCCCTGGCTCCACAGGCCAGCGGGTCCACTGGCCGTCGTAGCGGGCCAACCCCTGGTCGGTGCCCAGCCACACGCTGTTCTCCGCGACCAGGACGGCCCGCACATCGTTGGAGAGCAGGCCGCCATCCTGGGTGTATCGTTCCCAATGCCAGGCTGGGGTGCTGGGTTCGGGGACCTGGGCCTGGACAGGGACGGCCATCCACAGGAGAAGGACCCCGAGCCACGTCCAGGGTCTCCACCCGCGCAGACGTGTCATGGGCCGGGGGCGGTCTCTCCGTCGATGGGGAGGGGCATCCGGGGTAGGCGCAGCCGCTCTCACCTTCGCCTCGCGATCCAGGGTGGCTTCACGATTTTCAAAGCCCGCGCGCATCAATTATACATGCCACGGCCTGGGGAGCAAACACATTCCATGGTCTACTGGAAATGGTCCACTGGAAAAGGGCGGCGTGGATCTAGACGGCCACCGGGACCGGGCGTCCTCCCTGTTCCAGGCTCTGTTGGCCCGCCTCCAGGACGGCCACCACCCGGAGGCCGTCCTGGGCGTCGGCCTTCGGGCGGGTGCCGGCCCGGATGGCCTGGGTGAAGTCCTCCAGCTCCAGGCGCAGGGGTTCCCGCATGTCGATGCGGGGGATCAGGATGTCCCCGGTGTGGACCTTGAACTGGTACTCGCCGTAGATGGGATCTCCCTTTCGGTACACGCCCTTGTCGTAGACCCGGATCTTGCCCTCGCTGCTCACATCGTCGTACACGATCATCTTCCGGCTGCCCACGATGGTCATCTCCCGCTGTTTGCTGGGATCCAGCCAACTGGTGTGGATGTGGCACAGGACGTTGCCTGGGAAGTGGAGGGTGAGGAAGACCACATCCTCCACCCGGCCGTTCAGCCAGGCGGCTCCCTGGCAGGTCACGGTCTCGGGCATCTGCTCCAGGAGGAAGAGGGCGATGGAGACGTCGTGGGGGGCGATGCTCCACAGGGCGTTGATGTCGCTCTGCACCCGGCCCAGGTTGACCCGACGGCTGTAGAGGTAGTACACCTGGCCCAGCTCTCCCCGGCGGATGGCATCGCGGATGTACCACACCGCGGGGTTGTACTCGAAGACATGGCCCACCATGAGCACCCGGCCTCGAGCCTGGGCCTGGGCCAACAGGCGCCGGGCATCGGCCAGGGTGGTGGCCATGGGCTTCTCCACGAAGACATGTTTTCCGGCCTCCAGCGCGATCTGGGCCAAGGCCACGTGGGAGAGCGCGGGGGTGGCAATGGCCACGGCCTCCACCCGGGGGTCCGCGAGGGCCTCTGCCAGCTCGGCCACCACCTGGGTTCCCGGGTACAGGTGGGCCGCGCGGGCCCGGGCGGACGCGTCGCGGTCCACCACGTAGAGGAGATCGGCCTGGGTCATCTCCGCGAAGTTCCGGGCCAGGTTCGGGCCCCAGTAGCCGAAGCCCACCAGGGCCACGCCCACGGGGTGTTGCCCCTCCGATACAGGGACCCGGGCAACGGCCTTTTGGATCTCGGTCATGGGCACATGTTTCCTTTCCCCACAGGATCTCGACCGGACATGGAGGTATCCCGACGTCCCTGCCCGCTGCTCAGGGCGTGCCTTCCACCTGCCGGACCTCGAACCGGATACGCCCGATCCCACCGGTGATGGAGGGGCTGTCGATGGGCAGGCCCACCACTGCGGCCGCGGGGCGCAACAGGGAGGTCTCCTCCAGGGCCGTCCCCGGGGCCGCGCCCACCACCCCCACGAAGGCATGGGCCCAGCGAAAACGGCCTCGCAGGTCCGTGGCCACCCCGAGCTCTTGGAGGGCCTGGACAGCCTCCTCGTCCAGCCGAAAGCTGGCCTCGTCCTGGACCGCGCCCGCGATGATGGTTCCCGGCGGCCAGCCGCGGATCCACTTGGCCAGGGCCGCGGAGGCCTGGGGATCGCCGTGGGTGTCGAAGACCGCGCGGTCCAGCACCTGGGTCTGTTCGTCCAGGGCCACCAGGTTGTAGCCTCGCCGGCCCAGGGCCACGTCGACCCCGGCCATCCGGTCGTTGGTCACGTAGAGGTGGGCGAAGTTCCCCACCTCCTCGCCTGCGCTCAAGGCCACCACGGCGTGGAGGGGCGGCAGGGCGACCCCGGTTTCCCCAATGGGGTGGGAGCGGCCCCGGGTAGGGAGATCCATCCAGGTGGGGTGGGCCCGGAGATCCTGGAAGGCCAGGGTGAGCCGGTCCACAGGCCGGGTGGCCACTCCTGGGGGGATCTGGGCTCGGATCACCTGGCGCTCGCCCTGGGCGGCCTGGGCTGCCCAGGGCAGGCGCACGCCGTTCAACTGCAGGTCCACCAGGGCCGCAGGACCGTAGACGGTCAGGGTCAGGGTGCCGCCTGCGGAGGGCAGGCCCAGCAGCAGCTCTGGACGGGCCCGAGTCGCATAGCGGACACGTTCCTGGAGGCCAAATCGAGACCAGCCCTCGGCCAGGTAGAGCCGACCGAACTCCGTGGCCGGCTGGATCTCCTGGACGCGGGCGGGCTGCGGGGAGCGGGTCGGGTCCTCCGCCAGGACCCGGTACAGGCGGATGGTGCTGGGCGCCCCGGTCCAATCCGGTCCCTGCCAGGTCTCCACCAGGGCTACGGGAAGCACCTCCTCCACGAAGCGGACCAGCGCCGGCGGCGACCGGTCCACGTGGAGCAGCACGTAGCGCACGTCCAGGAAATCCAACACTGTCTGGGCCCAGGCCCGGTTCCGGGCCACCATTCGGTCCCACTGTTCCTGGACCACCGGCGCCAGGTGTGGGCGGTCCGCGTTCATCACCTGGATGAGGTCGCCCAACAAGGGGGCCTCGGTGAAGTACTGGAACTTGTAGGCCGGATTGCGGCTGGTGTTGCCCCCCAGGCGTCGCTTGCCGTGGACTGTCTGGTACCACTGCTGCATCATGATCAACACGTCGGAACGCCCCAGGACCCGGGCGCCGTTGCGCCAGCCTGTGGGCAGCTCCAGGATCGCGAAGTCGCCGGGTTCCTGGGCCAGGCGGCGATAGATCTGGGGGACCCGGAAGTCGTTCAGAGGCAGGGGGATGGCCAGATGCTCGAACAGGAAGAGGAGCGTGAAGAGGAGAAGCACCGATCGGGCCGGAGCGAGCCGCCCCAGGGGCCGGAGCCGCTGGGAGCGCAGCAGGGCGTGGAGGCCGAAGGCGGCCAGCACGGCTGTGCAGAGGAGGAGCATCACGCTGTACCGGCTGGGGTAGCGGTTGCCGCTGAAGAAGGGCAGCTGGCTGAGGAGGGCAAAGGGGCCGGGCACCGGGGTGGGCCTTCCCATCACCCGCACGTTGGGTCCCAGGGTCAACCACCCGAAGGCCAGGCCGACCAGCGGCCAGAAGAGCCCTTGGCTTCCCCACTGCCGCACCAGGTACCGCCCTCCCAGGAAGGCGGCCAGGAGCGCGGTGTAGCCCAGGTAGATGTGCTGGCCCTTGTCGTTGGGGAAAGGCAGCTCGGCCACCCAGCGGCCCCACAGGGGGTGGAGACGGGTGGGCACCAGGTAGCCGGCCAGGTCCGCGCTGAAGATGTCCGCGAACCCGCCGCCGCGGGCGAAGAAATCCCCCTCCGCCCGCAGATCGGGGATCATGGCCCAGAGGAAGGGGGCCAGGGCCACCAGGGCCACCAGACCGATCCCGGCCAGACGGAGCCAGGTCTGCCCGCGGCGAGACCAGGATCTCCCTCCCTGGAGGGTCAACGGCTCTCCGCCCAACAGGATCCAGGCACCGTAGAGCCCCGCGAAGACCGCCAGGAAGGACGCGTAGGTGAGCTCGGCCCAGGCCTGCAGTCCGAAGAAGAGGCCGGCCATCCAGAGATCCCGGCTTCGACGAGAGGTCCCCGCCCTCAGCAGGTAGAGCACCGCGAAGGGGATCCACTGGTTGCTGGCGATGTTGAACTGGCCCAGGCTGGCGTAGAAGAGCTTGGGGCCGGCGTAGGCGTAGACGATGCCGGCCACCAGGGCGAGGGCATGGACATGGCGGCTCGGGGAGCCGGCCCGGGTCAGGAGCTCGGACACCAACAGGTAGACGCCGTACCCGGCCAGCACATACGCGGAGAGGAGCACCAGGTTCGAGGCCCACACCAGGGACAGGCCCACCTGCAAGGGGATGCTGAGGAGGCCGTTCAGGAGGGTCAAGGTGTAGAAGGCCAGGTTCACGCCGATGGGGTAGAACATCCAATCCGCGTGGAAGACGTCGGGCTGGAGCTGTTCCACCAGTCGAAAGCGGATCCACCACAGGTTCCAGGCCAGGGCTGGGTCGTCGATGCCGTCGCCGGGGACGCGGGTGGCCATGTGCTGCACCAGGGGCCAGGTGAGCACCAGGGCCAACACCGTGTAGACGGCCAGGGCTACACCGTGGTGGCCGAGGGGGGATCCAAGGGCGCCGGGCGGTCGCTTCCGGGACATAGACACGTCCCGATTCTACACCTCCGGCCCCCTGGGAGCAAGCAGGGTCGGGCATATTTTCAGGATCATCGGCCAGGTGAGGGTTCCTGCCCACTGGGGGACGTCAGGGCAGGCCTTGGCCTGATGGACGTGTCCCACACACGTTCCAGAAGGGGTCAACCGGAGCCCACGAGAAACCGGAGCAGGTAGACCATCAGCTCCAGCAGGAAGAGGGCCAGCAGAAGCAGCTTCCACCAGCGGACGCCGGTCCGCCGGATGTAGATGGCATTGGCCACGCTGTAGCCCAAGGCCCCCCAGGGGCCCAGGTCCCCCTGGCCCAGGCTGCCCACCAGGGTGCCTGTCGCGCCCAGGAGGAAACCGCCCACCATGGCCC
>Ga0256839_1001133_pt1 | contig 33131 bp, 31 predicted proteins | sample 354166metaG_FD_185968 | JGI IMG/M metagenome (GOLD analysis project Ga0256839, IMG submission 185968) | Hydrothermal vent microbial communities from Mid Atlantic Ridge, Atlantic Ocean - 354-166 | ecosystem: Environmental > Aquatic > Marine > Hydrothermal vents | place: Atlantic Ocean: Mid... | reverse complement strand
AAACCAGGCCAATTAATGCCCCAATACACACCGGGCACTCCCCATTCGGGTCGCTTAGCAGGGTAGGGTCCCGCCTTCCTGGCGGGCAGGTATTAAAGCCAAAGTTATAAGGGGTTAGCCGGGCAAAGGAGGCAACCATAGGGTCCACCGCCAAAAACACGCCCAGGGCTTTGCTTCGCTGAAGCTACGCGAAAGCGAGGCGGGGTTGTAGAGGCGGGCGTTAACCCGGATTATTCATGAAAATCATGAATAATGATGTAAATTAACCGACAAACGATTGTTTGTCAGTTAATTACATCAGGTCCTTAGACTCCGATTCAGCGGAGTCTAAGGACCTGATGAGTGCAAAATAGTTTACTCTCAAATTTGGGTCATGCTTAATCTTGGGTTCATGCTATGTTTTGTGCATAACATGATGTTTTACACTATTTTGCAGTTCATCAGCCCTGCGGGCGAAAAATTCATATGAATTTTTCGGGTTAAAGTTCATCAGGTTAAGGGTGGTGGGTATTCCTTCGCCTTCCAACACCTCGTTGCCATTAAATTTATACAGCTGGGCCTGGCAGCTTGCATCGTTGTAAGCGGTGCCTTCTATTACCCCGCCAAAGGGGTAATAGTCGTTAACCTGGGTGACGTTCAGGCTGCGGGTGGTTTTGCATAAGAAAAAGCCAAGTGACATTATTCCCTCTAAGCTGCAAATAGTCTCATATAGACAGAACCATGAGTTGCCGCACTTTTTTACCATCATGTTCTGCAGGACACCATGTGTCAGTTTTATTTATGAGTTTGATTAGAAATCCAGCACACTCATAAAGCTCACTATTGTAAATATTTATACTACTTATTGTTCCATCCCTTTCAATAATCAATTCAACCAACATCGCCCTACCATCATTCCTCCCCCCCCTACAATCACTCCTATTTAGCTCTAATCTGATTTTTCGAATCCACTGCTTAAGCCCTTCCTTAGGGAAAGCATCTTTTGCAACAAATGTAAGAGGTAAGTCCTCAATATTAAAATTATTTAAATCATGGCCAAAGTATTTATTGCCCAATTTAATTAACTCATCGGCTCTAATGAGGAGTGAATCTTTTCTGCTCCCATTAGCCTCTTCCGCTAGCTTTTGATAAATAGTGTATCCATCAATATAAATGGATATACTAATATCAGGAGTGATTTTTAAAATAGAATCAAGGGATATTAGGGCTTGTTTGTAATTTCCAGCCTGATATTGATCATGGAACATAACATACAGGTCAGTTTCATCTTTAGGGGGCTGTCCTTGAGGAAATGTGCAACTTGCAATGGTATAAATATTTATCATAATCCAAATCCTATAATGATCCTTCATAGCTAAATTCTATTTATATCTTCTTTGGAACATCCAAAACGTTCTTTCATAAGCTTGAATTTCCCAAGGATACGAAAAATATCCATTAGGGTAGATTTTTGACCAGTTCCCAAAACGATAAAGTCTATTTCCACTAAAACGTTCTTGCAATATATGAACACCTTCATGGTGGATTGTTCCCTTCTTGGCATCCAAAACTTGTGCATATCGCTTTTGAGCATGTATATTAGAGGGGTCAATGGGTTCACCCGATTTACCAAAGAAATAGCGTGCCGATTCTGCTGCTGCATTTAACCTATCATCTGAAGTTAAAAAGGATATTCCAAATTTGGCACGTCCATAGGCCTTCCCCTCTTTACTGGTTAGTATTCTACTTATATATCCAGACTTTCCTTCAATTTCCTGAAATACTGCCCCAAATGTGGTCTTGTCAAAAAACACTCTTGCATTACCATTTGCTACATCAAAAAATCCTCTTGTGTAGCCGTAAAGTGACATAGCATTATGTGCTAAGCTCAGGAGGTCTAAGCTAACTCTCCCATTATTAAGAGGTAGAATAAATGGCCCTATGCCAATATTTAAGGACGAAAAAACATCGTTGCCTGTCACTAAATTCCCTGCTACCGAGCTTGTAGTAGTACCTAAAGCCTGAAAACCAATATTTGCCAAACCTGCACCAATTCCACTTGCCGACCCCAACAATTGCACCCCTATCTGTGAAACAACATTTCCAACCCCAGCTGTTGCGGCACCACTTATTCCTCCCAAGACAGTAAACTTAAGAAAGTCACCAACTTTAAATGTATTTCCTGATATGGCAGTATCTATAATATATGAAACAGCAGCCATCGATGCTCCCCAGATAACACCAGCTTTAATGGCCGCGAATAGAATTGGCAGTGCAAACGCCAACTCCCCGTCCGGGTCAATAAAGTTAACCGGATTATTCCCAAACGCCAAATAGGGGCTGGCAAACTGCCCCTGCGGGTCAACCGCCAAAAACACGCCCAAGGCTGGGTTGTAGAGGCGGGCGTTAAAGTTCATCAGGTTAAGGGTGGCGGGTATCCCTTCTCCTTCTAAAACCTCATTGCCATTAAACTTGTAAAGTTGGTCGGGTCGGCTCTCATCATCATAGGCCGTGCCGGCTATTACCCCGCCAAAGGGGTAATAGTCGTTAACCTGGGTGACGTTCAGGCTGCGGGTGGTTTTTTCATGGATGACCGTAAAGTCATCGGCATAAAGCCGGGAAGCGGCATCGGCATCCGGGGCCAGGGCAGCAGGCAAATCATAACCGCTGGCCTGGATCAGGCGAAGGTAACCCGAAAAATTCATATGAATTTTTCACCCGCAGGGCTGATGAACTGCAAAATAGTGTAAAACAACATGTTATGCACAAAATACAGGATGAATCAAAGAGTAAGCATGACCCAAATTTGAGGGTAAACTATTTTGCCCTCATTATTCACGAAAGTCATGAATAAGAATAATCCGGGTTAAATTTTTTTCACCTGAATGATATTCACCGGGCAAGCTTCGGCCGCACGTTTGTTTTCGGCAAATTCCTCATCGCCCACCTTCACTGTATAGAAGCCTTTCCGGTTTTCCCCGCCAATCAACGTGCATTTACCATCTTTCTTCGACATCCGCCAGCGTTCGTAGGCCAGCTCTACGCAATAATTGCAGCCAATACATTTATCCCGCTGATGTGTGATGATCACCATCAGGCCGGCACATATTTATAAATTTTGTCGGAAGGGCGGATCCTGGTAGCCAGGGGGATGGTCACATCGGCCCCTTTGCCGGCCGTGTCCACCTCCTGGTCTTCAACCCGCATGGAGGCAATCGTAGTTTCTACGACCCCTGTGGTTGGCCCGGTGATCAGTATCTCATCGCCCACGGCAACAGACTGGGTTTCAATCTTAAAATGGGCAGCCTGCTGCTTAGGGTAGTAGTGTATGCCTTTGCCGATAAAAATTTTCTTCCGTGTAGCCAACGAGCCCGGGGCCTCCGCCCACTCGCCCAGTTGCTGCCCGAGGTAATACCCACTCCAGAACCCCCGGTTATACACCGTGGCCAGTTGTTCCATCCAGCCCTTTATTTTTTCCGGGGTATAGCTGCCCTCATAGTAGGCATTAATGGCCTCGTTATAGGTTTTTATCACCGTAGCCACATATTCGGGGGCCCTGGCACGGCCCTCTATTTTGAGTACCTGCACCCCGGTAGCCATCACCTGGTCAAGGAAATCGAGGGTGCAGAGGTCTTTGGGCGACATGATGTATTCATTGTCAATTTCCAACTCGTGGCCATCCTCCAGGTCGATCACCTTGTACGTCCTGCGGCAGTTTTGCACACAAGCCCCCCGGTTGGCCGATGAGTTTTGGGTGTGCAAACTAAGGTAACATTTGCCCGAAACCGCCATGCACAAGGCCCCGTGGGCGAATATCTCGATCTTGATCAGTTCACCGGAAGGCCCGCGCACATCTTCGTCCCGGATAGCATCACATATTTTCTTCACTTGCCGCAAGCTCAGTTCGCGCGAAAGCACCATTACATCGGCAAAAAGGGCATAAAACTTAACCGTTTCAATGTTGGTTACATTCAACTGGGTAGAAATATGCACCTCCACCCCGGCCGTTCTGGCATAGTTAATTACCGCCTGGTCCGAAGCAATGATGGCGGTTATGCCCGCCTCTTTTACCCGGTTGATCAACGTTTTGATGATGCTCAGGTCATGGTCATAAATAATGGTGTTGAGGGTAAGGTAGGTTTTTACCTTGTGGGCTGCACAACGCAGGGCTATTTCGGGCAGGTCATCAAGGGTAAAATTAATGCTAGACCTGGCCCGCATATTCAGTTGTTCAACGCCAAAATACACGGCATCGGCACCATTGTCAATAGCCGCCTGCAATGATTCAAAGCTGCCGGCCGGTGCCATAAGCTCAATTTTTCCTTCTCCACGCCTGTTCATCCTGCAAAAGTAGGTTGTTTACGCTTTATACGTAAATTTTATGGCCCGGTAATGGTATTCCGGATAACATATTTGGCTTCTTCCAGGTTAAAGCTGCTATAATCAAAGAAAATATTATAGGCCTCGGCTGCTTTTTTCATGTCGGCAAAATACTGGTCATCTTTACCATCATCACGGTTGCGGACGATGATGAATTTCTTCAAGCCAATTTCCTGGGCTTCCTCAAAGATATTGTTGACAAACCAATTGCGGTCTTCATCGCTGACAATCCCCAGCCTGCGCACATCTGCCAGGCAACTGTCGCATTTATAGGTCTTGAATACCTCCAGGTTCTTGGTCAGGGTATCACGGTACTCTTCTGAGGTAGGTTTCCTTTTCCACACCAGGGTTGAAACATAGTGCACGGCATCAAACCAAATGGTGGCTGCGTCCGACTCGTAATATACTTGCTCGGAAATCGTGCTTTCTTTCGGCCTGGGGAAAGTAACCCTGAACTTAGTGCCTTCGCCCGGGTTGCTTTCTACGGCAATGGTACCGCCAATGGTTTCTATTTGCTGTTTGGTCAGAAACAGCCCCAGGCCTTTACCATCGGTGTGTTCATGAAACCTTTTGTACATACCAAAAAGCTTATCCCCGTATTTTTCCAGGTCAATTCCCACCCCGTTATCCTCTACCTCCAGCCGGATGGCATCCTCGTGCAGGTAGCTTCTGACGGCTATTTTCAGCGGGCGTTTGGGGTCATGGTATTTGATGGCATTGCTGATCAGGTTATACAGGATACTATTCACATACGACCGGATACCGTAAAGGCTATCATGCTGAAAATCACGGGTTATCTTAGCCTTGCGGGCTTTGATCTGGTCTTCCAGCATGGCTTCCACCTTAACCAGTTCCTCTGAAAAATGGATATTTTCTTTGATCTGAAATAAGTGGCTGCGGATATCAATGATCTTCCCCAGGTCTTTGAGTACCTCATCAAGGGATTTTGCCGCCCCTTTAATATGCTTAATCAGTTCGGTACGGGTATTTTCATCATTGTCTAGTTCAAAAAGCTGCGCCAGCCCCAGCAAGTTAGCTACCGGGCCCCGCAGGTTATGGGAGATGGTATTGGAAAACTGCTGTAGCTCAAGGTTATGCTTTATCAACTCCTCATTCGAATTACGCAACTCGGTAGTACGCTGATCAACCAATGCCGATAGTTCTTTGTTGCTTTGGATTAAGGCCAGCGATTGCTCATGGATGGTGTAGCTGGCATCCTGGAGTTTTCTGTTGGAAGCACGCAGGTCATCCACCAGGGCCAGGTTTTTGCTTACCAGTTTTTCGTTGTTGAATTTAAAGATCAACAAGCCCGTTACCAGGAACACATAGGTAACATTATAATACATCCCCGACATGGTATAACCCAGCAACGGTGTGCCCAGCAGGTCGTCATAGCCGAGGCTAAAAAAGGCATGGATGGGATCGTAAAACATAATGAAAATACCGGGCAAAGCCGTGCAAAAAAAAAGGTGCAAGCGGTTTTTTACCGGAAAGATAACCACCGGTATCACCAGGATGCCAAGGAGCACGGTACGGGTATCAAAATATGAATAAGGGGTTATCAACTCCGGGGCCCGGCCCTTTATCATGAAAGAAATTCCCATGGTGGCCAAGGGCACCAAAACCGAAAGGAGCAGCCTGCTGAACGTATATAGGCGTAACCTCGAAAAGATTAATACGGAGCCAATTACAAAGGCCCCATAAAATACCAATTGGGTAACAAGGTTGGGGCCATAAGTTGCATACAGCACGGCTGAAAGCACCAGATTAGTTGTTACGATCATCAGGCTGAAGATATTGGTATAGCGTATATACCTTACCTCCAACGGATCCGTGTCGGCATAAATCCCGGTATCAATAAGCCTCTTTAACAGCATTTTTTTAACCCGTAAACGTCAAATTTAAGCAAATACTACTAAATAGTTGCTCCGGGGCTAATTTATAGTATCATAGCAGCCCCTACCGTTTCATTGGTGCCTTCGTCAATTAAAATCAGGCTGCCGGTTTCCCGGTTACGTGCATAGCGGTCGTAAAGTAACGGTTTGGTAGAACGGATTTTTACCCGGGCAATATCATTCATGCCGATAACCTTGTCCTCCTCATGCCGGTGCAGGGTATTAATATCCAGCTTATAACGGACTTCCTTGATCAGGCAACGGGCATCGTTGGTGGTATGCCTGATAGCATATTTGCCGTTTGGTTGCAACGGTTTTTCGTGCAGCCAGCATACCATGAGGTCGATATCCTGGCTGACTTCGGGCTGGTTGTTTTCGCGCACAATCATGTCCCCCCGGCTCACATCAATATCATCTGTTAACGTAATGGTTACCGACATAGGGGCAAAAGCTTCTTCTATTTCCCCATTGAAGGTATGAATAGCCCGGATCGTGGAAGTAAAACCTGAGGGCAGCACCACCACTTCATCCCCGGGTTTGAAAATACCACTGGCAATGCGGCCGGCATAACCCCGGAAATCGTGGTACTCGGTTGATTGCGGCCGGATAACGCCCTGCACCGGAAAACGGCAATCGATATGGTTATGATCGCTGCCAATATGGATGGTCTCCAGCAGGTAGAGCAGGGTACTTCCCTGGTACCAGGGCATATTTTCAGAAGGGTGAACGACATTATCGCCTTTCAGGGCGCTGATGGGCACAAAGCGGATGTCAATCACATTTAATTTTGAGGCAAAGGCCTCGATATCGGCCTTAATATTTTCAAACACGTCCTCGGCATAGTCAACCAAATCCATTTTGTTAACACAAAACACAATATGGGGGATGCCCAGCAAGGTGGCAATAATGGTATGCCGGTGGGTTTGCTCCTGGATCCCGAGGCGGGCATCTATCAGGATGATGGCCAGGTTGGCGGTGGAGGCCCCGGTAACCATGTTGCGGGTGTATTGGATGTGGCCGGGGGTATCGGCAATGATGAATTTGCGCTTGGGGGTAGCAAAATAACGGTAGGCCACATCAATGGTAATCCCCTGTTCCCGCTCCGCCCGCAGGCCATCGGTCAGCAAGGCCAGGTTTACCGTAGCATCGCCTTTGCGCTTGCTCGATTCTTCAATAGCGGCATATTGGTCCTCAAAAATAGATTTCGAGTCATAGAGCAGCCGCCCGATCAGGGTGCTTTTGCCATCATCCACACTACCGGCCGTGGTAAACCGCAACAGTTCCATATCCAAATATCCTTTAGCTGATTTTTCCATGCTTGTTAATTTTATCCACTAACTGCCCTAAAAATACCCATCCTTTTTTCTGTCTTCCATGGCTGCTTCCGAGCGCTTGTCATCGGCCCGGGTACCGCGCTCGGTAGTGCGGCTGGCAGCTACTTCGGCAATTATCTTCTCCACCGAATCGGCAGCAGATTCTACGGCCCCGGTACAGGTAATGTCGCCTATGGTGCGAAAACGTACAACCTTTTTCTCTACCTTCTCCGAATCCCTGCGCGGGATGTAGTCACTGGCAGCCATCAGCACCCCATCACGTGCAAATACTTCCCGTTGATGCGAAAAATACAAGGAAGGAAGTTCAATATTTTCGGCCAGGATATATTGCCAGACATCCATCTCAGTCCAATTGGAAATCGGAAACACCCGGAAGTGTTCCCCAAACTGCTTGCGGCCATTGAAGATATTCCATAATTCCGGCCGTTGGTTTTTCGGGTCCCACTGGCCGAATTCATCCCGGTGCGAAAAAAAACGTTCTTTGGCCCGGGCTTTTTCTTCATCACGCCTGGCACCGCCAATTACGGCATCAAATTTTTCGCGTTCAATGGTGTCGAGCAGGGTAACCGTTTGCAAGACATTGCGGCTGGCATTATAGCCTTTTTCCTCTACCACTTTGCCCTGGTCTATTGATTCCTGTACCGAACCAACAATCAGTTCTGCGCCAATTTTCCGGCAGTAACTATCCCTGAAGGCAATTGTTTCCGGGAAATTATGGCCGGTATCGATATGTACCAGCGGGAAGGGCAACTTAGCCGGAAAGAAAGCCTTGCGGGCCAGGTGCGACACAACAATAGAATCTTTACCGCCCGAAAACAGCAGCCCCACACGCTCAAACTGGGCAGCCACCTCGCGCAACACATATATGGCCTCGGCCTCCAGTTCCTGTAAATGGGTTAAGCTATACGTTTTTTGCATTATTTCTTTATTATTTTCATCACCTGCTGAAAAACCAGGGCTACCGATTCTTCAACAGAAAGTTTTTCTGTATCTATCCTTAAAAACGGCTTTTCAGGGGGCTCAAAGGGGGCATCCAGGCCGGTAAAATCTTTTATCTCCCCTTTCAGGGCCCTGGCGTATAAGCCTTTCACATCGCGCTGGGCACAGGCCGCAAAGGAAGCATCAACAAATATCTCCAGAAAATCATCCCGGCCGATGATCTCAGCCGCTTGTGAACGTATCTCCAGGGTAGGGCTGACAAAAGAACAAATGGTGACGATACCCGTATCAAGGAACAAGCGGGCGGTTTCGGCTACCCTGCGGATGTTCTCTTCCCTGTCGGCAGCACTAAAGCCAAGGTTTTTGTTAAGGCCGGCCCGAAGGTTATCGCCATCGAGCAGGCGGGTCAACACCCCATGGTCATAAAGCTTCTTTTCCAGGCCTTTGGCAATGGTACTCTTGCCCGAACCGGAAAGGCCGGTCAGCCACAGTACCACCGCTTTTTGCCCAAGGAGTTGTTCTTTGGCCTCCCTGGCCAGCATTGTAGCAAATATGGGATGAATGTTTTTCGTCATAGATTAAAATCCCAGACAAAGAAAGCTACCATTGCGCAAATTTTCCTTATTGTAGTTAAATTCTTTCTCCGCTGCGGCCCCCTGATAGACTTTGCCCCCGGCCGCCTGCACGATTGCCTGGCCGGCCCCGGTGTCCCATTCCATCGTTGGCCCGTGCCGGTAATAAACATCGGCTTTACCCTCGGCCACCATACAAAACTTCAAGGAACTGCCCACCGCAATACTGTCTGCCACATGATAGCGGTTAAGTACTTCTTCTTCCTCCGGTGAGGCGTGTGACTTGCTGCGTACGGCTATCCGGTTATGGGTGGCCTTATTCACTTTGATTTCGCTTACCGTCCCATGATCGATCTTCCAGGCCCCGGTAGCATCGCCATAATAGGTAATATCTTTTACCGGCACGTAAATCACCCCTGCTACAGGCTGCCTGTCTTCAACCAAGGCAATATTAATGGTAAACTCGCCATTACGGTTAATAAACTCTTTGGTGCCATCCAGCGGGTCAACAAGCCAGAAACGCTGCCAATGTTTTCTTTCGGCATAGGGCTGGTGCTTTTCCTCTTCCGATAAAACCGGCAGGGCGCCTGCTAGGTCCTTTAGGCCGGCCATAAGTATTTTATTGGCGGCCGTATCCGCCATAGTCAAAGGTGAGTCATCGGCCTTGTAGTCCACCTGACTACTCAGGCCGGGGTTATTATAAATGTTTAAAACTTCCCGGCCGGCTTCCTGCGCCAGGGCAATAAGCTGTTTGATCATGCATGCTAATTAAGCCTCAAAAATAGGACAATTAGTAACGGTCAACGGCCAGTTGGTCAATATTTATCGTAGGTTGCGCCCCGGCTACTATTTCCGCGACCAATTTACCGGTAACCGGCCCCAGGGTAAAGCCTACCATGGCATGGCCGGTAGCTATGGTCAGGTTTCGGTATTTTTTATCCCGCCCCAGGTAGGGCAAGCCATCCGGTGAGCAAGGCCGTAACCCGGCCCACACCGGCAGGGATTTGGTTTCGGCATATTTATAATCAGGCAAGTAGGCTTCTATTGATTTCAGGAAGCCGGCCACCCTTCTGGGCTTCACCGCCAGGCTGATGCCGTCAAGTTCCATCGTGCCCGCGAGGCGCACAAAGTTGCCCATAGGCGTAATGGCCACCCGCGCTTCAACCAGGATATAGGAGGCCCGCGGGATTTTCGACTCCTCGTGCCAGTCAACACTGTAACCTTTGCCGGGCTCCAGCAGCATTTTATGGCCGACCAGCTTTAATACCGGCACCGAAAAAGAGCCTGTAGCCAGCACCACTTCATCGGCCTGGTAGGCCCCGCTGTTGGTGATTACTTTGGTGATTTTACTACTGGTTTTCTCAAAGCCAACTACTTCCCGGCCGGTAAGCACCTGTACCCCCAGGCCGGCCACAGCCTTGTGCATCTGCCGCATAAACATGCCCGGGTCCATGTAGGCATCATCTTTAAACCATACTGCCCCGGCCCCGGTGTGCCGCAGTTGCGGATCATATTCCTGCAGTTGCGCCAGGTCCATTACCTCGGACTGCAGGCCAAATTCCCCGGCCATAGCGGCCAGTTCTATTTCATGCGCTAAGCAGCTTTCGGTTTTGCAAAACATAATAATACCACTGTTATGCAGCGGTATTTGCTGTTCACCGGCAAACTGTTTATGCAAGTCGAGGCTCAGTAAGGTTAAGTCGGAAAGTAGTTTTTTAGAGGCATTCACATGCTTATGCGTGGCGTGCCGCATAAACTGCCAGCCCCATCTGGCCAGGGACAAGTCGAACCGCGGCTTAATGTAAAACGGGCTTTCGGGGTTCAGCATCCAGCGCAAGCCTTTGGCCACAATGCCGGGGGCTGCCAGCGGCACAAAGTGGCTGGGGGCAATAAAACCGGCATTGCCAAAAGAACAACCGTCTGCCCCATCGGTTTTCTCCAGCACCGTCACGGCATGGCCGGCCCTGGCAAGATAGTAGGCAGCACTAAGCCCCACAACCCCGGCCCCAATCACGATAACTTCAGACTTTGTATTCATTAGCTTACTATAATTGCTGCAAACATAGTGCCGGGCAACCGATTTACACCTGACTTAAATCAACTTTATCAGATAACCTGAAAGCCAAAGGCGTAGGGGTCGTCCGCCTCATCAATGGTGATGGTATTATGGCCGGTGATCTTTGCCCAGCCTTCAATAGACGGGATAATCCCTTCCTTGTCCCCAACCCTTACCCTACTTTCTACCCGGCCGGTAAACTGGCTGCCGATAATGCTTTCATGCACAAAGGTTTCACCGGGCTTAAGTTCACCCCGGGCCACCAGCAGGGCCATCCGGGCCGAAGTGCCCGTACCACAGGGTGACCGGTCGATAGCCTTATCGCCATAAAATACGGCATTGCGGGCATCTGAGTCTGATTTTTTGGGTTCGCCTGTCCACATTACATGGCTGCAGCCCTGAATATTTTTATCTTCGGGGTGGACAAATCCTGCTGCTGCATTAACCGCCTGGCGTATCGGCCCACTCATGGCAATCAGTTGGTCAGCCGTATAGTCGGCCATATCGCGAAAGTTCGCTTGCGGTTCAATGATGGCATAGAAATTACCCCCATAGCTTACCGATACCGTTAATTCGCCCAGGTGCGGGCTGGTTATTTTCAGGCCGGCAATAGCCACAAACGAAGGCACATTGACCAGTTTAACCGATTTTACTTTACCCTTTTCCTGCTGATATGTTACCTTCACCAGCCCGGCCGGGGTTTCCAGGTTCAGCTTGCCGGGGGTTTTAGGTTTTACCAGCCCTTCCTCTATTGCCACCGTTACCGTGCCAATGGTGCCGTGGCCACACATGGGCAAACAGCCACTGGTCTCAATAAACAACACGGCCGCATCATTTTGCGGGTCATCGGGCGGATAAAGAATGCTGCCCGACATCATATCATGGCCGCGGGGCTCAAACATCAACCCCAGGCGCACCCAGTCAAACTCCTGCAGGAAGTGTAGCCGCTTTTCCTGCATGGTAGCCCCCTGCAACTCCGGCCCCCCACACTTAACCACCCGCACGGGGTTGCCGCAAGTGTGGGCATCAACGCAGACAAAAGTTTGTTTTATGGGCATCCCTTTTATCCGCTATGGCTTATTAAACTCCCTCTTTGGTCAACACCCCATTAAGCAAACGCCAGATTCCCAGGGGGTTATTATCTTTCAGGGCTTCGGGCAAGATAGCCTGCGGGGCATCCTGAAAGCTGACGGGGCGCAGGAAGCGCTTGATAGAATGCACCCCAACTGCTGTAAAGCGGCTGTCGGTAGTGGCCGGGTACGGGCCGCCATGGGTCATGGAAGGGCAAACCTCAACGCCCGTAGGCACGCCATTAAAGATCAACCGGCCGGCTTTTTCACGCAGTTGGTTGATCAGCCCTGCATTGGCCGAAAATTCTTCCTCTTCACCAATCACCGTGGCCGTAAGCTGGCCGGTCAGGCAGTTGACACATTCCCTTAGTTCGCCTTCATCGGCACATTCGATAATCAACGAAAAAGGGCCGAATACTTCTTCATGGAGCTTAGGGTTATTGATAAACTCCTTGCCCGGGGCTTTAGCCAGGGTCGGCCGTCCTTCCTGCCCCTGCGCTTCTTTGCTGGCCATGGTAATAAATTCCACCCCCCGCTGTTCGGCCATTTCCTGTGTTTTCTGCCGGAATGAGGTGCTGATCCCCCTGTGCAGCATGGTGCCCGGCTGGGCCCGGGCAATGGCAGCCGATAAATGGCTGATAAATTCATCCAGGCCGGCACCGGCTACTGCCAGGATAAGCCCGGGGTTGGTACAAAACTGGCCTACGCCCAGGGTAATGGAGTTGCTGTAGTTTTCAGCCACCTGCTGCGCCCGCTGGTGCAAGGCCTGCGGTAAGAGGATGGAGGGGTTGGTACTGCCCATTTCGGCAAATACCGGAATAGGGCTGGGCCGTTGGGCGGCAATGTCGAACAGCGCCCGCCCTCCGTTCACCGAACCGGTAAACCCTACGGCCCGGGTGGCGGGGTGCCCGACCAGTGCCTTGCCTACCTGAAAGCCGGCATCGTATAACAAAGAGAACACGCCATCGGGCATACCGGTGGCCTTAGCTGCCTGCACAATAGCCTGCCCCACCAGGGCACTGGTACCCGGGTGCCCCGGGTGTGCTTTTACCAGCACCGGGCACCCCGCAGCAAAAGCCGCGGCCGTATCCCCCCCCGCTACCGAATAAGCCAGCGGGAAGTTACTGGCGCCAAATACTACCACAGGGCCCAAGGGCACCATCATTTTACGTAAATCGGGTTTGGCTATGGGGTGCCGGTCGGGAATGGCCGTATCTATGGCAGCCTCAACGTAGGAACCCTCGCGGATGTAACCGGCAAACATGCGTAACTGGCCGGTGGTGCGGCCCCGTTCCCCGATAATCCTGGCTTCCGGCAGCCCGGTTTCGGCTGCCGCCCGCTGTACCAGCACCTCGCCCAAAGCCTCCATTTCATCGGCAATCTTTTCCAGAAAATTGGCCCGCTGCCCGGCCTCTGTCAACTTAAATTCAGCAAAAGCTGCTTCGGCCCTGGCCATAGCCCTGGTTACATCCTCCTCCGAGGCAAGGTAAAATTTCTCCGCCAGCCTGGTGCCGGTAACCGGGTTAACCCCCTGCAAGGTTTTGCCGGTACCGGTAGATTCGGTAAAACCAATGATATTTTTCGTGTTTATTTCCATCTTATAAAGATACGTAATCGGGTAATTGTGGCCGCGTTTCTATGGCCCTGCTAATGATTTCACTTATACGCTGCCGTTCCTCGCCCTCAAGCATCAGTCTGGGTGCCCGCACGTACTCGGTACCGAGGCCGGTCATGGCCTCAGCCAGTTTAATGTACTGTACCAGCTTGGGGTGCACATCAAGCTCAAGCACCGGTATAAACCACCGGTAAATTGCCTGCGCCTCCGCATAGCGGCCGGCCTGCACTAAGCGGAAGATAGCCACCGTCTCCCTCGGAAAAGCACATACCAGCCCGGCCACCCAGCCGTCAGCGCCCATCATCAGGCTTTCCAGGGCCAGGGTATCCACCCCCGACAGGATCTTTAGCCTGTCGCCAAAGGCTATCCTCAGCCTGGTTATATAGCCAATATCGCGGCTGGACTCCTTTACCGCCTGAATGTTGGGGATTTTAATTAACTCCGCAAACATTTCCAGGGTCACCGGTATTTTGTAATCTACCGGATTATTGTAGATCATAATCGGCAATGAGGTAGCCGCAGCCACAGCCTGAAAATACACCAGGGTTTCGCGGCTGTCGGCAGCATAACGCATAGGCGGCAACAACATTAAGCCACTGGCGCCCCTGGCCTGCAACTCCTCTGCCAGCGCCACAGCCGCTTTGGTGGTTTGTTCGGCAATGTTCACAATTACCGGTAGTTTACCTTCCGTTTCGGCCACCGTTTCAGCCAACAATACCATTTTCTCCTGATTGCTCAGACTACTGGCCTCACCCAGGGTACCGCCCAGGATAATGCCGGATACCCCGGCCGCTACCTGGGCGGAAATATTGGCCCTGAAAGCGGCCATATCTAATTCGTCATCGGCAGTAAACTTAGTGGTAACTGCCGGAAATACTCCTTGCCAATTCATCTCCTGTTATTTATCCGGCAACAAAAGTAAGGCGAAGCTTAGACTTACAGCAGACAGAAATTAGCCCTTTATCATACTTTTTTAACATGTTTTAAAATATTATTTAATTTTTATCGCTATTTTAGTATCTATGAAACCGTTGCCCTTTAAAATACCCCCCGGAAGCAAGGAGTCCATTACGGTTTATCATGATAAACTGCCACACTTTTATGCCACCTATCATAATCATGAAGAGCTGCAACTGATGCTGGTAATCAAGGGGCATGGCACGGCCTATATTGGCGATAAAATAGTGCAGTTTAAAGAGGGTGATGTTTATTTGCTGGGGCAGAACCTACCCCATGTATTTAAGGATAAGATGGACCCCAAAAGGAATAACGGTATTGAGTCTATCTCCATTTTTTTCCTTCCCGGTTTCATGGGTGATGGCTTTCTGGCAATCCCGGAGACAAGGTTGCTATCTACCTTGATCAAAGAAAGCGAGCGGGGCGTATTCGTAGAGGGTGATTTACGGGAGCGGGTCACAGCCGGCATCTGGCAGGTAACCCGCCAGAGCGGCTTACCCCGGTTGCTTACCCTGATTGAACTACTGGAACAAATTGCCCAAACCGAAGAACTCACTTTTATTTCCAGTCCCGGGTACCACAAGCCCAAGCGCACCGTAGATGGCCGGAAAATCAATGATGTGTTTAATTTTTTGCTGGATAATTACGCCCGCGAAATCAAGCTGGAGGAAATTGCCGATGTGGCCCACATGAGCCCCACTGCCTTTTGCCGTTATTTTAAGCAGCATACCCGCAAAACCTACTCCCGCTTTTTAAATGAAATAAGGATAGGCCAGGCGTGTAAAATGCTGGTGGACGACCAATATACCGTTGGCGATATCTGCTACAACAGTGGTTTTAACAACGTATCTAATTTTAACCGTCAGTTTAAGAAGGTGACCGGCCTCACCCCCTCCGAATACCAGAAAATGCACCGATGAAGTATTTCCTCTTATACATGGTCTTCCTGTTCGCCTGCCAAAGCCCACAAAAAAGGCCGTCCGTCCTCATCACCCTGCAAACCAGTGGCGTAATGGCCAGTCTGCGCGGGCTGGCCGTAGTAGATGAAAACATAGCCTGGGCCAGTGGCAGCGGGGGTAGCGTACTGCGTACCGTTGATGGCGGCACCTTTTGGCAGAACGTCTCCCCAACCGCTGCCGACAGCCTTGATTTTCGCGATATTGAAGCTTTTTCTGCTACCGAGGCCCTGGTACTCACAGCCGGTTACCCCGGCCTGGTGGTGAAAACCACTGATGGCGGCCAAAGCTGGCAAGTGGTTTATGCCGATGACCGCCCACAGATATTTTTTGATGCCATGGATTTCTGGGATACTACCTCCGGCATCGCCTTTGGCGATGCCCTGGATGGCCGGGTGGTAATCATCACCACCCATGACGGGGGCAACTCCTGGCAGCAACAGCAAGGGCCTGAAGCTCTGCCCGGTGAAGGCGGATATGCTGCCAGCGGCACCTGCATTACCACCGGTGGCAACCACCGGGTATGGCTGGCTATGGGCACCCCCCGGTCACGCATTTTATTCTCTGCCGACAGGGGAAAAACCTGGCAGGCCTACCCTACCCCAATGGCCCGGGAGGTAGCCGGTGGCGGTATATTTTCCCTGGCATTCAGTGATACGGGCTATGGCCTTGCCGTGGGCGGCAACTACACCCGCCCCAACGACACCACCAAGATAATCGCCCTGACCAAAGATGCCGGCAAATCCTGGGATTTACTACCTGACAGTGGCTTAAACGGCTACAAATCAGCCATTGCCCATATTCCCGGGGGTGAAAACTGGCTGGCTGCAGGGCCAACCGGGGTGGGTCTTTCTACCGATAACGGGTTAACCTGGACGACCGTTGACACCACGGGTTATCATACCGTAGCGCTGGCCAACAGGCATACCGGCTGGCTGACAGGCGCCCAAGGCAAGATCGCTAAGCTTGCGGTTCGCTACTAAGGGAATCGCTGCCTTCTTCTTCCGTTACCTCATACCCTGCCTGATCCAATATTTCCTGGGCATGTTTATCGCTGCCCAGTAAAATGGCTATCCATTTGGTTTTCGGGTTGCGGTCGAGGATAATTTTAAACGTCATGGTGAGCGGCACGGCCAAAAACATGCCAATAGTACCGAGGACAAAGCCCCAGAAAAGCAAGGAAAGAAATACGATCAAGGTGGATAGCCCCATTTCTTTGCCCATCACTTTCGGCTCCACAATATTGCCCACCACCATATTTACCACCACATACCCCAGAACGGTCCACCCGGCCCCGGCCAGGCCCGATTGCACCAGGGCAAACAACACGGCCGGAATACCGGCAATGATGGAGCCGATATTCGGTATATAATTCAGCAGAAAGGCAATCAGGCCCCAGAGAATGGCATACTCTACGCCAAAAACCAGTAACCATAACCAGATAAACACCCCGGTTATTAAGCTGATAATGGTTTTCAGGCCCAGGTAGTTCCGGATGCTGTCAACAATAGCGGTCAAAACGCTAAGGTTGTTGTCATAGCTATTGGCAATTACTGTGGCTTTCAACCGCAACGAGCCCCGCTCAAAAAGCATAAAGGTTACAATAAAGAAAATAAGTAAGGCATTACTCATAAAAGCCCCGAATTCGGTCAGGATGTTGGCCGTATAATTCAACACCTTTCCCGGGTTGATGGTGCCGTCCCACTTCTCCCTGGAAATACTTAGGCCCCGGTCGTTAAGGGTTTGAATCGTGCCGTCCACCAATTCCCGCAACTTGGCGGCATACCGGGGGGCATCGTTGGCAAAGCTGTTAATGGAGTTGCCAAACAAGGCACCCAGGCCTAAAAAGACAATTACAATACCCGAGAGCACAATAATGACGGCCAGCGAGTGGTTCATTCCCTTGCTGTACATCCACATCAGGGGCTGGGCACACACTATGCTGATAAACAGGGATAATAAAATAGGGTTTAAAATAGAGGAAGAGGCCATGGCCCCGGCTATTACCACCACAAAGGCAGCCACCATAATCAAGGCCGGGGTACCGGAAGTATTTTTTCTCTTTTTACTCAATGCTTAAAAGGTATCAGGGTAAATATATCAAAAAAAAGGGTTAGCAAATAAAAGTAGGGTAATAAAGGTTGATTTCTCCCTTTAAATGAAATAATTACTTAACTTAGGCGGGTTATTTGAACGACCGCACGTGAAACTCTATATCAAAAACATGGTTTGCGACCGCTGCATCCTGGCCGTGGAGAACGAATTACAAAAAGTAGGCCTTACCGCTAAAAAAATCGTGCTCGGTGAGGTGGACCTGGGCGACAAGGAACCATCGCCCGGGCAATTGCAAACGTTAGCCACCAACCTGGGAAAAATAGGTTTTGAATTGCTTGATGATAAAAAAAGGCGGTTAATAGAACATATAAAAACCATCATTATCGAACAGGTACATTACCAGGACCACCAGGAGCCGGTAAAGCTCTCGGTTTATCTGGCCGAACGCCTGCATTACGACTATAATTACCTGAGCAATTTGTTTTCGTCTATAGAAGGCATTACGATCGAACAATTCCATATTCAGCAAAAGATAGAAAAAGTAAAAGAACTGCTGGCCTACGATGAGCTTACCCTTAGCGAAATAGCCTGGCAACTCGGGTATAGCAGTGTGGCCTATTTAAGCAACCAGTTTAAAAAGGTTACAGGGCTTACCCCCAGTCAATTCAAGCAGCGCAAAGACAGCCGGCAACGCAAACCCCTCGACAAACTGTAAATTTTATAAGTCATTTACAAAATGGTATAACATCAATGGTAATTGATGAAACTACTTTTGCAGGGTGATAAAATGACGATAAAAATAGTATGAGCGATACAATACGAAGGGTAACTTACCCGGTAACCGGCATGACCTGTGCCTCATGTGCCGCCAGCGTAGAAACCATGCTGAATGCCCAGCAAGGGGTTGAGTCGGCTGAGGTTAATTATGCCAATTCTTCGGTGCTGGTGGCCTACAATCCGGAAAAAATCACCCCGGAAACCATGCGCAGTACAATTCAGCAAATCGGTTACGATTTGTTTATTGATGAGGATGAAGACCAGGCCGATAGAGTGGAAGAACGCCACCGGGAGGAATATAACCAGTTGAAAAACCACACCCTCGGGGCTGCCCTGTTTACCCTGCCGGTCATGGTTATCGCCATGTTTCTGCCGGAATTACCCTACGGCAACGCTATCATGCTGGCCCTTACCATGCCCGTAGTAGGCTGGTTTGGTAAACGGTTTTTTGTTAATGCTTTCAATCAGTTAAAATATAAAAAGGCCAATATGGATACCCTGGTAGCGGTGAGTACCGGGGTAGCTTTTATCTTTAGTTTATTTAATACGGTGTACCCGGAATTCTGGACCAGCCGTGGCCTGGAAGCCCACGTTTACTTTGAAGCGGCTGCCGCGATTATCAGTTTTATCCTGCTGGGCAAACTGCTGGAAGAGAAAGCCAAATCCAATACCTCTTCGGCCATCAAAAAGCTGATTGGCCTGCAACCGAAAACCGTTACCCGTATCAATACCGATGGCTCTGAGCAAACCATCCCCATCAGGGAAGTGGCCATGGGCGATATCCTGCTGGTGAAGCCGGGCGATAAGATACCGGTTGACGGTGAAGTGGTTGACGGCCACTCTTTTGTAGATGAAAGCATGATTACCGGAGAACCGATACCGGAGGAAAAGGTAGCCACCGCCAAGGTTTACGCAGGCACCATCAACCAAAAAGGCAGCTTTACCTTTAAGGCCGAAAAAGTTGGTGCCGATACCCTGCTGGCACAAATCATTAAAATGGTGCAGGAAGCACAGGGCAGTAAAGCCCCGGTGCAGTCTTTGGTGGACAAAATAGCCGCTGTTTTTGTGCCGGTGGTCATCGGCATCGCCCTGCTTACTTTTGCCGTATGGATGATTGTGGGGGGGGAGAATGCTTTTACCCATGCCTTAATTACCTCCATTACCGTGCTGGTAATTGCCTGCCCCTGTGCCCTGGGCCTGGCTACACCCACCGCTATTATGGTGGGCATAGGCAAAGGGGCCGAAAACAATATCCTGATTAAGGATGCCGAAAGCCTGGAGCAACTAAAGAAAGTTAACGCCATAATTTTTGATAAAACCGGCACCATTACCGAGGGCAAGCCCCAGGTAACCGATATTTTTTGGCAAGATGAGTCCACCGCAACTGCTTTACAGGGGACTTTACTGGCCATCGAAAGAAAATCGGAACACCCCCTGGCAGAAGCCGTAACGGAATTTTTGCCGGAGAAAGCCAACAGTAAAACCGTCAGCGATTTTACCAGCATCACCGGGCGTGGGGTAAAGGCCACGGTCGCGGGGCAAACCTATTACGTGGGCAGCAAAAAACTCCTGGAGGAGAACAGTATTGTGGTTGGCGACAACCTGCTGGCGCAGGAACATAAGCTGGAGGCAGAAGCCAAAACGGTAATTTATTTCGCCAATAGCCGCCAGGCCTTGTGCCTGCTGGCCATTGCCGATAAAATTAAAGGCACCTCCAAAGAAGCCATTAAAACCCTGGCCGATAACGGCATTGCCGGTTACATGCTTACCGGAGACAACCCCAAAACAGCAGCGGCTGTGGCGGCCGCGGTTGGCCTGCGCAATTACCAGGCACAAATGCTGCCCGGCCAAAAAGCCGACTACGTAAAAAGGCTGCAACAACAGGGGCTTACCGTAGCCATGGTAGGCGATGGCATAAACGACTCGCACGCCCTGGCCCAGGCCGATGTGAGCATTGCCATGGGCAAAGGCTCCGATATTGCCATAGATGTGGCCAAACTAACCATCATCAGCTCCGACCTGACGGTAATCCCCAGGGCTATCGCCTTGTCGTACCAGACCGTGGCCACCATCAAACAAAATCTTTTCTGGGCCTTTATTTATAATGTCATTGGTATTCCTATTGCAGCCGGGGTGTTATATGCCTATAATGGCTTCTTGTTAAACCCAATGCTGGCAGCCGCGGCCATGGCCTTCAGCTCGGTTTCGGTAGTAACCAACAGCTTGCGCCTGAAATGGAAACCCCTTACGCTGAGTGGCAAGAAAACCAATAAAAACACAACAAAAAACTATATAAACACGATAAAAATGAAAAAGCTAACGTACAAAACCAATATCAATTGCAACGGTTGCATTGCTTCGGTTACCCCAAATATGGAAGCTACCAAAGGTATTGTTACCTGGCATGTGGACATTGACAATCCGGATAAAATCCTCACCGTGGAGGTTAACGACATTGACCCACAGGTAGTTGAGGAGGCCGTAAAAAAGGCCGGCTACACTATTGAACCGGTAGCCGCAGAAGCCTGACAGGGCCATTATGACGTAAGTCATAGGAAATTACCGGGACAGTTTTTATCTTATGGCTGTAATTACCGGGTAATCCGGTAGTGCCAAGGCCAGTAGCAGCTACCTAAGTAAAGGGTTATGGCGGGCAGGAGTACCTACTTATTGCCTTTGCCGTCATAGCCTGGTAGGTGTTAAGGGCAAGGTCAATTAGCTGTCAGGGGCTAAGTTGATCAAGTAGGCGGCTGTTCCGGCTGGTGCGGTCTGATTTTCGTGCGTTAATTTTGTTAATAGCACTGCCGGGATAGCCGCTTTTTCTTCAGCTTTCGTCATTTATTAGGGAATTGTCCTCATTTTTGTGTGGTGAAGCACGATGTAGGGGCATATTACGACCAAACGCAAAACCATTACCAGCGGTGGTGGCACCTGCGGGAGGGTATGGCGCTACACTATGGGTTGTGGGATAAACACACGGCCTCTTTTGTGGAAGCCCTGGACAATATGAACAAATACCTCGCTGGCCTGGCCAAAATAAAACCCGCAGAGCAGGTGCTCGATGCCGGTTGTGGCGTAGGCGGGGCGGCCATTTACCTGGCCCGCGAATACCAGGTGCAGGTAACCGGCATAACCCTGAGCGACTTACAGGTGCAAACAGCCACTGCCAACGCTGCCCGCCACCAGGTGCAGCAGCAGGTGCAATTTATGCGGCAAGACTACACGGCCACCAATTTCCCCGACCAGCATTTCGACCTCATCTGGGCCTGTGAAAGCAGTTCTTCCGCCCCGGATAAGCAAGTGATGGCCAACGAATGGTTTCGTTTGTTAAAGCCCGGGGGCAGGTTGGTGCTCACCGATTTCTTCAAAACAGGTACATTGAGCGGGCCAAACCAGCAAATGTTAGCGCAATGGTCGGACCTCTGGGCGATGAGCCCGCTGGTTACCCCAGATTACCTGCAGCAATGCCTCGAACGGTCCGGCTTTGCCGTAAAGCATACCCATAACCTGACCAGCGGCATTGTTAAAACCGCCAGGCGCATGTATTGGAGCTACTGGCTGGGCCTGCTGCCCTCGGTGGTGTACAACACCTTTTTGGGCGCCCGGCCTTATGCCCGCCACCATTATAAATCGGGGCTGTACCAGTACCGGGCACTGCAAAAAAAGCTTTGGGCCTATCATAGTTTTCTGGCCGCAAAGCCTGCATAGCCTGGCCGTTATCCCCTCTGCTTTAAAGCAGGCCAAATCATTTGCAGGCTCTGCACAAGTATGTACATTTGCCAAAAAACAAGGCATGATCCGTTCCATTTTCATTTCCTCTGCCGAGCCTTATTCGGGCAAATCATTAGTTACCATCGGGGTGTTTGAGGCCATCCTGCGCAGAACACCCAAGGTGGCTTTTTTCAAACCGGTTATCCGTAACCCCAGGAAAAAAGGTGACCAGGATAAGAACATCGAGCTGATCCGTAGCCGCTATGCATTACCACAGGCCTACGAAGAATCGTTTGCCTTCTACCGTACCGAAGCCCATGACCTGCTGGGCAAGGGTAAACATGACGACTTTATTGACCGGGTGCTGAGCAAGTACAAGGCGCTGGAGGAAAAGAATGACTTCGTTATTTGTGAGGGCTCCGATTATATTGGCGAAGGCTCCTTTTTTGAGTTCGATATCAATGCCCTGATCGCCAAAAACCTGGGCTTGCCCACCCTCATTATCGGCCAGGGCAACGGCCGCGCCATCGAAGAAATTTTTAACCCGGTACAAATGGCTATCGAGGCCTTTCAGGAACAGGACACCAAAATCATTGGCGTGATCATCAACCGGGTAAAACCCGGGCGGGCAAAAGAAATTAAGCAGGCCATGCGGCAACTGCCGGATGATATTGGCTTTTTATCGGTTATCCCCGCCAACGATATCCTCAGCAGCCCTACCTTACGCGAAGTAGCTGAGCAACTGGATGCCGAAATCCTGTTTGGTGAGCAGCACCTCGACAACCTGGCTACCGGCTTTCAATCGGTGGCCATGATGCTGAACAACTACCTGAAGGTTATGAAAGAAGGCAGCGTGGCCATTACCCCGGCTGACCGTATCGATATTGTTATGGGCGCCCTGATGGCCAACCACTCCAAAAACCTCCCCCACATTTCCGGTATGATCCTTACCGGGGGAAGTAAACCGGCCAAAACCGTGATGAAGGTGCTGGCCGGGCTGCCGGATATTTTCCCCGTCCTGGCAGTTGACACCTATACTTTCCAGACGTCCGTTAATGCCGGCAATGTGGTCTCTACCATTACCTCCGGCAGTGAACGGAAAATCAACCTGGCCCTGGCCCTGTTTGAAAAGCATATTGACCTGGAAGCATTTAGCAAAGAGGTGCAGGTTGACCAACCGGTGGTAATGACCCCCAAAATGTTCCTCTATAATTTGCAAAAGATAGCCGCCCGCAGCCGCAAGCGCATCGTGCTGCCCGAAGGCAGTGACGACCGGATACTGAAAGCCGTTGAAATCCTGCAAAAGAAGGATATTGTAGATATGGTAGTGTTGGGCAACCCCGAAGAAATAAAAACCCGTAGCGGCACCCTGGGTTTGGCTATTGATTTCAAAAAAACCCCCATTGTAAATCCCCTAACCAGCAAAAAGCTTAAACCGTATGCCCAAACCCTGTATGAATTGCGCCAGGCCAAAGGCATGTCGTTGGAAATGGCCACCGACCTGATGCACGATGTATCCTATTTTGGCACCATGATGGTGTATAAAGGCGAAGCCGATGGCATGGTATCGGGTGCCGCCCACACCACCCAGCATACCATCCGGCCGGCTTTGCAGTTCATCAAAACCAAACCCGGGTTCAAGGTAGTGTCTTCGGTATTTTTTATGTGCCTCGATGACCGGGTGGTAGCCTATGGCGATTGTGCCGTAAACCCCAACCCGAGCGCAGCAGAGCTGGCCGAAATTGCCATTGCCTCGGCCCATACCAGCGAGCAGTTCGGCATTCCGGCCAGGGTAGCCATGCTCTCCTACTCTTCCGGTGATTCGGGCAAAGGGGAGGAAGTGGAAAAAGTGCGGCAGGCCACCCAACTCGTGAAAAAACTTAAACCGGCCATAAAAATTGAAGGTCCGATACAGTATGATGCAGCCGTAGATAGGGCCGTAGGCAGGAAAAAACTCCCCGGCTCGGAAGTAGCCGGTCAGGCCAGCGTCCTCATCTTCCCCGACCTCAACACCGGTAATAATACCTACAAAGCCGTACAGCGTGAGACCGGGGCCCTGGCCATTGGCCCGGTTTTACAGGGGTTAAACAAACCGGTAAATGATTTGAGCCGCGGCTGCCTGGTTGAAGATATTGTCAACACCATTGTTATCACCGCCATCCAGGCACAAAACAACAAAGCCGGATGAAAACCCTGGTCATCAATACCGGCAGTTCGTCAATAAAATACCAGTTATTCGCCATGCCGGCAGGTACTGTGCTGTGCAGCGGACTGATTGAGCGCATAGGAGAAGAACAGGGGCATATCCGGCATATCCGGTTTGCCGGCCGGGAGGCCCTGGAATACAACAACCAGGCACCCATCCTCAACCACCAGGCGGGCATGCAACAACTGGCCGGCCTGCTTACCGATGCCGAATTTGGCGTGCTTGCCGGGGCCAGCGAAGTGGAACTGGCCGGCCACCGGGTAGTTCATGGCGGGGAACATTTTGCCCGCACCACCATTATTACCGGTGCGGTAAAAAAAACCATCGAAAACTTAGCCTCCCTGGCCCCTTTGCATAACCCGCCCAACCTCACGGGCATCCGCATGGCCGAAAAGGTATTTACCCGGGCCACCCAGGTGGCGGTATTTGATACGGCTTTTCACCAAACCCTGCCGGAGCACGCCTACCGGTATGCCATCGCCAATAAATTTTATCATGAACACGGCATCCGGGTATATGGTTTCCACGGCACCTCGCACCGCTATGTGGCCAAAGAAGCTGCGGCCCTGCTCAACAAGCCCCTGGCAGAATGCAACCTTATTTCCATTCACCTTGGCAATGGCGCCAGCATGGCCGCCATTAAAAACGGCCAGAGTATCGATACCTCCCTGGGCCTGACCCCCCTGCCCGGCCTGGTGATGGGTACCCGCAGTGGCGATATTGACCCGGCCATTATTTTTTATCTGCACGAACACCTGGGGTTGCCGGTTAACGAAATAAAAAACCTGCTGAACAAAGAGAGCGGCATGAAAGGCCTTACCGGCCATAACGACCTGCGGCAGATTGCCGCTAACGCAGACCAGGGAGATAAAGAGGCCCAATTGGCCCTGGCAATTTATACCTACCGCATAAAAAAATACATTGGTGCCTATATGGCCGCCATCGGCCCGGTTGACGCCCTGATCTTTACAGCCGGGGTAGGCGAAAACAGCGCCCTCGTACGCGAAATGGCCGTAACCGGCCTGGAACATCTCGGTATCGTTGTAGATAAAAAACGTAATCAAGCCGTCACAGGCCAAGGTGACATAGCCGGCAGAGGGTCGGCCCTGCGTATCCTGGTCATCCCTACCAACGAAGAACTGGAAATTGCCCGGCAGGCGTATGCGTTGGTCAACGCTGCGGGTTAGCGGTTTTCATAGCTGATCCGGTAAATCACATCGGCATAATCATCCGATACCAGGATAGCCCCATCGGGCATGGTAATTACATCTACCGGCCGGCCCCAGGCCTTCTGGGTGGCATCATCTAACCAGCCATAGGCAAAGGGTACCGCTTTGGTAGCGCCATGGGCATCATGGTCGATGGCCATTACCCGGTAGCCCACCTTACGGGAGCGGTTCCAGGAGCCGTGCTGGGCTACAAATATTTTGTTATCGTATTCCTGCGGAAACATCCCGCCCCGGTAAAAATTCATCCCCAACGGGGCTACATGGGCACCGAACTTCCATACCGGGGGTACGTAGTCGCTGCAGGAAGTACCCGCCCCGAATTCCGGGTCGGGTATCTCACCGCCATGGCAAAAGGGGTAGCCATAATGCTGCCCTGCGGCATTCAGCACATTCAATTCACACGGGGGGATATCATCCCCCATCATATCACGGCCGTTGTCGGTAAACCACAGCTTACCGGTATGCGGGTCCCAATCAAAACCCACGGTATTGCGCACTCCGCGGGCCACTACCTCAGGTTTGGGGTCAGCCACATCAAGGCGGGTGATGGAAGCATACAGTTCATTGTCTTCGCGCAAGCAAATATTGCAGGGCGCACCCACCGGTACATATAACAAACCATCGGGCCCAAAAGCAATATACTTCCAGCCGTGGTGGGTATCGGTAGGGTAGCCATCAAAAACTACCTGACGTGTTGGCGGATGGCCCAGGTTAGCCTCAATATCGGGGTAACGGTAAATGGTGCTTACGGTTGCCACATAAAGGTCGCCATTTTTGAGGGCTACCCCATTGGGCATTTTCAGGCCCTTATCAATAACATAGGTCTTATCCGCCACATTGTCGCCATCGGTATCCTGCACGGCATACACCTTATCTTCGGAACGGTTGCCCACAAACAAGGTACCGCTTTCACTCAGCACCATGGAACGGGCATTGGGCACCCTGGCATAGATGGCTATTTTAAATCCGGGGGGCAACTTAATTTGTTCCAGGGGCAAGGCACTAACTGCTTTGGCTTTGCTTTGCTGCCAATAGGTAAGGGAAAACCCGGCAATGGCCAGCAAGGCGATGGCCACTAAAAATACAAAAACCTTTGTTTTCATGGTTAATCGGTTTAAACGCTAATGCATAAAGATATACTTTTGCAATTATGTTGTCAATCACCAACTTAAGCTATTACATCAGTGGCAGGGCGCTATTTGAGAACTCGTCCCTGCACATCAGGCCCAAAGATAAAATCGGGCTGATCGGGCTGAATGGCAAAGGCAAGTCCACCCTGCTCAAGATTATCAACGGTGAACTGCAACCCGACAGCGGCAGTATTGCGGCCGCCAAAGACTGTACCATCGGCTTCCTCAACCAGGACCTCCTCTCCTACCAAACCGATGATGCCATCCTTACCGTGGCCATGGAAGCCTTTAAAGAAGCGGTGGACATTCAGCGGCAATTGGAGGAAACCCTACAGGCCATGGAAGCGCATTACAGTGATGAACTGCTGGACAAACTAACCCATTTGCAGGAACAATTTGAACGCCTGGATGGGTATTCCATGCAGGCCAGGGCCGAAGAGATTTTAGAGGGTATTGGCTTTACTACCGAACAATTGCACCAACCCCTGAAAGAGTTTTCCGGGGGCTGGCGCATGCGGGTAATGCTGGCCCGGCTGCTGCTGGAAAAGCCCTCGCTGCTGATGCTGGATGAGCCGACCAACCACCTGGACCTGCCCTCTATCCGCTGGGTGGAAAATTACCTGCGCAACTACGAAGGGGCGGTAATCGTGGTGTCCCACGACCGCACCTTCCTGAATAATGTGGCCACCAAAACGGTAGAGGTAGCCAATAAAACCCTCAACCTGTACGAAGGCAATTACGATTTTTATGTGCAGGAAAAGGCCTTACGCAGCGAACTGCAAAAAAATGCCTTCCTCAACCAACAACAGCACATCAAACAAGCCGAGCGTTTTATCGAGCGCTTTAAGGCCAAGGCCACCAAAGCACGCCAGGTACAATCGCGGGTAAAGGCCTTAGATAAGCTGGAACTTATCGAAGACGTGGTGGACGAACAGGCCGTGGTGAATTTTAAGTTCACCTTCAGCCAGAAATCAGGGCGGCATATTGTAAAGCTAAAGGATGTGGCCAAAGCCTATGGCAACCTGCAAGTACTGCAGCAGACCAATATCAGCATTGAGCGGGGTGATAAGATCGCCCTGATTGGGGCCAATGGCAAGGGCAAATCTACCTTGCTGCGGATTATTGCCGGCAACGAGCCGGTGGCGGGGGAAGTTGTGGTAGGGTATAATGTAATTACGGCCTTCTACGCCCAGCACCAACTGGAGTCGTTGACGTTGAAAAACGAAATCCTGGACGAGCTTAAACAGGCCGGCAGTAAAAAAACCGAGCAGGAGTTGCGCAACATCCTGGGCTGTTTCCTGTTTACCGGGGATGATGTGTTTAAAAAAATAAAAGTACTCTCCGGAGGTGAAAAATCACGGGTGGCGCTGGCCAAGACCCTGCTTTCGGAGGCTAATTTTTTGATGCTCGATGAGCCTACCAACCACCTGGATATCCTGTCGGAGAATATTCTCATCCAGGCCCTGCAACAATACGAGGGTTCCTTTGTAGTGGTATCGCACAACCGCCATTTTATCTCCGAGGTGGCCAATAAAATCTGGTATATTGAAGACCGGCAGGTAAAAGAGTACCCCGGCACCTTTGCCGAATACGAGTACTGGCAGGCAAAGAGGGAACCCCCTGCTGCCCCCACGGAAGAGCAACACCCAGCAACAGCAGTACAGAAAAACACCAAACCCACGGCAAAAAAAAGCGCCAGGCCCCGTGACAAAACCGGACAGGAGCTGAAAAAGCTACGCCAGCAACTGGCCGGGGTAGAGAAAGACATCGGCCACCTGGAAAACCGCCAACAAACAATTGAAACCGAAATGAGCCGGCCGGAAGTTTACAGTAACCCCGAAAAACTGGCGGAATTGAATATAGCCTTACATGACTGCCAGGGGGAATTGCAGCTAAAAAACAAAGACTGGGAATTTATTGCCGCACAGATTGACGACCTGGAAAACCAGAAGATAGGCTAAAACCGATAACCCAGGCCGTTTTTAAACTTATAGACAAAATTGTCGATAGGCACCACCGGAAGGTTGTCGTAGTACATGATAAAATTGCTGGTAAAGGTTAATTTTTGGGTAATATTAAGGTTGAGGTTAACCTCGAGGGATATCCGGGGGGTAAAAAAAGAGGTATAGGTGGCCTGGTAATAGCTTGCTATATTAAAATGAAACTGGCGGTTAACATCGGCAAACAACATGATATAATTACTGCTTTTGGTGAGGTTGGTGGAAGTTAGCTCCCCGTTATAGGTCCAGTTTTCCCATTCCTGCATAACGGCCGTACCGGCAATCAGGCCATATTTTTCTTTGTTGATAAAAAGGAAACGGAAGCCCGCCCCTATGAGGTTGCGGTCGTCCATACCGCGGATGGCATTGTACTGGGCCTGGCCAAACACCTCTTGCCCAAAGCGTTTGTGGCGGTTAAAGATAAAGCGCAAATGGGCATAGCCATCACTTAGCAGGATCTCGGAATCGCTGCTGGCAAAACTCAATTTGGATATCGCCATAAGGCTGTGCTTCTTAAACTTACGCACGAGATCGAGATTATAGCCCATATTGGCCACTTTCACCTCCTGGTCGATAAAAGTGAAATACACCCTGACCTGGCCAAGCCAGGGGATGGTATCGTTTTGCAGCAACCGCTTGTTAAAATTTAATATTTGCGCCTGTAGGTGCCCCTGCCAGAAGAGCAAGGCTAACAGGGCCGGAAAAACTATCTTCTTCATCCTGGTAAGGCTTATTCTATAAACGGCTGGCAAGATAGCCAAAGTTTGCGGATTTTACGGGGTGGAGTAGCACGAGGGGCGCCCTATTCCAAATTCAGCCCCCCCTTGATCGTACAACGCTTTGTAGCGATAAAAGCTATCACGACTATAGCCAAATATCTTACAAGCCTCTGATACATTTCCTAATTGCTCGGCTAATCGAAGCAAACCTAACTTGGTTTTGATTACGTTTGTTTCAGTTTTCATTGCTGACAGTTTTAGGGGTTAATAATTTAGTTTTTTCTTTAAAGTTAATCCCTAACTGTCAGATTAAGTTGGAACTATTTCACATTAGCAATACTACTCTTTTGATTACGCTTTAGAACCATACCTAAAGCCATCAAGATTGTAATTACCACCGCCTGAAATACCAATAGTTCTCCCAACTTACCTACATCCTCTAATATTAAATAGCTGAATCTATTTGATTCTTCTTTCAAGCTGATTAGGTCAGTAAATCCAGGTATAGATTCTATATAGGAAACCGAAGTATCTACTATCTGTTTTATCTTGAAATACTCATAAACCAAAGTAAAGCATAGCAGGATTAATCCAATAACCCTTAATTTGATAATAGTTGTTCTCATCTTCTTCATTCTACTGATTTGTTCGTGTATCTTCTTGCTTGTCCTGATTATATTGCTTTACCCAGTCATGAACATTGAACACTGCATTGCCATTTGAATCTACGGTATGTTTTATTTTAATAGTGGTCGATGATTTGGTATCTTTTTCTCGTCCGGATTTCAATGTGCCAATTGTAAAACTGCCTGACCCATTACTGCCATTAGCTACTTTCAGACTGACCGCCTTTTTTGTGTCACCTCCACTCATAACGGTTGTAAAAGTCATTTCTTCATCATTAACCGAAATATTGACCTCAAACTTTGAACCTTCAATCTCACCAGTCAACTTTGAGCCATCTTCGGTATTCGATCCCCTGAAGTTCATAACCAAAGTCATCAATATCTCCGAAAAGGAACAAATCAAAAAATTCTTCAACCATTGAATCACGTGTCTCTGTCATTTGGGTGTCCCCCATTGATCCATCTGATGTCTCAACAGTTGTTCGTGCTTTATTATAGGTACTGCCTCCCTCTGGTGAATTAGCAAAATTCTTATTATATATATTATTGTCTTGATAGATGCCACGTTGCTGAGTTACTATTGTTCTTCCTTTTTCAAATGGTGTAAACATTGCTGCTTGAAATCTAACCTTCTCAAGTCCTTCTAGCTCAATGTGAGTTGTTACATGATTCTCACTAAACGCATACGGACTATTATAATAATAATCTTCAGCCAACGGGTCAACATTAAAAAACCTGCCGATATCCGGCTGATGGTTTCTCCATTTAAATGAGACCCAATTCAACCCAAGATCATCAATATGCTCCTGTCCCTGGAACTTGAACTTATTCTCCAGTGCTGTACTGCGTTTATACGAGTTATAGGTTAGGCCAAAGGGGTAATAATCATCCCCCGCCCGGGGCGGGGCAGGAGAATGTATGTTTACGTTACTCATGTCTTCGTTGCTTTTCCACCCTCCTTACGCTATGCTAAACCTGTCTGCCGAACAGGCAGGCGAGGACGAGTGAGGGGCTTTGATTCTTTTTTACTTATATTCTGGTCTATTACTTCTTACCTGAAACACAAATAAATTTGCTGAGTTTGTACTTCTCTAGTTCTTTGAGTTCGCGTGCAATTTTATTCTCCCAAAATAATTGTTGTTTAATATCTGTACCAAATAAAGTTTCCTTGTCATAATTATCGCTTTGTAAGTTAAATTCAGACTCTGCCAAATTTATAATTTCTTGGAAACGGGTCTCACTTAATATCCCATCTAATTCGTAAACTCGCTTTCTTAACTTCCTAATTGTGAGTTCCATAATATCAAAGTGCAATTGCTCATGTTGTAGGAGTATATCATTTTTATCCAAACACCATGAATCTTTAGGTATAAAAATAGCCACGATTTTATAACACCATCCCCAATTCTCTTCATTAAAATATGTCTCTGAATACATAAAAGATATACTCGATGCTGCTTTTGCTGTTGAATTAGCATCTGTTGTAATAATAGTATCCATTTTACCTTGAAAATCTGACCATTCTAGCTGTTGGTTGTCAGACCAGATCAAAGTGTCACTTCTTGATTGAGAATATGTGTATTCTGTATTGGACACTATAAATAGCAAGGAGAAAACTAATCGAAGAATCATCTTTTCCAAATTTCTATATTGTATCCTGGTTCAATGCTGTAAATTGTCCCGCCAATTTCTATGCGTGATGGATCAATTCCCATTTCAATTAAAAGATCCCTTACAGCCGTAGCTCTATTTTTTACAACTTGATCAAAATTAGTGCCATTAATCCTAGCATTTTTAGAAGATGGTTTAAGATTTGAAACACCATGTATAATGATAATCATGCGATCATTTGCTTGCATAGAGGTATAAATATTTACCAAATTACGTCTAACGTAAGCACGATTCCTGAAACGTGAAGTACCTCCATGAAATAAATTACTACCTGTTGCTTGAACAATATCTCCTGGCTTAAGGCTAGCTTGGGGGGCTTTTTCTATAGGAGGTCTTGCTATAATATTATTCGGTACTTCAGGAATATCAACCTTTGCTGGATTAAAATCTGGTTGACTAATACTAAGCTTGCCTAAATCACCAAACCCTGTAGCTTTTTGTGGAGAAACGGCTAATAGTGGCTCTTGTTGGGTTTTACTACCTGGGGGCGGAGTAGATTCTGATCCTCTATTTCTACCAGATTTACTTTTTCGAGGTTTTCTGCCAATATGAACAAGTACTTTCTTCCCATTAACAGATTTAACAATAAATCTCTTTCTAGGATTAAATAACCTTGTAAAGAAGTTTTTAATAGGACCCAATCCATCTGGATCACCAAACAATATTGGATTGTCATAAGCAAATGAGTAAGGTGATATCCCAGAAAAAATATCTGCCAATGGGTCAACCCCTGTAAATCTTCCCAGAGCAGGATCATAGGGTCTAAACAATGTCATGTTAAGGTTTAGCCCTAAATCTCTAACATTTTCAACACCATTATATAAGAACTTTTGCGGGGTTTCCGAAGGCCGTTGATACGAGTTAAAAGCTAGCCCAAAGGGATAGTAATCATCCCCCGCCCGGGGCGGGGCAGGCATCTGCACTATCCTGCACCTGCGGTGGGTGATCTTTAAATCATCCCACGCCTGTGGCGTGGCAGGAAAATGTACGTTTACGTTGCTCATGTCTTCGTTGCTCACATAAATATACAAATATCCTTTCTGATTAATAAGTATATCCGCAATGGCTAGCTGCTCGAAACTGCCTGATGCAGCCGTGCTGATGGCCCGGAAGCCTGAAGAAAGGTAGGTGAATTGGTTGTCGAACAGGATGTAATTCAGGTACGCGGCCGGGGCGCCATTATTGGGTGAACCCGCCAATAATCCGAATCAGCCCCCTAAATAGTCGGACATAATTATAGTTAGAAATCTGTAA
>Ga0256839_1001132_pt1 | contig 33136 bp, 32 predicted proteins | sample 354166metaG_FD_185968 | JGI IMG/M metagenome (GOLD analysis project Ga0256839, IMG submission 185968) | Hydrothermal vent microbial communities from Mid Atlantic Ridge, Atlantic Ocean - 354-166 | ecosystem: Environmental > Aquatic > Marine > Hydrothermal vents | place: Atlantic Ocean: Mid... | reverse complement strand
TAGAAAAATTATTTATGCTGCTGGTTATCGGCATGATTGTGAGTAATGTCCAGGCGGATGACAAAAGCAATATTAAAAATGACGCTGATCGTATCAGCTATAGTTTGGGGTATCAGATAGGGCAAGATTTCAAGCGCCAGAATGTGAAACCATCTTCAAATGCTTTAATGCAAGGAATTACGGATGCGACAAAGAAAAAACAACCTACCTTGTCTCCAATTGAAATGTATAGTTTGCTGGTAGGCATGAAAAAACAAATACAGGTTGCTAACATCAAGGAAAAAAGACAAAAAGTCTATTTGAATCGTAAACAAGGTCAAGAGTTTTTGGCAGAAAATGCCAAGAATAAAGATGTCATCACTTTGCCGAGCGGATTGCAATTTAGAATTATCAAGCCAGGCAAAGGAAAGCAGCCAAAAGCAACCGATATTGCTACCGTTAATTATCGAGGGAAAACGATTGACGGTCGTGAATTTGATAGCTCCTATAGAGATGGCAAGCCGGCGCAATTTAAAATTCAAAACCTAATTCCTGGTTGGTCTGAAGCGCTGCAAAAAATGCACGAAGGCGCTGTTTGGCAGTTATTTATTCCATCGCATTTGGGATATCGAAGCCGAGGTCCTCTTGCAAATCAGGTTCTGATTTATGATGTGGAGTTAATTGCAGTCAATGAAGCTACTGACCAGTCCAGGAACAATGGAGAATAATCAATGAAAATAAAATTTATTTCAATAATTTTGCTCACGTATTGTTTCAATAACGCTTGCTTTGCGATTGGGCAAACTACAGATCAAATTACAAATATGAAAATAAACTATAGTACCGGATATCAAATTGGCAGCGATTTTGACCGGCAAGGTATTAAGCTTGCACCTAAGCTCTTGATCCAGGGTGTTTTGGATGCTGAAAAAAATTCCGATTTATTAATGGGATTTAAGGAGATGCGGAATTCATTGGGAAAGCTTCAACAACAAGTAGCGATGATGGAACAAGAAAAAGCTTCTAAAATGGCAGTGAAAAATAAACAGGAAGAAGAACAATTTTTGCTTGAAAACAAAAAAAATGAAAAGGTTATTGAGTTACCCAGTGGTTTGCAGTACCAGCTTATAAAACAGGGAAAAGGAAAGCAGCCAGGCAAAAGAGATTTTGTTACTGTAAGGTATAAAGGCGCATTGCTGGATGGGGCAGAAATTGACAATACACTCGGCCGAGAAGACGGAGTTAAGTTGAGAGTTGATCACCTTATCAAGGGGTGGACAGAAGCCTTGATGAAAATGTCCGAAGGTGCAAAATGGCGGTTATATATCCCTTCATATCTAGGGTTTGGTGATCATGCTTTTGGCAAAAATATTCCGCCAAAAAGCACTCTAATCTATGATATTGAATTGCTCAAGGTGAACTGAATTTTTATTGTATGCTATTTACGGTCAAAAATACCTCGCTACATTCATAATAATTAATTTACATTCAGTATGTTACATAACGTCAAAAGTGCATTTTTCAGCGTAAACAGTATATCTAGAACTTCGAAAACTCAGGTTTTTTTAAGGTACTCTTTTCAATGTTTCATGCCTGGACGCGATGAAAGCTTTTGCTGCTGGAAAAAGTGACCGGATTTTTTATTGTTGTTTCCAAATTTGCTCGCCTGCGACTGCCTTTGCGTCTTCTCAATTGATCGGCCAGTTTTTTATTTGCGCTAATTCGTGGATCATTGCGCCAGGTGCGGTATTGATATTCTCGAACGGCAATTCGCTTTTCCAGAATTGGTTTTCTGTTTAGCAATTTGATCGCTCTTTTAGCGCAAGAATCTGGACTGATTCTAACCAAAGCATGTTGTTCGATTGTTTCCTTGTCAGGGTCTTTAATGATTAGAATTTTGACTTCTTCGATATATCCGCCTTTATTGAACCATTTCCCTTTTAGTGCTGGCTCAATAAATTCAACTATATCTTGATAAAGTGTTTCTGATGGGATTTTTCTTAAGATAATGACCATTAATGAAGTTATTTGTTTTCAGAAATGGTTTAAGTATAGATAGAAAAAAAGAAAGCGTAGTAATCAAGCTGTTTTTGTGTATAGTGATTTGAAGATGCTGCAGTAGCCAGCCATTGAATTTATTTTATGTCATGTGCACCAATAAAGTTGACGCAAGTAAAAAGTATATGGATTAGTTTTTGATTGGTTGCTGCCAACAACAAGAATTTTATTATTGGCAGCAACTAAGCTAACAATAGAAGAATTTAGTCATCGTCATCGTCATCGTCATCGTCATCGTCATCGTCATCGTCGTGTGGTTCATAGCCATCTGAAAGGGTTTTCAGGAAAGCCACGATAGCGTCTTCCTCGGCCTCAGTTAATCCCAAGTTGCCCATTTCATCGGTATTGACGTTAGCAATAACTTCTGGCTCAGGCCAGCAACCTTGAGATAATGCTTCTGATTCCGTAGTAAATTTATCTTCACACCTTGGTTTTGTATCCCGGGTATTATAGAAATGCACGACACTTTTAATACTCTTGAAATAGCCATTGTGCATGAATGCTTTAACAAAACCTTCATAAGGTCGTTTATCTAGATTTCTGAGTGTGGGTACTTTTTGTTTACCCATATTGCTTTGTGCAAATTCAGAATAATCGGGCACCAGGTCGGTAGGAGTACTGGCTAGAAATTCACCTAATCCTAAATCGACCCAATTGATGCCATCAGGATTAAATTGTTCTTGATAGTACCAGGGATTCTCCGGATTTCTCGGGACGCCTAAATTGTCATAAGTAAAATCTGTGAATAAGGCAGGTTCACCGTTTGGACCGGGATCAAGAATATGGCAATTCGCACATTTTCCTTTGCTTTGAAATAGTGCAAGACCTTGAATTTCTTCAGCCGTAAATTCAGCATTTCCAGCTAAAAAAGCGTCAAATTTTGAGCTGAACTGATTGACATGACTGGATCCTTCAAAAGCTGCGATAGACAGTGCAATTTTGTCAAAAGCTTGATCGACCTGTTTTCTGGTTTTGCTCCATAGTTTTAATGGCTCACCGTTTTTGTCTTTACACTTTTTTTCAATGTATTTCTTGACGGGCCAATAAATTTCACATGCCCCTGGCCATACTTCATCAAATAATTCACCATATTTTTTTGAATTACAAACTCGATAAACAACGCAAGCATTATCAGGAAGCCCCTGCTCAACAGGGTTGGTAAATGGCCCTTGAGCTTGGTCGGCAGCAGGGTTGCCAAGTTTAAGACCAGTAGCTCTGCCGTTCCAAAAATTACCTCCAATAAAAATCACATCTCCATTTTCCATGACGGGTGAAAAAACCGGACTGTTTGTTGCATAGGCTGCACTTGGTGGTTTTCGATTACCAAAACGTCCTTTGACTGAACCTTCAAAAACTGCACCTTCGGAGTTGATTTCCGAGTCGGGTCCGGTAAAACCAACTTTTTTGCCATGGCATGAGCCACAAGATTGGTTTTTTTTAACTGATAATTTTTTATCAAAAAAAATCTTTTTTCCAAGTTTTTCTTTTGCCGTTAAATCATCTGCAACTGAAAAGCTGGAAAAACACAGCAAAAATGACATCAAAAGTAAATAGATCTTTTTTTGTATTGGGATGGATGATCTGGTTGAGCATATTTTTTTCATGACTTTCTCCAGGTAAGGTAATAATTACATAGTATTTTAAGAATTGTCTTGCTAACTTAAGATTTATTAATAAGCCGTTTTAATTGAACAAATTCTGGCAATAGCATTATTTTTCAATACTGTAAAAATCTATTGCAGAATAGAGGTTTCAAAGGTAACGTATCTATCCTTAGATATTGCTGATAATCTGGTTAAGGTTCTATTAAGGTTTCTTTACGCTTTGTAAGTAGAAGCTTAGTATTTTTTCGTGATATGATTAAAGTTATGGCGAGAGGAAGGTAAGGTATTCAAAGCCTTTAATACGCGCCATAGGAGACAATAAAAATCATCTCTCGTTTTTTTAATTATGTTGCTCAGGGAAAAAAGCTATTTGAAATGACAGTTATTTCTATTGTGTGTTGTGGATTGCTTATTGGCTTAATATCGAATTAACATGAGAATTCTTGTCATTGAGGACGATCCGGTTTTATCTCTTCAGATAGAAGATGCCCTGGCAAACTCGAATTATATTGTTGATTTAGCTAATGAGGGCGAAGGAGGCTGGTTCCTAGGTCAATCGGAACCTTATGATGCGGTGGTACTTGATTTGGGATTGCCGGGGATGGATGGACTTCTGATTCTTGAAAAATGGCGTCAGGAAGGGTTAAAAATGCCGGTTATGGTTTTGTCGGCTCGCTGTAGCTGGCGTGAGCGGGTGCTGGGTTTAAGGGCTGGTGCTGATGACTATTTGTCAAAACCTTTTGTGATGGAAGAATTGGTTGCGCGGTTGCAAACGCTTATCAGGCGTGCAACGGGTCATGCCTTTCCGGTTTTACGTTGTGGTTTTATCGAGCTTGATCAATACTCCCGACAAGTATTGGTGAATGGCAGGCCAGTCAAACTGACAGCTCTGGAGTTTCGTGCGCTTTCCTATTTAATGCATTATCAGGGAAAAATTATTTCCAAAACTGAATTAACTGAACATATCTATGATCAGCATTTTGATTTTGATTCCAATGTCATTGAGGTTTTGATTAATCATTTACGTAGAAAGCTGGGTAAGGATTTAATCAAAACCCACCGGGGGATGGGTTACCAGATGCTTGCGAATGATATGTCGTAAATCTCTTGCCGGGCGTTTATTAGTTCACTTTACGGTCTGGGTAATGGCGTTACCTGTCTTGGTTGGGATAATAATCGGACAATTTATTCGGCAGGATAATAAAAAAAATGTCCAGGATTGCCTTCTTGACTTAAGTTCATTTCAGCCAGAGGTGGCCGAATATCTCTATAACCCAAACTTTTATCTATTGATAATTGCGGGTATTTTTTTTATCGTTGTTCTTGTTGTTACTGTTGTTATTATCCGCTCCATTTTAAAGCCTGCTCGGCAATTAAAAACAGCTCTCTCTGGCTTGCATCCAGGAAAAGTTCGGAGAATTCCTGAGCATTTTCCGTATGAAATTAAGGAAATTGCCACGGAAATCAATACTGTTTTGCAAGGCTATGAGCAGTGGTGCCACTCTATAATGAAACAAGTGGATAATTTGGCGCATTCATTGAAAAATTCAATAACCATTATTAACAATGAAGCGGAAAATATTGAGACTGAACAAGCAAGTATTATATGCAATCAGGTTGACAAAATAACCAAGCAATTAAACCGGTTTACTACACTGTCTGCAGCGACATTAAGACATACAAAACCGAGTGAAAAAATTCGGGTAGAAAAAGTGGTCCAAGATATCTTTATGCTAACAGAGAGGGTTTATGTCCGAAGAAAATTGAGATTTTTCCAAAGGAATCTGGAGAGATTGTTTTTTTATGGCGATGCTCTGGATTTAGAGGAGATACTGGGAAATTTGATAGATAATGCCTGTAAATGGGCAAATAACAAAGTCGTAGTGAGTGGAAAATATCAACAAGGGCTATTGGCTTTGGCTGTTGATGATGATGGCCCGGGGATTCCTGAAGATCAAATGGAAAAGGTAACAGACCGAGGATACAAACTTGATGAAAGACTTTCAGGTCAAGGACTTGGTCTGGATATTGTACAAAATATTGTGCAACTGTATGGCGGCAGGATGGTTCTAAGCAAATCTGGTCTTGGTGGTTTGCGGGTAGCTGTTTATTTCCCATTGTCGCAGTAGAATCACCCTTAACCTGACAGTCTCCTGGATTTTCATTTTTTAGCAAATGCCTGGTTTTCAATGTGAGATAATGGCTTTTTTTTCACTTCCTTTTTTCAATACTCGGAGTAATAAATGCAAGCAGATATCGGATTGATCGGTTTGGCCGTTATGGGCCAAAACCTGGTTCTGAATATGAATGATCATGGATTCAAAGTCGTGGTTCACAACCGTTCAACCAATAAAATTGATGATTTTTTAAATGGCCCTGCTAGAGGAACTGATGTGGTTGGCGCGTATTCGCTTGAGGAGTTGGTTAATAAACTGGAATCGCCCCGAAAAGTGATGTTGATGGTTAAGGCCGGAGAGGTCGTTGATCACTATATTGAGAAGTTAATTCCATTGCTCGATGCGGGTGATATCATTATTGATGGCGGCAATTCTCTGTTCACTGACACCAACAGAAGGACGATTTATTTAGCCGAGAAAAATATTCGATTTATCGGTACTGGCGTTTCTGGTGGCGAAGAAGGCGCTCGCCATGGACCATCTATTATGCCAGGTGGAAATAAGGAAGCATGGCCTTATGTAAAACCAATTTTTCAGAAAATTGCGGCACAGGTTGATGGCGAGCCATGTTGTCACTGGGTGGGTGAAAACGGCGCTGGCCATTATGTGAAAATGATTCACAACGGCATTGAATACGGCGATATGCAGGTGATATGCGAGGCTTATCATTTAATGTCCCAAGGCTTGGGGTTGGAGCCTGATGAAATGCAAGGGATTTTTTCCGAGTGGAATAAAGGTGCATTGAGTTCTTATCTCATCGAGATTACTGCGAATATTCTGGGTTACAAGGACGAAGATGGCGCGCCGTTAATTAATAAGATTCTCGATACCGCTGGTCAAAAAGGAACGGGTAAGTGGACCGGAATGAATGCATTGGAATTGGGAATTCCTTTAACGTTGATTGCTGAATCTGTCTTTGCAAGGTGTTTGTCAGCACAAAAAGATGAGCGGGTTGTTGCTGCTGAAATTTTGCCCAAGCCAGCAGTAAAATTTACTGGTGATAAACAGACGATTATTGGTGCTATTCATGATGCACTTCATGCCTCGAAAATTATTTCTTATGCCCAGGGGTTCAGTTTGATGCGCGAAGCGGCCAAAGAATACCAATGGAATTTGAATTATGGCGAAATCGCTTTAATGTGGCGTGGCGGCTGTATTATTCGTAGCCAGTTTTTGAACGATATCAAAAAGGCTTATGACAAACAGCCAGATTTAAAAAATCTATTGCTGGATGATTTTTTTGTCGATGCTATCAGTCAAGCTGATGCTGGCTGGCGAAAAACCGTTGTGCAAGGCATCGAACTGGCAATTCCGACGCCTGCATTTGGTTCGGCATTGTCTTATTACGATGGTTATCGGACAGCCAGATTGCCGGCAAATCTGTTACAAGCCCAGCGCGATTATTTTGGGGCTCATACTTATGAAAGAATTGACAGACCTCGTGGTGAGTTTTTTCATACTGACTGGACTGGGCATGGTGGTAAAACCGCCTCATCTACTTACAATGTTTAATTGGTAACAGTCATGAATTTTGAGCCTTGTACTTATGTGATTTTCGGAGCAACCGGAAATTTATCACACGTAAAGTTAATGCCGGCACTTTATCATCTGGATGAAGAAAAGCGCCTGCCGGAAGGTACAAAAATTCTGGCGGTAGGTCGCCGGAATTGGGATAAAGCCCGATGGACTGAAGAAGTTAGGGGCATGATCCAGGAAAAAGCGCGTGGCGGTCTGGATGAGAATTTGTTTAACCAGTTTGCCCAGCGTTTGGAATTTCATGAGGGAGATATCAGCCAGGCAGATTGTTTTACAACGCTGGCTGATCGAATAAATGAATCAGATGATCTACCTAAAAATATCGCCTTTTATCTGGCAATTAGTCCGGGCGATTTTGGCCATGTCGTAGAAGATCTTAGTGGCGTTGGTTTGTTGACTGAAGACGGTGGCTGGCGGCGAATTGTTATTGAAAAGCCTTTTGGCTATGACTTGACCAGCGCCCAGGCATTGCAACAACGATTAACCCGACACTTGACCGAAGAACAAATTTTCCGTATCGACCATTATCTTGGGAAAGGCATGGTGCAGAATTTATTGGTGTTTCGTTTTGCCAATACCATGCTCGAACCCCTCTGGAACAGAAACTATATCGATCACGTCCAGATTACTCATTCAGAGCAACTGGGTATTGGCAATAGAGCTCAATATTATGACAATTCCGGTGCTTTGCGCGATATGTTGCAAAGTCATTTATTGCAATTATTAACATTGGTTGGAATGGAGCCGCCAGCGGCGATGGATTCTGAGTCATTACGGGATGAAAAAGTCAAGGTATTGAAATCAATCCGGCCAATTCCAAAAGAAGCTGTTAATGCCCATGCGTTCAGGGCGCAATATGGGCCAGGCACGATTAACGGTAAAAAAGTGAAGGGTTATTTGCAGGAAGAAAATGTGCCGCCAAATAGCACTACTGAAACTTATGCGGCAATGAAGCTGTATATTGATAATTGGCGCTGGCGGGGTGTGCCTTTTTATTTACGGACGGGTAAACGTCTGGCAAAAACCCAGTCAATGATTTCGATTTGCTTTCGGCATCCGCCCTTACAATTTTTTCGCGGTACTCAGGTGGAGTGTATGAATCCTAATTGGCTGTTGCTTGGCATCCAGCCAGAGGAATGTATTCGTATGGAGCTGCTGGTAAAAGAACCAGGGCTGGAAATGCGTAAACGTACGACCAGCCTTGATGCCAGTTATCGTAAGGAAAATGAAAAATCAACCGATGCCTATGAAGATTTGCTACTAGATGTAATTGAAGGCGACCGGTCTTTGTTTTTGCGCTTTGATGAGGTGGAATATGCTTGGCGCATTGTTGATCCTGTTATCCAAAAATGGGCTGTCGAGCGAGATTACATTGCAACCTACCCTGCCGGTTCCTGGGGGCCGGAAGAAACCAAACGGCTGTTTGAGAAAGAAAGTCAATGGTGGCGCCACTCGTTATTACCTGAGTGTAATTAAAGCTTTCGGGTAAGATGTTGGGGCGGTTTTAGAATATCGGCTTATTTAACGTGACCAAAGCCGCACCCACTTTTCTGGCTGCCCCAAAGCTATAAAAAACAATTTCGAACTGTTATTTCTAAGCAATCGCGGGCAAAGAATCGCCAAGTAATTCTATTGCGTTGGATATTAACGAGTAATATAAATTAAGAATTCCAGCCATAAACTGAACATAGAGATTTTCAAGGGTGGCTTGAGGTGCATCCAGAAATATATTTAATGCCAGTAAGGAAGATTGATAAATTGAAATAATGGCGCTTTTAAATTGTTCTAACCATTCAAGACTTACTGTCGAATATTGTGTCAATGAGGTTGCAACATTATCATAAATTTTTTCAGAAACAGCTAAAGGGTCATCATAAAATTTCACCCAGAACTCGTTGGCTTCGATTGCAGATTGTTGGATTTTATTTGACCATTTTTCAGAATAATTTTTAATATTGCGCAGGTTGCTTTGGTACAAAAGGTTTAAGGACGGGATGATTTCGGTATTGATTATGGTAGCCAAAGCTTCACTTTTTGCAACGGCCTGATTAAACCATGCGGCTATTGTATCCATTGGTTGCTCATAGAGTTGCAAACCCAATTTGGCGACAGTTTCATGCGCCTGTATTAATGCTTCCCGAACAATCTGGTATAGAAGAGATAGCTTCGTTTCAATAACTTGAAGAAAAAGTTTAGTGGGTTGGAATAATTTGGTTTCCAGGTCAAATTGAAATCCATCAGTAGAGTTAACTGGTATTGGCATGATGTCATCCTTATTATCTAAGCAGAATAAATAAAAGTATCCGAAGGCGTAGTCTTTTTTGTTTCCTATAGTTCAAATTTATTCTAACTAAAACTATCTGCTTATTAAATGCGACAAATTGTCACGCGACAATATGTCGCAGTAACGGGGGTTAAGATTGGGTCAATTAACAAAATTCCAAGGCTAAGGAGAAATAAGTATGGGTACTTAGAAGTGATAACAATCTTTTTAAAGATTATTGACGCGTATTTGAAAAACCACAGTTATAATAGCGTTATTAATTTTGTTGTTGATAGTTGAAGCTGATCAGGAGAACCCATGGCATCACATCAAGTGAGTTTTACTTACCTTTCCCAGGAAGATTTATTGGAAGCAGGTTGTTTTGATTTGCGGATGGCGATGGAAGTGGCTGAAAAAACCATGATCGCTTTTGAGGAGCATCGGGTTTTGTTTCCTGAAAAAATCGTTCAGATTTTTGACCCAGTTGCGCAGGATAGAATCAACTGTTTGCCCGCAACATTGTTGGATGAAAAAATCTGTGGCGTGAAATGGGTTTCGGTTTTTCCACGAAATCCAAAAATGTATGATGTGCAGAATTTGTCGGCGATGTTCATTTTGTCGGAAATTGAAAAGGGTTTTCCAGTGGCGGTTATGGAAGGTACCTTGGCATCCAATATGCGCGTTGCAGCCATGGGCGGAATTGCAGCCAAGCATCTGGCTAGAAAAGACAGTCAAAGTATTGGTTTTATTGGCGCTGGAGAACAGGCAAAAATGCATTTGCTGGCGATGAAGGTGGTACGGCCTGGCTTGAAAGAATGCCGAGTTGCTGCAAAAACGGCGGCTGAGGAACAGCAATTCATTAAAGAATTGTCACCGTTATTACCAGATATGAAATTCACTGGCACAAACACGGTGGCGCGTGATGCCATGCAGAATGCAGATATTCTGGTTACTGCAACCAGTGCTCAGGCGCCATTGTTAAAAGCGGAATGGATGAAACCCGGCGCCTTTTACAGTCATATTGGCGGTTGGGAAGATGAATATCAGGTGGCTTTGCAATGCGAAAAAATTGTGTGTGATGATTGGGACACTGTAACCCACCGGACACAAACATTAAGCCGAATGTATAAAGAAGGCTTGTTATCCCATGGCGATATTTACGCTGATCTTCATGAGTTGGTTTCTGGGCACAAACCGGGTAGAGAATCAGAAAGTGAGCGGATATATTTTAATGCTGTCGGATTGGCGTATGTGGATGTTGCTATTGCTTTAGCGATGTATAAGCGTGCAGATTCTTCGCATATTGGTCAGCGGCTCGATCTACAAAAAACCATGGTGTTTGAGCATCAGGACATTATCAGCAGAATTCGGTTGTAGCGTATGTTTAAACAACTTGCTGGCGACAATGCAAAAATTGTCGAAGTCGAAGTTATATTGAATGATCAGAAAGTTCAGGCAATGGAAGGCATGACAGTTGCGGCTTTGGTATTAGCCCAAGGAGTGCGGGCAACACGTTCAACATCCATATCCGGCAGTAAACGAGCGCCTTTTTGTATGATGGGTGTTTGCTATGAATGTTTGATGATTATTGATGGCAAAGCAAATCAGCGTTCCTGTGCCACCATCATAAAAAATGGTATGCGAATTGAATTTCAACAAGGCGTGGGCCGCGCATTGGAAGATGTTTCATGAAACAGCATTATCAAATACTCATCATTGGCGCTGGGCCTGCCGCTCTTGCAGCAGCAGTAACAGTATCTAATCGAGGATTATCCTGTGCGCTTCTGGATGAACAGCCCGCACCTGGTGGTCAGATATACAGGGCGATTGAAGCAGTCCCAAAACAACGTGAGCAACAACTGGGTTCTGAATATCAGCGTGGCAAATCATTAGTTGAGGCGTTTCGTGAAAGCGATGTGGAGTATTATCCCAGGACTCAGGTTTGGTCGTTAAATGATCAGAAACAAGTCGGTATTCTCCATAACAATCAGAGTAAAATAATTACGGCTGAACAAATTCTGGTTGCAACCGGCGCAATGGAAAGACCCGTCCCATTTCCCGGCTGGACGTTGCCAGGCGTTATGCAGGCAGGTGCAGGGCAAATTCTGTTTAAATCGGCAGGCGTCGTTCCAAGTGAAGGCGTGGTTTTGGCTGGCTCAGGCCCGCTACTGTTATTATTGGCGTGGCAATATATGCAGGTTGGCGTTGAGATAAAAGCCATTCTGGATGTAACCCCGCTGGGAAACCATTTGCTGGCTTTGCCTAAATTACTCAGAGCTTTGTTGGCACATCATTATTTAACAAAGGGAATCTCTTATCAAATAGACCTGAAGCGTGCCAGAGTTAGCACTCAAATAGGGGTCAAAAATTTACGCGCTGAAGGGGAAGATGAACTGAAATTGGTTCGTTATCGTTACCTGGGTCGGGATCACGAAATCGAAACAGCTTTGTTGATGACTCATTTTGGCATTATTCCACACATCTGGCTGACGCAATCAGCAGGCTGTGAACATCAATGGGACAAAAGTCAGCAATGCTGGCGACCTCAGCATGATGAATGGGGAAATACCAGTATTGATGGCATTATGGTTGCCGGTGATGGAGCTGGAATTAATGGCGCTAGGTCAGCCGAACATGCTGGCCGGTTGGCCGGCTTACAGGCTTTATTTGCTTTGGACGTTATTAGTGAAGCTGAGCGAGATAACAAAGCGAAGACAGATCGCAAATGGATGCATGATGATCGCCGTATTCGTCCTTTTCTGGAAGTCTACTTTGCCATTCCAAAAAAAATCCTGGCTACTCCTGACAATGACACAATTGTTTGTCGTTGCGAAGAAATAACCGCCGGGCAGATTCGCGAAGCAGTTAATAATGGCCATAAAGACAGTAATCAGGTCAAGTTTTTTACCCGTTGTGGCATGGGACCTTGCCAGGGTAGGCAATGTGCGAATGCGGTAGCGCATATTGTTGCTGATGCCGGAGGTCAGGAGGTCTCGGCGCAAAGTCATTATCGGGGGCGACCACCTGTAACGCCATTAACATTAGGGCAGTTGGCGGAATTGTTTAAGGAGAATGCAGATGGATGCTGATGTTCTTATTATTGGAGCTGGATTGATGGGAGTCTCGACTGCTTTACAATTGGCGATGCGTGGCTGTAGATGTATTGTTTTCGAAAAGGCGAGTCCTGGCCGGCATGCTTCTGGATCGAATGCCGGCGGATTACGACAGTTAAATCGCGACCCGGCTGAAATCCCTTTGGCAAGGGAAGCGGCAAGAATGTGGCAAACTATTGAATCATTGGTTGATTCAGATTGTGATGCGCGTTTTCCAGGACAATTACGGATTGCTGAAAATCAGGCAGACATGGAAAAACTGGAACAGCGAGCCTCGATGGTTAGGTCGCTAGGTTATCAGCATGAAGAAATAATCGGAAAAAAACAACTATATGATTTAGTCCCTGCTTTAGCTGCCAATTGCGTTGGCGCTTTGGTTTGTCGGGAAGATGGTTATGCCAGACCCTATCATGCGCTGACAGCTTTTCGCCGGAAGGCAGAATCACTGGGCGTGATTTTTCATTCTTCAACAGAAGTAGAAAAGGTTGAACAGCTTGGAGATGACTGGCAGATTCAAACAACAAAAGATAATTTTAAGGGCTCCGTTTTAGTCAATTGCGCAGGCGCGTGGGCTGGCAAAATTGCTGAAATGCTGAATGAAAAAGTGCCACTGGAGCCCAAAGCATTAATGTTAATGGTGACTGAGCGGTTACCGCATTTTGTTGATCCGGTTATGGGGGCGGCCAGTCGCAAGTTGTCTTTCAAGCAAATGCAGAATGGAACCTTGATTATTGGCGGTGCTTTGGTTGCCAAACTGGATTTTAGACGTGAAAAAACCGATATCAACTGGCATCAATTAGTAGAAAGTGCCAATACAGTATTGCATTTTTTTCCGCAGTTAAAAGATGTGCGGATTGTTAGGGCATGGGCAGGAATTGAGGGTTTCATGCCAGATAATATTCCCGTCATCGGCGCCTCTCAGACCCAAAAAAATGCTTATCATGCGCTGGGATTTTCCGCGCACGGTTTTCAATTATCGCCAGTTATCGGCGTGATAATGTCACAATTGATACTGGATGGAAAAACCGAATTTCCTATTGAACCATTTTCCATTTCGCGTTTTGAAAACAAATAAAAAATATTGAGGAGGAGCAATGAATATTACTCGCTTGGGTACTGAAAGACGCCGGATGAGTATTGTGTTATCCATAATGATACGGCTTATCTTTGCGGACAAGTGGCTAAAGATGCAAATGCTGACATCAGGGATCAAATCCAGACCATGTTGGAAAAAGTAGACGCTTTATTGCTTGAGGCGGGCAGTGACAGAAAACATATCCTTTCAGCGACACTTTATATTAAGGATATGAAAGCTTTTTCCGCAATGAATGAAGTTTGGGATGATTGGGTGGTTGAAGGATATTCACCTGCACGGGCTTGTGTAGAGGCAAGTTTAGCGCGTCCTGAATTATTGGTTGAAGTCTCGGTTATTGCTGCTGTCAAAAAATGAAGTATTTTTATATTTTGTTTCGCCCCTTCTTGATTGCTAAACTTTCAGGCAAACCATAAAATAGACTGTTGTTTATGCTGCTGTGCCTGATAAGAGGGTATGAAGCGGTTTTATTTATAATTAATTATCAGGATTTATAATAATGAAAGCTTGTGAAAGTTGTGGAAGTGATAGAGTCTGTATAGGCAAGAACCATAGAAAGGTTTCCTTTTTTCAGCAAATCTACGGGGTCGCCCTAATCTACGTACCTATTATTACCATGCCGTTTGTGTTTTTTAGCGCCTATATTTCCTATTTGCATTTAATTTTAATGGGGGCTGAGAATATTAAAAAGTATTCTGATTTTCTCCCTGACAGAAAAAGTCATCGCTATACCATGAAAAATCAAATAACCATGCAGCCCGGTTATTCTGTCAGCCCAACGCAGTCTAGGTTATTCTGGATTTTTAACTGCACCTGGTATTGCCCAAGCAGTGTTGCTCTTTTTGAATGGCACGCTTATTTGGTGAAATTAGTGGAAAACTGGTGGTGTCCGTTCAAACATGAAACCAAAGAAACCTATAAAAATGCGTCAATAGATAAATCATTTTGGCATATCTACCCGGAAGAGATCGGCAAATTGGAAAAGGAAGATGTTAATAATCCTATTTGGAATGAAGATGTCGAGGCTCAGTCATCTGATAAGGGCAGTAAAGGAAAATAAGTAGATTTTCTGAACTTTTTTTGATTGAGGTATTGTATGTGCTGGAGTGGTGAGGCGTCAGGAGTTCTTGCAGTAGCTGGTTTAGGGACTGCTGTTTATGTTTATCAAAAGGGAGAATCCAAGGAGCTTTGGATTCCCTTGGTTTATTTTGCTTTGATGGAATTGTTACAGGCATTTACCTATGTTTATATAGATGAATGTGATTTGCCGCAAAACCAGATACTCACGCTATTTGGCTATCTGCATATCGCATTCCAGCCATTCTTTGTCAATATGGTGGCAATGTACTTCATCCCGGAAAAAGTAAAGTTGAAAATCAGAACCACTGTTTACACACTCAGCGCTATGGCCGCTGTAGCTATGATGGTAAAAATGTATCCTTTTGCCTGGGCCGGAGTTTGCAAAGTTGGTGTTGAGGGGTTTTGTGGAACTCAAACCTGCTCGGTTTCCGGTGCCTGGCATATCGCCTGGCAGTTACCGCTTAATGGCCTGATGTCTGGAGATGTTTCCTGGTTGCCAGGATACGAATGGGGACTGCATGTGTTCGCTTACGCACTGGCGGCATTTTATTTGCCGGTTCTGTATGGGTCCTGGCGTTTTGTCGGTTTTCATTATCTGATCGGGCCTTTGATTTCCGATATTTTGACGGACGATCCAAATGAATATGCCGCGGTTTGGTGTTTGTTTTCAATTGCGCTATGCGTGTCGGTTATTAAAACCCCGATCAGGAAATATTTACACGTTAAGCAGTGGTTCTTTTATAAAAAGGCTCTTAGTGTAGAAAATCCAGAGACAGTGCGTGAAACACCCTGAAAACCTAGGATATATACTTAAGTTAGGCAGGATCAGCAATAACACAGCGGTTTCTGCCTTGCTCCTTGGCTAGATAAAGCGCTTGATCAGCCCTTTCAAACACTGCTTCGCGGGTATCGTCGCCATTAAAATCGCTAATCCCACAGGACACAGTAATGTTGATGGCATTGCCATGTGAATTGAAGCCCGTGGTCTCAATGAGATGTCTCAATTTTTCTGTCAGAATGAGCGCCTGTTCAGCAGTTGTATTGGGCAGTAACATGACAAATTCTTCACCACCAAAGCGAGCAACAAAATCTGGGATACGGCAGTTGTCGCGAAGTAATTGGGCAATCAGACACAGGGTTTTGTCACCCGCTTTATGGCCAAAAGTATCGTTGATTTTCTTGAAATGATCGATATCCCAGACCACTAATGTCAGCGGCGTTTGATAGCGTTTCCAGCGGGCATGTTCCTGTTCAATTCGTTCATCATAAGCCTGACGGTTTGGTAAGCCTGTCAAAAAATCATGGAGTGCATTTTCATGGGCTAATTTTAAATTAAAACGCAATGATTTGGTTTCTTCCTCCATTTCCTGAAGTTTTTCCGTCATTTCGACTAGCTTTTGTTCAGTTTGCTGTTGTTGCTGGGTTTCGCTATCAAAATGTTGGGATAATTGCGCGGTTATTTCCTCAAGCTGGCTATTGATGTTTTGTTGTAGTGGTGAGAGTTCTTCGGTATTAGTTGCTGCACGCTTTATCGTTTCAATGTGTTCGCGAATAGTTTCGTTGATAAGTTTTCTATTTGTCGTTGCAGTCAGATTGGATTCTGTTACAGAAGAAGCGTGATCCTCGACTTGCGTGAGTTGACCGGAAAGGGATTGCAGAAATGAATCAATACCTTTTTGTTCTTTAACCGCATGATTCCGGATTGTTTGTAACAGCTTGATAGTGTCGTTAATGACGACCTGGAAGGCTTTCTCATTCTGGGCTTTTTGAGCCTTTTGTTTTAGCAAACTAACGCTGTAGTTATAACCAGGCGGAATGTCGATTTCATTAACCAGGGAATTAAGAAAGAGAGAGAATTGCTCCTTGTTTAATGCGCCTGGAATTTCCGAAACTGGAATTTCCTGCTTGAAAAATGCAAAAATAAGTTTAATTGCATCAGCAAGGGATTGTTCGCTTTCAAATTCTTCACGCTCGGCACGTTGTTGAATCAGGCCAAGTTTGTTTTGAATTTCAGAGTTGTTAATTGTTTGCCTTAAACAGTCAAATAACAGGGTATATTTTTTTGCAGACTGATTTTTTGCAGCATTACCTAAAGTGGCCAGATTGCTTGAAAGAGCGTTCAGTTCAGGTTGAATTTTTTTCGGACTATAGCCCGATTTTAATTGGTCCCGAATTCGATCAAGATATGGATCGAGTCGTTTATCCAGTCCTCGGGTGTAAACAGAGAACTGAATAATAATTTTAAACAGTAATTTTTCAAAAGAACTGTTTTTATCGATTGAATTGGCTTCTTGCAATTTTTGCATAATATTCTAAGTATAGAGCAAAATTGAAAATCAAGAAGTTAAGTAAGCGAGTATATTATTTTGATAAACCGGGAAGATAATCTGTTGCAAAAATCAAGTACTGAAAATATATTCTTTGCAGCCCTTATCGTATCAGAAGTGTAGAAATTAAATACCTAATATACTATTGAATAACGCACTGGTTGCGGCCTTTATTTTTGGCAGTATATAGCGCTTGATCGGCACGCTCAAAAAATGATTCGAAATCATCAGTATCTAAAAACTGGGTGATGCCGCAGGAAATGGTAATAGAAACAGCCCTGCCCCCCGCATTAAAACCACTTTTTTCTACAATGGCCCGAATTTTCTCAGCGAGGATTAATCCTGATTCTTTGGTTGTTTCCGAGAGTAGCATAATAAATTCTTCGCCTCCAAATCGGGCAACAAAATCAGATTTTCGGCAGTTGCTACTTAATAAACGGGCGATGATTGATAAGGTTTTATCGCCGGCCTTATGGCCAAAATTGTCGTTGATTTGCTTGAAATGATCAATGTCCCAAACAATCATCGTCAAAGGTGTTTGATTACGCTGCCATCGTGCAAACTCAGTGGCTAATCGCTCATCGTAAGCAAGCCTATTTGGTAGACCTGTCAGTGGGTCTCGCAATGCTTTATCTCGCGCCAATTGTAATTTATATTTCAAATCCTTTGATTCTAGTTCCATAGCCTGTATTTTTGCAGACATTTCCTGAAGTTGTTGCTGGGTCTCGTTAAGATGCGTTGCTTCTTCTTGCTGATGTTCGGTTATCTGTTTTGTGATGCTTTCCAGGGTGCTGGTAATCAATTGCTTTAAAGGGGCAAGATTGGTGGCAATTGCAGATGATTGTTGTAACTCCAGCATTTGCTTGGAAACAGATTGATCTAATCGGTTTCTAGAAATTGCTTTTTCCTGATTTGCCGCACTAGCACCAGAAGCCTGGTGGCTAAGTTCAGTAAGCTGTTGGGTAAGAGCGGATAAAAAATCTTCGATTTCTTCTTGCTCTGTCAAGGTATTTTTTTCAATGCTAAGTAACAGATCGATGGATTCTTCAAGAACTGTTTGGAAGCTATCAGTGTCAAGATCAGTTTGTAATTGCTGTTTTATGTCGCTTGCTTGTTTATCAAATTCTGCCGGAATGTCGACAGTTTTAAATAAGAGTGTTAGCTGTTGGCAAACGATTTTGGTATTTATCAGGTTTTCTGTACAGGATGGGGGTTGGGGGGTGTTATCAGGTAAATGTAACAGGGCATTGGAAAACTGCTCAAAATTGGATTTGAGCTGCTCGAGGTTAAAGTCGTTTTTTATTGTGAGTAATAGCTGATCTAGGAGAGGGTCAAGATCATTAAAATGGCCTTTGTTGGCATGGATAAGACGAGTAATTATTTTGTTGAATAATTGTTCTTTTTCAGAGTTTTCTTGATCCAGTTTTTCTTGATCATCAAGCAATTTAAAATATTTGTGCTTCCATTTGTTAACTTCATCATTATTGCCAGCTTGGTCCATAAAAAATCCTATTGAGCCATGATTAGAAGATAATTCAGGTTATTTGTTGATATTTCTGGGCGCGATAATAACCAGCAAAACTGGATCGGGAAGCCAATATTTTGTGGCCTGGCTTCCCTTTGGATTTATTGATTGTAAAAGAGGCTTATTTTTGCGGTAGTTTAGCTTTTTCTTGTTCAATCAATTTGTTCATAACTTCAATCATTTTTTGATGAGAACCTGCCAGTCTGCCGGTAATTTTATATTTTCCATTGACAACGACTGCAGGTACACCAGTTATCCCGTAACGAGGTCCCATCATTTTTGCCTGGCGCATTTTTGTATCGACCAGAAATGAATTGTAAGCGTCATGGAATTTACTTTCAGCTACACCGTGGGCAGTAAAAAATTTGGCAAGTTGGTCTTCAGTTTCAAGCTTTTGTTTTTTGTTTTGTATGGCATCAAAAAAATCCGCATGTACTTTATCCACAACACCTAAAGCTTCAGCCGTAAAATAGGCTTTTGCATGTTTGCCCCACAAGGCACTGAAAATAGCAGGTTGGCGGATAAAATTGACATGCTCCGGCATGGATTTTTCCCATTTACTAAGAAGAGGCTCAAAGCTGTAGCAATGAGGGCAGCCGTACCAGAAGAACTCAATAACTTCTACTTTATTTGGATCTTCTACAGGTTGGGGAGTGGCCAGTTTTTCATAACCGGGATTAGTTTCTTCCTCGGCAGAGGCAATAGCAGCAAAGCCGAACACTAAACACAAAAGAAAGCTTCTGATGGATTTTTGGGGCATTTGATAATTCTCCAAAGTGGAATGACAGGGTTGTTACTTCATCATGGAAATATGATAGGAAACTGCGCGAATTTCTTCATCAGTCATTTTTTTTGCAATCATCTGCATCATGTTATCCGGTTTTCCTCTGACGCCAGACTTGAAATCATTCAATGCTTTAATCAGATAATCAGCGTGTTGAGAACGTAATGCCGGAAAAGCAGCTGGTAAGTTGCCCTCGCCATAGGGGCCATGACAAGCAATGCAGGCGGACACTTCCGATTTAAGATTACCATTTCGATAGAGGTTTTTACCTATGGCCATTAGTTCCTTAATATCGGGAGTCTGCTGAGAATCATCTTCAGAAGAAGATTCATCGTCATCCTCATCAGAATCTAGAACCGGAAGTTGGTTTTTGGAGATTTTTTGAGCTGCATAAAACTCAGCAATATCTTCCATGTCATCTTCACTCAGACCCATTGCCATTGGCGCCATCGTGGCATCTTTTCTGCTGCCATCTTTAAATTCGACAAGTTGCTTGATCAGGTAACTGGGATGTTGTTCGGCAAGCTTAGGGAAAAGCGGCATGGGGCTGTTGCCTTTTTCACCGTGACAGCCGGCGCAAGATGCAGCTTTTGTTTTCCCCTCGGCCACTTTACCTGCAGCATGTAAGGTGCTTGAGGTGGCAGCTATTAACAAGGCGATGGATAATGCCAGTTTTTTATTGTTCATTTGTTTCCTCTTTGGAAATTGTAATTATAATCAAGAAGGACCAAAGCATAACCAGGAAAGAAACCGTGGTTATTGTTTATTAACATTTAATATCAGTATAGTAATAAAGGGTATTTGGGAAGTTTTATACATACAAAAAATTTCGTTGTGTTAATAAATTTTCCAGATTTATATAACTAAAACATCATTGCTTTTGCTTGTACATCATTGTAACGTGAACAATTTCAATTGATGATCAAGGTGCATTATGCCGTGCCGGAAACCACAAAGCAAATCTTGCAGAGCAACAAAGTGCCTAAGTAATCAGAGCAATTTCCAGAAAAAATATGCCGAATAAACTATATCATCAAACCCGTTTTTTAATTAGTGCTGCCCATCTGTCAGGTGTGCCAGAAGATCAGGGGCTTGAAATCGCGTTTGCGGGACGTTCCAATGCAGGAAAATCAAGTGCTATCAATGTATTGACTGCCCAAAAATCCTTGGCTCGAACCAGTAAAACGCCTGGCCGGACCCAATTACTCAATTTTTTTTCTATAAGTGAGCAAAGGCGATTTGTCGATCTGCCTGGCTATGGCTATGCCAAGGTTCCTGAGCAGGTAAAAAAGAAATGGTATCAATTACTGGAAAGTTATTTGCACAATCGGAAATCACTTTGCGGCATTATTTTGGTTATGGATATTAGGCATCCCCTGACAGATTTTGACAGACAAATGATTGCCTGGTGTGAGCATAGCGAATTGCCACTGCATATTTTATTGACCAAGGCAGACAAATTAAAGTACGGCGCGGCGAAAAATACCTTACTGAAAGTTGCGAAGGAGCTGGAAGTCGTGGAATTAAGTATTTCGGTACAAATGTTTTCGGCTTTAAAAAAAATTGGCATAGATGAAGCGCATGCTGTTTTAGATGATTGGTTTAGCTCCGAGATTTCGTGATAATTTCATAGGCTTTTCTTATTTTTTGAGTTTTTTCCTTAGCCAAAGTCATCATTTCTTCAGGTAAGCCCTTAGCAACCAATTTGTCCGGGTGGTTTTGGCTCATCAATTTACGATAGGCTTTTTTCACTTCAGCGTCGCTGGCTGAAGGAGTTAACCCTAATACGGCATAGGCATCTTGCAAAGTTGAGGCTTGTGATCTTGCTTGCTGTTGTCTGCCGTGACTATAAAATCTTTGCTGGGCCTGGAGTTGTATTTTTATTCGTTCAAATTCAAATCGGGGAATACCCAATACTTCGCAAATATGAATCAAAATATGTTGCTCGGTACTGGAAATTTCCCCATCTGCCATCGCTGCCTGAATTTGAATTTCCAGAAACATGCGAATCAAATGAATGCGACGATGACATTCATGGCGAAATTGTATTAATATCTCGTCCAGTGCAAAATCCTTATTTTTACCTTGTTGAAATAGTTTGATGGCGGTTTCTCGCATTTCGGGGGTTAACGCCATTTCATCCATGACCCGTTTGGCCAGGGTGATTTCTGCTTCAGAAACCCGACCATCAGATTTGGCAATATGCCCCATGATTGCAAAAGTAGCGGTAAAAAAAGCCATTTGTACGCGATGTTGTTCGCCCGGCTTAAAACCCTCGTTTGCCAATCTGTCGAAGCCATCCAGCCCGGAATCAAATTGATGTCCAATTGATGCGCCTAAAATTGCGCCCAAAGGTCCACCTAATAAAAAGCCAAATGCACCGCCCAAGAATTTACCGAGCCAACTCATGATTAATCCTGTTTAATAAAAAATGGTACATTAATAACATATTTTTAATTTTTTAGAGAGCAACCATGACGGCACCCCTTGCATTGTATGAATCATCATTGACCAGTTTGAAATTACTTGCTCGCGGCAAGGTGCGGGATATTTATGATGTTGACAATCAGCACATGTTGATTGTGACAACGGACAGAATATCAGCTTTCGATGTGATTTTGCCGGAACCGATTCCCGGCAAAGGCCAGGTTTTAACCAGCGTATCAAATTTTTGGTTTCAGAAAATGCAGCATATTATTTCCAATCATTTGTCTGATTTAACGCTGGAGCAAATATTGACTGATGAAGCGGAGCGTGCTCAGGTTGAAGGGCGGGCTATTATTGTCAAAAAACTGAAACCGCTGCCTGTTGAAGCGATTGTCAGGGGCTACTTGATAGGTTCAGGGTGGAAAGATTACCAGCAAACCGGTTCTGTCTGCGGCATTCAGTTACCAAAGGATTTACAACAAGCCCAACAATTACCGGAAGCGATTTACACACCATCAACCAAAGCGGAAATCGGCGATCATGATGAAAATATATCATTTTCCAAAACAGCTGAATTATTGGGAAAAAAACTGGCTGAGCAAGTAAGAGACGTAAGTCTGAAGATTTACAATGAAGCTGCAGAATTTGCAAAAAGTAGAGGGATTATCATTGCCGACACCAAATTTGAATTTGGCCTGAATGAGCAAGGCAAATTGTATTTGATTGATGAGATCTTAACGCCAGACTCTTCAAGATTCTGGCCGGCTGACCAATATCAGCTTGGTATCAGCCCGCCTAGTTTTGATAAACAGTTCATTCGGGATTATCTTGAAGCGCTGGATTGGGATAAAACAGCTCCAGGCCCTTCTTTGCCGGAAGAAGTCGTAAAAACCAGCGCAAAAAAATATCTGGAAGCCGAGCAGATATTAACGCATTGACCTTCCCAGCCTCCGAAATTGAGGTATCCATCTGTAAGGGTTGTGTTTTCCTTATCTGAAACCTGTTATCCGCATTGAAATCACGGATCCAGGTGAAATTCAGGAATTTTTCCTAATGACATTTATTTGTTAGTCCGTATGATTGATGGACGCAAGAAACTGACAGGAAACTATGCGATTCTTGTTGTTTCTCTTTTTGTGGCTTTGCCGAACCAGGGATGGTTCGTGAAGTCTCCCCCTCAAAGGATATAACTTAAATTAACAAAATCGGGAGAAAAACACTTATGAAAAATACGAACAAGTTGATGGCTGGGTTGATTGCTGGTTTTTTTACAGCAGGATCAGCAACAGCAGCAACAGCGACATGGGATTATAATTTTAAAACTACGCCGGATGGCGGTGCTGGTGCGTTAAGTTCCCCAATTGCCCAATTAGTTTTGGAAGATGTTACAGGGGTAAATGTTGGTGGGAGTAGTTTAAGCGGTGTTAAATTTACTTTGTCAAATTTGGGGACATCCCAGTACGATAATCCTGAGATTCCAGGTGATCAGACTTTTATTAATGGCTTGTTTCTGAATGCTTCATCCAGTAGTCCATTCGAAACCCAGTGGGCGGAAGTGCAACTTGGTGGGGATGCGGATTTGGCATCTGTTGAATTTGGTGAAGATGAGCATCCCAATCAATATGATTATTCCATTGAAGTAAATTTCAAAAGAGATATTCCAGGGCAAAATGCTTTGAAAGAAGGTGAAAGCATTAGTTGGATGTTTTTTAATTTTACAGGTGGAGCAGCTCCAACACTTTCTGATTTTTTGTTTGCAGGAACTGATGATCCTCTTCCTGGACCAGATGCGAGCTACCCCCAAGATGTTTGGTCAACCATTAAAATCAGAGGTGTTGACCCTGCGCAAGGAGAAATTGTATTTGGACAGGAAACTGTTCATGTAGTAGCTTCGCCGGTTCCTGTACCTGCTGCATTGCCATTGTTTATTTCAGCAATTGCAGGTTTGGGGATCGCTAGAAGACGCAAAAGCTGATTGGTTTAATCAGTTTATACTTCGCGCGGCCACGGATGCGGAATTTATAGCATACTGATTTTTGTCGAGAGCAAGGCACTCAAGCTACGCAACTATTTTAGTAACGAAGCTATCGGTAAAAACTCAGTTGTTAGAAATCCGCAGTCGTGGCCACGCAAAGTATAATATAGATACCCGCAGCAACTCACGGAAAAGGTGGCGCTGCGGGTTTTGTTTGAAAGTGTTAGCAGAATGAAAAATGAGAATAAGAATTATTCCTGTGTGTTGATGTAATTAATGATGCTGTGCCATGAGATTAAAAGAAAAAAAAATTAAACAGCTTGTCGTGCTGAATAAAGGACAAAGATTCAAAAAAACTGTGTTTGAGGCTAAATCAATAGCATCACAAACAATTCTATGTGGGTTGATGGTTTTTTCGGTTGGCTTTCAAGTCCAAGCGAAAGAAGATGCAGTTTCATTGCCCGAAATGAAAATTATTGGGATTAGTCCTGTGCATGGTTCCGGGCTACCAAAAAATAAGATACCTGGTAATATTCAAACCGTAACCAGTGAGGATATTGATCGCTCTGAAGCATTGGATGTGAGCAGTTTCCTAAGCCGGAACCTTAGCAGCGTAAATTTGAATGCTGCCCAGAATAATCCTTTGCAGCCTGATCTGAATTATCGGGGTTATTCTGCTTCACCTTTATTGGGATTGCCTCAAGGTTTAAGTATATTCATCAATGGCGCACGATTTAATGATCCATTTGGTGATAATGTCAATTGGGATTTGATACCGAAATCAATGATTCACAGCATTAATCTAGTCAGTGGCGCTAATCCGGTATTTGGTTTGAATACATTAGGGGGTGCAATTTCAATCCAAACCAAAAATGGTTTCAATTCGCCAGGGCATAAACTGGAAGTTTTTGGCGGTTCATTTGATCGAGTCGTGGTTTCAGCAGAAAGTGGCGGCAGTTATGGGGATTTTGCATATTTTGTCAATGTCCGGTATTTCGATGAACAGGGTTGGCGGGATGCTTCGCCTTCAGATGCATTAAATATCTATGGAACGGTTGGATGGCATACAGAAGAATCTACATTGGATTTGGGGTTTTTGTATGGAAAAAGTGATTTGATAGGAAATGGTGCAATTCCACTGGAATTAGCGCTGCAGGATCGTAGTGCGATTTTTACGTCACCAGATATTACCGAAAATGACATGAAGTTTTTAACCCTTGAGGGTACGCACTGGGTAAATGACAAAATTCAACTTGCCGGAAATGCTTATTGGAGGGAGACCGTTACCAAGTCATTTAATGGTGATGATTCAGGGTTTATCGAGTGTAAAAATGTTTTCCGGGGCGGTGATTCATATTTAGCCAACGGAGAAGATTTTACTGAATTGCTATTAGGCTTTTTGCCGCCAGGAACTGTCATTGAAGCAGACGATGCAGAGTGTGATGGGGTAACAAATTTCATCCCCGGCACTGAAGATACCTTACTAACAGACCAAAACGGAAATCTTATCCCTTCTTCTGAAGATAGACCGTTGGATGCCATCAATAATATCAGCACTCGTGAACAAACCAGTTTTGGCGTGAATCTCCAAAGTGCCTTTAATTACGATATTTTCGGGCATGGAAACCATTTTATTTTTGGAGGTTCATTTAACCGGGGCTTGGTTGATTATCGTTCAAGAGTTGAAGTTGCGCACTTACAAAAAAATCGAAGTACTGACAGAACAGGAATTTTTGTAGCGGCAGACGCTTTGGTAATGAATGGTAGTACCCGAACTTGGTCGTGGTATTTTTCCGACACTTTGGACTTGACTGAGACTTTAGCCTTTACAGTTGCTGGAAGATACAATCACACCAAAATTACCTTGAATGATAAATTGGGCAATAATCCGGAATTATATGGCATCCATTATTTTGATCGTTTTAACCCTTCTGTAGGTTTGACCTGGCAAGCGCAGGATAATCTTAACTTCTATGGCAGTTACAGCGAATCAACTCGAACACCGACTATTATTGAGCTGGCTTGTTCAGACCCAAATAATGAATGCCGATTGCCTAATGCGTTTCTGGCTGATCCGCCTCTTGATCAAGTGGTTGCAAAAAGTTTTGAAGCCGGTGTTCGGGGTTCTTTATGGAATGACCTGGCATGGAATGTGACGTTTTTCCATACCATCAATAAAAATGACATCATTTTTCAGTCAACGGGCGGCGCGACCTCCAATATTGGCTTTTTTGATAATATCGGTGATACTCGTCGTTTGGGAGTGGAAGTTAATTTGCGCGGCAAGCTATGGGATGATCGGGTAAATTGGTACACGAACTACAGTTTCATTGATGCGACTTTTCAGGATTCTTTCACCATTAACAGTCCTACGCATCCTAACGCAAATGATTCCGGTTTGATTCAGGTAGATAAAGGAGATCGAATCCCTGGTATTCCGCAGCATCAACTCAACGCCGGTTTGGAAGTGACTCTGTTTAAAGGAATGAAAGTTGGTGCTGATATTCTGTTTAATTCAGGCCAGCATGTCAGGGGCGATGAAGGAAATTATCTGTCAGAATTGGAACCGTACTGGGTTCTGAATTTACACGGCAGCTATGCAGTCACTGATAATTTCTCATTGTTTGTAGTCATGGAGAATGTTGCCGATAACAAATATGAGTCTTTTGGTTTACTGGGTGAATCCAACGAACTGCCAGGGTTTGAGAATTTCACTAATCCTCGTTTTGTAGGGCCGGCGCCTCCTTTTGGTGTGTGGGGAGGAATTCGGGTTACATTTTGATAACCAGTCCTGCTGCACCTCACTCAACCCTCATCTGAAGGAGGGGGTTGAGTGAAAGAATTAATAAATAGTCAAATTTAGCTGTTCAGCGTCTGAAACCCATAAAAAATTCACGTATAATCTTGGTTTTTAAATAGTTGTAAATCGAGATTTTGCATGAAAAAAATTTTATTGTTGCCTTTGTTGTTGATTGTACTTCCAGGCTGTTCAGAAAAGCAGGAGTTTGAGCAGGCGGTTCTGAAAGATATGCAAAAGGATCAGGATATCAAAGATTATCAAATTGATCCTGAGCACATGACTGATTGTGTTGTTGAAAGAACCAGCGGCAAAATGCCGGGTATCTTTTTTGGTGATCCAAAGCGTATGGAAGCATACAAGTTATATACAAAAATGCTAGGGTTGAGTGAGGCCGAAAACCCTGAAAAAACAATAAAAGAATTGCAAAAGGATTTTGGTGGCGGACGCGGACTTTCAATAGCGAAAGGGAAATATTCACAAAGCGTTTTTGATTGTATTGCTCAGATGTTGATGCAATATGGAAAGGAAGAACCAGAAGCTGACGAGCAGGGAAATGCGGAAGTTAAAGAGCCGTCTGGCGCAGAAACTAAAAATCCTGAAAGCCGCATGGAATAATAGTTTCCGATTTAAGCTGTTATTTTTGGAACTGATTTTAGTGGGTTTGTCCTGCTCAAGGGCATGTCGGGTTAAGCTTCTGCTAACTCAATCTGCAAATGGTCATAATCCTATAGATTAAAAATGAATCATTCAATAGCTTTCCCGACCCCGACTGATTCCAATAACATCAATATCACGCCCAGCGTAATTGCAGAGTCTGCAATATTAAAAGCCGGCCAATGCCAGGATTGATAATAGACATCGAGGAAGTCGATCACATAACCATAAGCGATGCGATCTATCAAATTGCCTATCGCACCTCCCAGAATTAATGCCAGGGACGCGGCCAATAATGTTTCGTGTTTTTGTAATTTTGCTAGCCAAATAATCAGAATAATGCTGATTGCAGCCGCCAGAATCGCAAACAGCCAGCGTTGCCAACCTCCCGCATCACTTAAGAAACTGAACGCGGCGCCGGTATTATGCACATAGGTTAGATTAAAGTAAGGAATAAGCGGTATCGACTCGTACAAATTCATGGCTTTCACCACAGCCAGTTTACTGATCTGATCCAACGCAACCACCAACCCTGAAAGCCAAAGCCATTTCAACATGATTATGCGTATTTTCTGATTTCGCCAGCACCAACAACATTTTCCACACAACGCCCGCACAACTCGGGATGCTCGGCATTTTCGCCGACATCATGTCGATGATGCCAGCAGCGTACACATTTTTGATGTTCTGAGGCAAAAATTCTTAGTTTTAGTCCATCTATACCGGTTTCCAGTGCTGTTTCGGGACAAAATTGTTGGTCAATAACGGCAGCGTTGGAGGTAATAAATACAAAATGCAACTCACTTGCCAGTTTATTCAAAATATCCATCAGACCATCATGACAATACAGCTCAACTTCCGCATTTAACGATGCACCTATTTCATTTTTATTCCGCAATACTTCCACTTCCTTGCTGACCGCATCGCGCACTGCAATAATGGTTTGCCAGTCTTCACGGGACAAGCTGTCAGATTCATTCAGTTCGAATAAATCCTGATACCAGGTTTCCAGAAATACCGAATCACTTCTTTCGCCCGGCAGATACTCCCAAATTTCATCAGCGGTATAACAAATAATTGGCGCCAGCCAGCGGCTCATGGCTTCAGCAACATGATACATGGCAGTCTGCGCTGATCTTCTGGCAATACTGTTTTCCTGTGTGGTGTATTGCCGGTCTTTAATAATATCCAGATAAAAGCCGCCTAGATCAATGGTACAAAAATGCAGCACTTTTTGGTAAACCTGATTGAACTGATAACTCTCATAAGCATCTGTCACCTGGCTCTGTAATTGTGCGGTACGGTCAACTACCCAGCGATCCAGCGCCAGCATGGCTTCAGGACTGACCATGTGCAGAGAGGGATCAAAGCCGTTCAGATTGGATAATAAAAACCGAGCTGTATTTCTTAAGCGGCGATAACCATCAGAAGTGCGTTTGAGAATTTCATCAGAAACCGACATTTCGCCTCGATAGTCAGTGGAAGCAACCCACAAGCGCAACACATCTGCACCCAGATTATTCATGACTGACTGAGGCGCCACCACGTTGCCGCGGGATTTGGACATTTTCTTGCCCTCGGCATCAACGGTAAAACCGTGCGTTAATACTGCCTTGAACGGCGCTACTTCGTTCATTGCCACGGAAGTCAGCAATGAGGATTGAAACCAGCCGCGATGCTGGTCCGAGCCTTCCAGATATAAATCCGCCGGAAAATGCAAGTTAGGGCGGCGATCCAGAACACAGGCATGAGTTACGCCGGAATCAAACCAAACATCCAGGGTGTCCTGCATTTTTTCATACTGCCCAGCCTCTTCGCCCAAAAGTTCTTCAGTATCCATCGAAAACCAGGCTTCTATACCTTGCTGTTCAATACGTTGCGTCACCTGCTCAATCAGCTCAACGGTACGTGGATGTATTTCTCCCGTTTCTTTATGGACAAACAATGCAATCGGTACCCCCCAGGTACGCTGCCTGGATATACACCAGTCTGGGCGACTTTCCAGCATGCTTTCAATTCTGGCCTGCCCCCAGTCAGGAATCCATTGCACCCGCTTGATCTCATTTAAGGCCTGCTCCCGAAGATGATTTTTGTCCATGGAAATAAACCATTGCGGCGTGGCACGAAAAATAATCGGTGTTTTATGACGCCAGCAATGGGGATAACTGTGCTCAATGGCATGATTATGCAGCAGCTTGCCATGCTGCTCTAAAACTTCCAGCACATGATCATTGGCATTAAATACGTGTTCTCCTGCAAACAATTCGGTGTTATTCAGAAATACCCCGTTATCGCCCACCGGATTATCAACGGGTAAACCATATTTTTGACCAACGACATAATCATCCTGGCCATGACCCGGTGCGGTATGGACGGAACCAGTTCCTGCCTCCAGTGTCACATGATCACCTAAAATAATTGGCACCTGACGATCATAAAAAGGATGTTGCAATAATTGGTTTTCCAGCGCTTCGCCCTTGCAATAACCAATCACATGGTAATCATCAATTTCATAGCGCAACATCACATCCTTGAGTAATTGTTCCGCCACTACCAGGCGTTCTTTTTTACCGTTTTTTTCGCATTGAACGACAGAATATTCCAGTTCCGGATTAAGTGCCACCGCCTGATTGGCCGGTAGTGTCCACGGCGTTGTTGTCCAGATCACAACTGATAAAGGCCCTTCGCCTTCGTGTTCAGGCGCATGATGACAACTTGCCATAAATCTGGCCTCATCAATGACTTGAAATCTGACATCAATGGCTGGAGAGTGTTTATCTTCGTATTCAACCTCGGCTTCGGCCAATGCCGAACCACAGTCGGTACACCAATGCACCGGTTTTGCGCCTTTGCTTAAATGCCCTTTACTACAGATTTTACCTAAAGAGCGGACAATATCAGCCTCAAAAGCATAATCCATGGTTAGATACGGATTATCCCATTCACCAAACACGCCCAGACGGATAAATTCTTGCTTTTGTGTGTTAACTTGCTTGGTTGCGTATTCTCGGCAGGCTTTTCTGAATTCAGCATGAGAAACCTTTACTCCCGCTTTACCTACCTTTTTTTCAACCATTAATTCAATTGGCAAGCCATGACAATCCCAGCCAGGCACATAAGGAGCGTCAAAACCAGCCAGAGTTTTCGACTTGACGATAATGTCCTTCAAAACTTTATTGACAGCATGACCGATATGAATTGCGCCATTTGCGTATGGAGGGCCATCATGCAACACAAACAGCGGCTTGCCGGCAAACTGTTTGCGAATTTTTTCATACAGTTTTGCTTCATTCCAATGCTTTAGGCGCTGCGGCTCGCGTTGCGCAAGGCTGGCTTTCATCGGGAAAGCGGTTTTAGGTAAATTCAGAGTTTTTTTGTAATCTGTGGTCATGATTTTTTAAATTGCTAATATTTGTTGAGCGCTGGCAACGTCTTTATGAATTTGTCGTTGTAAATCCTCAAGCGACTGAAATCGTACTTCATCCCTGATTTTTTTCTTGAAATGTACCTCAACTTCCTTGCCATAAATATCTTCATCAAAATTGAATAAATGTACTTCCAGAACCACCCGGGTACCGCCATCAAAAGTGGGTCGGGTGCCTACATTGGCGACACCGGACAGTTCACGTTCATCGATGCCTGTCATGGTAACGGCAAAAACGCCCTGAATCGGGGTTTTTTCCCGGTGCATTTGAATATTTGCCGTTGGAAACCCGATAGTCGCTCCTCGCTTATCACCATGTTCGACTGTGCCACAAACTGAATAAGCTCTGCCCAATAGCTTTTCGGCAGTGTCAAGTTCGCCAGCATTCAAGGCATCCCGAATCAAGGTACTACTCACTCGTTGGCCATCAATTAAATAAGGTTCGGTGCTTTCAACATGAAAACCGTAGATTCTACCCATTTCCTTAAGCATGGCAAAATTACCGCGCCGAGCCTTGCCAAAATGGAAATCGTCACCCACCACCAGAAATTTAATATTCAAACGATTCAGGAGAATTTCTTTAATAAAATACTCGGGTTCAGCATCGGCGAATGCCTGATTAAAACGCACGATTAACAAATAATCAATCGCCAGATTCTCAAAATGTCTAACTTTTTCCTGCAACCGGGTCAATCTGGCAGGCGCATTATCACGCAGAAAATATTCAAGTGGTTGTGGTTCAAAAACCATCGCCACCACTGGCAAACCAAATGCCTTGCCTTGTTGTGCAAGTTTTTGAATGACAGCACGATGGCCCAGGTGAACGCCATCAAAATTGCCTATGGTCAAGACACAGCCTTTGGTCATTGGCCTAAGCTGGTCCAGTCCTCTAATTAATTGCATCTGAAATTGCTAATTGTGCGTAAAAACAGTTTATTTTACATTAATTTGCCTGTTTTCCGCATTTCTCAGATACATTTTGATTTTAGCGCTAATTTAATGGCTAAATTTGGTAGCAAATCTGCTATTAATTCAGGCAATGGGTTTTTGCAGCGTATAATTCGCTGTTTTGAATCAAGAACTGAAAACTATGTGTTGGAGCGGCGAAGCATCCACGGCACTGGCAACCATCGGTTTATCCAGTACCGTCTATTTCTGGTATAAAAAGGAACCTGCTGTTTTATGGGCAACATTGGGATATTTTTCCTTGATGGAGGCACTTCAGGCATATACCTACACCGTCATTGACGACTGCGCCAGCCCAGGCAATCAAATTGCGACCTTGCTGGGATATCTGCATATTGCTTTTCAGCCTTTTTTTATCAATGCTTTGTCGATGTATTTCATTCCGGAACGCATCAAAAACAAGATTTCCGGTGTGGTGTATTTTTTCTGCTTTTTATCAGCGATCGCTTTTTTGATTCGGTTGTACCCATTTAATTGGGCGCCCGCTTGTTATCAGGTTAAATACAAATTCTTTGTATTTAACGATTATTTCGATTCCTTCATCGTACCGTTTTGCGGCGAAAAAATTTGCTCGGTTTCTGGTGCCTGGCACATCGCCTGGGAAGTGCCTGCAATAGCCAATCTATTTCTGGTGAACATGTATGCTTTCTCAGCCTTTTTTCTGCCATTTTTTTACGGCTCCTGGAAAATAACCATTTATCATTTATTAACCGGCCCTTTTCTGGCTTATCTGACAACCTCCAATCCCAACGAATGGGCCGCTGTCTGGTGCTTGTATTCGATAGGCTTATTGTTGATTTTGGTAAAAACCCGGATTAGGGATTATTTACATGTTAAGCAGTGGTTTTGGTGGAGATATGTTTAGCGGTTGCCAAGCTTGTCATATTTTGGTGCATTCCCCTCAACAAACCAATGCAGCAATTTTTAACGTGCTTGGCTACCGTAACTTTAGTTTACTAGAATCTCAGTTTTTTGAGTGGAAGCAATAAGTAAGCCATCTATATTGCATCTAAAAACTTCAATGCCCCATTGGCTGAATGCTGATTTCAACACGTCGGTTTTGAGCCCGCCCTACGGAGGTACTATTAGAAGCAATCGGCATACTTTCACCCATTCCAGTCGCAACAACTCGGTTTGGCGTTACTCCTTGAGCGATCAAATACTGTGCCACGCTATCAGCTCGTCGTTGAGAAAGGTTTAGGTTATATTGTGCGCTGCCCGTCGAATCGGTATGGCCAGTCACCCTGATTAATGTTTCAGGAAAACCATTTAATACAGTCGCCACTGCGTTTAGTGTGTTGTAAAATTGCGGGGAAATATTGGAAGAATCCGTCGCAAAGGTAATGTTTCC